>JGI24702J35022_10000509_pt1 | contig 23558 bp, 16 predicted proteins | sample TergutTh196P4_FD_35022 | JGI IMG/M metagenome (IMG submission 35022)
TAATCGAATTCGGCCGCCTGTCCGATGATGATCGGGCCGGAACCAATGACCATAATTTTCTTAATGCTCTTATCCAGCGGCATCAGCTTTTCTCCTTCATCAACCTTGTGAATCTGTCATAAATGTCGTCCGTCGGATCGAATTGGACGGAAATAGCGGGAATATCGAAATACTCAATCCCCTCGCAAGTTCCGTCGTTCAGGTTAACATAACTCGCAGCGGCATTTTGCGGGAGAGCGTCTAAAAGAACGGCACACCCGTGGTTTTGCTTTGTGATGGACAAACGCCCGGTTGCCGTTTCCCTGACGGGCTGGTTTGCCCCGCGATGCCCGAACGCGAGCTTTTGCATCTTTGCGCCGCGCGCAAGCGCCAGCAATTGGTGGCCGAGCCCAATGCCGAGGATGGGAATGTCCAGGTTGCACAGCTTTTCGATCTCGCGGATTATCCCGCCGAGACTGCCGGCTGCGCCGTTTGCGGTTATACCGCCGAGACTGCCGGCTGCGCCGTTTGCGGTTATCTCGCCGAGGCCGCCGGCTGCGCTGTATGCGGCGTTGCATACCTCCGCGTCCGGGCCGTCCGATAAGATGACCCCATCGGGCATTCTCGACGAAAAATCCTGAGCATTGGAATCATGCCTGAATATAAACGGTGCGCATCCGAGATTTCCGAGGTCGCGCGCGATCACGTCCGCATCGCCAAAATCCCAAACCGCTACGTGGAAATTATTTACATTGCGGAAATCGCCGTAAGGCGCCGCATCGCGGACTCCCCTGCTGCTCCCGACACCGTGGGACTTTTCGGTGCATGCGGCGACGGCGTTTTCAATCTTGTGGGAGGAAATGGCTGCGAGGATCGCAGCGCCATTATCGGGCGAACGCGAAACCATCGCGTTCATCGTCCCATTGTCTCGAATGATGCGGGTGAGAGCGCGGGTGTCGATGCCGGATATTCCCGGGACTTTGTTCTCGCGCATAAAAGCGCCAAGATTGCCCTCGTTCCTGAAGTTGGAAGGCTCTTGGCACCATTCGCTGCATATATAGGCTTTGAGGTGGGTTTCCGGGCTTCTCATTTCATCGGGGATCACGCCATAATTGCCGATGAGTGGGAATGTTTGTATCACGATGTGTCCGTGATGCCGGGGGTCGGTCAATGTTTCCATATATCCTGTCATTCCGGTTGAAAAAACGAGCTCACCGATGGCTTCGTTTTCAAAGCCAAACGGCTGCCCTTTGAATACAGTTCCGTTTTCGAGTATCAAGTACGCGTCTGCCACAATGTCACCTCCTGTGTATGGGGGTAGCCTTTCAGAAGAGTTTACCACATTTGCAGCTCGCCGACAATACGTAAATGAAAAATTTATAATATGGCATTGTAGGGGCGATTACCAATCGCCCATCCGTATGGGCGAGGCTTCCCTCGACCGCTTTCCGGTGCATTGCTCGTAGGGGCGATTATCAATCGCCCCCACGTTCCAATCCTTAACCTATTGGCTGCGCTATGATTGCAGCCCCACTATGCGTTGTCGTATGCGTCGAGGACGGCCGGGAGGCACGCCGAGACGCCGTGGACTCCGTTCGTCATCAGCGACACCAATACCGCGCCCAGCACTTCCGCGCGCGTGGCGCCGGCCTTCTTTGCCATGCCGGCATGAGCTGAAACCGCGCCGACTTCTCCGACGGTCGCCTTGATCGCCAGATAGATCAATTGGAACGTCTTGGCATCCAAGCCACCGTCCTTTTCGATCGTCCCTGCGAGGTTGAAAAACGCTTCGCTGACAGCCGGCGCCTCTTCCCTCAGCACTTCAATAAAATGTTTCTCTGCCATTTTTATCACTCCTCATATAAAATTCCGTTCGCAGGGCATTTCCAATGTCCCTATCCCCGCTCACAATATCTACGATATAAACCATATCACAAAAGCCTTGCCATTTCAACGAAAAATGTGAATTTTGAAAATATATGAAAAATATGTGTAATAATGCTGTTACTTTCTACATTACGGTGTATAATGTGCATATCAACAGGAATATAATCCTTTTCACACTTATGAAAATGGATATCGCCACTAGCTCTGCCGTGAAACGAATCAAACCGAAGCGCGCGGCGTCAAGGAGCTTGAGGTAGACCCCCCACGTTAGAAACGCAAGGATTCCGCCCTCCATATACGTTCAATACAAGGTCAGGTATATTTATGTCAGTTAATCCAAACGCAGACAGCACCCCGCACGCCGACGTTCGCCAAAGCACCAACGAGCTCCCGCACGCCGACGTTCGCCAAAGCCCCGATGACCTCTCGCACGCCGACGTTCGCCAAAGCCCCGACGAGCTCCCAATCTATTTGTTCCATCAAGGCACAAACTACCACGCTTTCGAGCTGCTTGGCTGCCATCATAGCAAAACGGCAGGCAGCACGCTCTTCCGCACATGGGCGCCCGGAGCGAAATCGGTCAGCCTTGTCGGCGATTTCAACAATTGGGACGAAAACTCAAACCCAATGCAAAAAACCTCGGATGGCGGGCTTTGGGAGATTGCCATAAGCAACACGGAGCAAGGCCAGCGGTATAAGTATGCCATTAAGACGCATGCCGGCAGAACGATATTGAAAGCGGACCCATATGCGTTCTATTCCGAGACGGAACAGAACACCGCTTCGATGATTTATGATCTGGATGGCTATAAATGGGGAGACTCGGCATGGGTCAAGGCCATAAACGCTGCTTCCCCCTATGATAGTCCTATGAACATATATGAGGTTCATTTGGGCTCTTGGATGCGCGCCGAAGACGGTTCCGCTTTGTCATATATCGAGATGGCAGAACGCCTCATCCCGTATATTAAAGACATGAACTACACCCATATTGAGCTGATGCCCGTCATGGAGCATCCGTTCGGCGGCTCATGGGGATACCAAATCTGCGGCTATTACGCACCGACATCGCGTTACGGAACGCCCCACGATTTCATGCGGTTCGTCGACATGTTCCATCAGGCGGGAATCGGCGTGTTGCTGGACTGGGTGCCCTCCCATTTCCCGAAGGACGGGCATGGGCTCATCGAATACGACGGTGGCTTTTTATATGAAGCGCACGGTTTCGACCGCATCGAACATCTCGAGTGGGGTACCCGCTGCTTCGATTACGGCCGCACGGAGGTCCAATCCTTCCTCATATCAAACGCGATCTACTGGTTTGAAAAATATCACGCCGACGGGCTGCGAGTCGACGCTGTCAGCTCCATGCTATACCTCGATTATGGCAGGGGTCCCGGCCAATGGACGCCGAATACCCATGGCGGCAACGAGAACCTGGATGCGATCGCATTCTTAAAAAAGCTCAACGCGGCTGTGTTTGAGCATTTCCCAAAAGCTATAATGATCGCGGAGGAATCGACGGCATGGCCGCTCGTGTCAAAACCCATCCATGACGGCGGGTTGGGATTCAACTTCAAATGGAACATGGGCTGGATGAACGACATGCTTGAATATGTCGGCTCGGACCCCATTTACAGGAAAGAAATCCACGAAAAGATCACATTCTCGTTTTTCTATGCGTTCAGCGAAAACTTCATCCTCCCCCTGTCGCACGACGAGGTCGTCCACGGCAAAAGGTCGCTTCTGAACAAGATGCCCGGTGAGTACGAGATGAAGTTCGCGGGGCTCAGAGTCTTTCTCAGCTACATGATGACGCATCCCGGAAAAAAGCTCACATTTATGGGGGCGGAATTTGGCCAATTCCGCGAATGGGACACAGATTCCGGCCTCGATTGGCTGCTCCTGGACTTTCCGATGCACAGCAACCTCAAAAGGTATGTTCGCGAGCTTGGAGGTTTCTACCTCGCGACGCCCGCGCTGTGGGAAATCGATTATTCGTGGGAGGGGTTCAAGTGGATTTGCGAAAGCGACCGCAACCTGAACATGATATCGTTTATCCGCACGGATAAAAAAGGGAACAATTTCATCGTGCTTATCAACTTTGCCCCGGTTACACGATATAATTACCATATTGGCGTTCCCGAGAGCGGCACTTATGTCGAGGTTTTCAATTCCGATCTCTCGGAATATGGCGGCTGGGGCAATATTAATGTCGCGATAGAGACGATGGATATGCCTTTGCATGGTTTCGACCAAAGGGTCAGCCTGACTGCGCCGCCTCTTGCGATGGTGTGCATCAGGCACAACGACAACGACAGGCACAACGACAACGACAAGTAGTAATAATGGAGGTGCATACATGCCAACAGAACGAAAAGAATGCATCGCGATGCTGCTCGCCGGAGGGCGGGGCTCCCGGCTGAAATCGCTCACCGAGCAGATAGCAAAACCGGCAGTCACATTTGGAGGAAAATACAGGATCATCGACTTCCCGCTCACAAATTGCGTGCGCTCGGGCATAGACACGGTCGGCGTTATGACGCAATACCAGCCTCTGCTGCTGCATGATTACATCGGCAAAGGGCAGCATTGGGACCTCGACACGCTCAATGGCGGCGTTTCGATTCTGCCTCCGCATAGCAAGCCGGGCAGCACGGCCTGGTATAGCGGGACGGCCAACGCGGTTTATCAAAACCAGGATTTCATCATGTCGTACGACCCTGAATATCTGCTTGTGCTCGCCGGCGACCATGTGTATAAGATGGATTATTCCGCAATGCTGGATTATCACAAGAGCGTCGGCGCGGACTGCACGATTGCCGTGATCGAGGTGCCCTTGAAGGATGCCGGCAGGTTCGGCATTATGAACACGGATTCTGACGACAGAATTACAACTTTCGAGGAGAAACCCGCCGAGCCAAAAGGAAATCTCGCGTCGATGGGCATATACATTTTCAATTGGAAAAGTTTGAGTGAATATCTATACGAAGATGAGAAAGACCCGGAATCGTCGCACGATTTCGGCAAGGACATCATTCCAAGCATGCTGCGCGACGGAATGAGAATGTTCGCATACCGGTTTGACGGATATTGGAAGGATGTCGGGACGGAGGAAAGTCTTTGGCTGGCAAATATGGACTTGCTCGACGACATGCACCTGGGGCTCGAAGGCTGGGGCATCCTTTCAAAAACCGCCGGCAGGCCGCCGCATTTTATCGCGCCCACGGGCAGGATTTCCAACACGTTGATCACCGAGGGATGCGAAATTTACGGGACTGTCCAAAACAGCATTTTGTCCGTCGATGTCATCGTTGAAGAGGGCGCCATCGTCAAGGACAGCATCATAATGGAGAACACGCGAATATGCAAAGGCGCTGTCGTCAATTATACGATCCTCGATGAAAATTCCGTCGTGTGCGAGGGGTCTGTCGTCGGTTCGGAATATGGGAGCGGCGGCAAACTGTCCGTATATGCCAGAGGCAGCATCATCGGCAACGAACCCAATGAATGATTAACAGGAGGTTCCACCACAATGTATACAGGACTTTGTCTTTCCGACCCACACCCCGACCGGGCCGGCGACGGCAGCAAACTCCGAACCTTATCTGCCGCACGTTTCGCGGGAAGGTATCGCCTTGTTGACTTCATGCTTTCAAACATGGTAAATTCCAAAATTTTCACGATAGGCATGGTCCTCAACAGCCACTACCAATCGTTGATAGGCCACATCGGCATGGGCAAAGAATGGGACCTCGCAAGAAAATCCGGCGGCGTCACGTTCTTCCCGCCATATCTCGCCGACGAACGCCAAAGCGTCAACAGCGAGCTCGACGGCCCCCTCCAACGGGCAGCCCAATTCATCATGGAGGCAAAAGACGAATACATCGTCCTCGCCGACAGCAGCGTTGTATATAATATGGACTACCGCACGGCCATCGAAGCCCATAGAAAGAACGAAGCGGACATCACGGCGATATATACAAAAAGAGCCATATCTCCCGGCGAGCGCGAGAACGCCGTCATTCTTGATATTGCCGATGACGGGCGCATATATGGCATCAACCGCGCTCCATACACCAATGAAAAGCTGAACGTTTCATTGGGCGCGTATGTCATGCGCAAAGGCTTTTTCATCCAGCTCACGGCCAATGAAAAAAACTGCGGCATGCTGAGGTTTTCGCGCATTCTCCTTGCTGATGCGCTCGAGAGAATGAATGTGATGGGATTTGAATTTTGCGGCTACACTGCGCACATCAGCTCTGTCGAGACTTTTTTCCAATATAATATGGAGATGCTCGACGCAGAAAAGCGCAACGCTTTATTTGATGTTGAAGGCAGGCACATTTTTACGAACCGCAGGGACACGCTGCCTACAAAGTACGGCAAGGATGCCGATATCCGAAACTCCATCATCGCCGACGGATGCCAAATCGACGGCACTGTCATCGACAGCATTATTTGCAGGAACGTCAGGATCAAGCCGGGCGCCATCGTGAAAAACTGCATTTTGCAGGACGATACGGTCGTCGAGCGTGGCGCGATGCTCGATTACATCATTGCCGACCGCAGCGTTTCCGTTTCCGAGCACCGCAGCATGATCGGCAGCAACACATACCCGGTGTATATAGAGCGCGCAAGGGTTATATGATGCTTTTCGTCATTGGCGTTGGCACAGCAAGACATGATCGGTTATCAGCCTATTATCATTTTAGGGAGGCGACTAAATAATGAGCAAGAGCAAAAACAAGCTAAAGATACTCAGCGTGGTTTCCGAGGTAGTCCCGTTTATTGCCACCGGGGGGATGGGTCAGGTGGCGGGCGCGCTTGCGACGGCTCTGGCTGAAAACAGCCCGGAGCTGGATGTACGCGTCGTGGCTCCCCTATATGCGCAATTCCGCGAGAAATATGAGCCGTCGATACGCTTTGTCGGAGAGGCGGTCGTGAAACTAGCATGGCGCGAACTGTATTGCGGGGTATATGAGCTCGAACAAAACAATGTTACATATTATTTCGTCGATAACCGCCATTACTTCGGGCGGGAAGCCGCCTATGGGTATTACGACGATGGCGAGCGCTTCGCGTTTTTCTCGAAAGCCGTGTTTACGGTCATGCAGCTTTCCGGATTCACCCCTGACGTCATTCACGCGCATGACTGGCAGACCGCGCTCGTGCCGATATACATAAAAACGCGGTTTGCGCAAGAGTTTGGCGGCATCAGGACCGTCTTCACAATCCACAACATGGAATATCAGGGGAAGTATGCAAGCGAAATTCTGACGGATGTATTTGATTTATGGCCTACTGAAATGGGTCTAGTTGAATATGATTCATGCATAAACCTGCTGAAAGGTGCGATTGTCTGCGCCGACAAGCTCACGACGGTCAGCCCGACATATGCCAGAGAGCTGCAGTCCGGAGGCGGATATGGACTCGACGCCATAATCGCGGAGAACGCATATAAACTCAGCGGCATCATCAACGGCATCGACACAAAATCATACGATCCGCGCACCGACCAGCTCCTCGAAAAGAATTATTCCGAGGACACCATCGAAGACAAGGTTTTCAATAAAGCGAAGCTTCAAGAGCTGTTCGGCCTGCCTGTATCCCCCCGCAAGATGCTGATCTGCGTCGTCTCGCGGCTTGTATCGCACAAGGGGATCGACCTGATAACGTATATGCTCAGCGAATTAATGAAGCTGGACATACAATTTCTGCTCCTGGGCACGGGCGACCATGATTTCGAGCTCTTTTTCGAAGAAATGGCGCTGCGTTATACCGACAAGATCGGCGTGAGCATCGCATATAACCCGGAAATCGCAAACAAAATCTACGCTGGCGCCGATGTCATGCTGATGCCTTCGCGCAGCGAGCCTTGCGGTTTGGCGCAAATGATCGCGTGCAGATATGGCACGATTCCCATAGTCCGCAAAACGGGCGGGCTGGCGGATACGATTTCCGACTGCCGCATGGGCAACGGCAATGGCTTCATATTTGACGACTATTCCTCCGGGGCGCTCCTCGACACCGTGACATACGCGCTCGATCTCTATGCAAATCGCGAGGGAGATTGGAAAAATCTGATGATAGAGGCGATGCGGCGTGATTTCGGGTGGGATCTCTCCGCAAAGGCATATGCGGATGTATATAAGGCTTTATGTGAAAATAAATGAGTAATTTGTATATTTTTGATGAAAACGATGAGCTCTTCAGAGATCCCGGAGGAGCGTTTGAAACTCCCGGCAGCCTGGACTTGAGCATAAAGCTGCTGCGGGGAGCCGCAACCGGCGCGAGGCTCCGCTTCTCCCTCGACGGGCGCGAAGCTGTCGAAACTCCCATGCTCTTCGATCGCGTGAGCGGTGGCTACGATGTCTATAGGAGCAAGCTTACGATAGACGAGCCCGGGTTGTATTGGTACAGCTTCCTCGTCGATGCTGTCGACGGTTCTGTCGTAGCGGTCCCGGAGCAACAAGGGAGCGCGTTCCAGATTACGACGAGCGCCCCGTTGGAAAGCGATCCGGAGTGGATCAAAGGCGGCTTCATCTACCACATCTTTGTCGATAGGTTCTGCCGCGGAGGCGAGCTAAGGCTGCGGCCGGGCGCGGTTTTTCGATCCGACTGGGGCGGCTGCCCTCAATACGCCCCCGATGAAGAGGGCATTGTCCGCAATAATGACTTTTTCGGCGGCGATTTATATGGTATAATCGAAAAACTGCCCTATCTTGAAGACCTTGGCGTCACCTGCCTATATTTGAGCCCGGTGTTCAGCGCGGCATCAAATCATAAATATGACACGGGCGACTTCATGCAGATAGACCCCGCGTTCGGCGGCGACGAAGCGTTCAGGCTCTTGTGCAAAGAAGCGGGCGTTCACGGCATGAAGGTCATCCTCGACGGCGTTTTCAATCATGTCGGGATCGACAGCAGATATTTCAACATATATGGCAATTACGATTCCGTCGGCGCATTTCAAAACCCGCAGTCTCCATATCACGACTGGTTTACGTTCCGTGACGACGGCACATATGACGCTTGGTGGGGCATCAAGCTCCTCCCCGCGCTCAATAAGAGCAATATGGGTTATAAAGATTTCATCTGCGGGAAAGACGGGGTCATCGCTTACTGGACCAAGGCGGGCGTCGCGGGATGGCGGCTCGACGTTGTCGATGAGCTGCCCGACACGTTTTTATATCCTCTGTGCGAAGCGATCAAGCGCGAAAACAGCGATGCCCTCATCATCGGCGAGGTATGGGAAGATGCATCGAACAAAATTTCATATGATGTGAGACGGCGTTATTTCCTGGGTGGACAGCTCGACAGCGTCACGAACTATCCGTTGAAAGAGGCCCTCATCTCATTTTTGAAATACAGCAAGGCGGAGCAGCTGGCCGCGACGATGGACACTTTATATAGAAATTATCCGAAGCATGCGCGCCAGACGCTGATGAACATTCTGGGGACGCACGACACGGCCCGCATTCTCACTACGCTGAGCGATACGGAGATGCCGCATTCAAAATATGAGATGGAGCATTTCAGGCTCAGCGAAGATGAACGCGCGAAAGCGCGGCGCAGGCTCATTCTCGCGGCGACGCTGCAATTCACATTGCCTGGAGTTCCCTGCGTATATTATGGCGACGAAGCGGGGATGGAAGGCTGCGCCGACCCGTTCAACAGACGGTGCTATCCTTGGGGCGGCGAAGACATTGGCCTGGTCGAATGGTATAAACGGCTCAGCAGTATAAGGAAACGTTATAGCTGTTTCACGGATGGTAAGTATTATCTCGTGGAAGCGCGTGCGGGCTTGTTCGCTTTCATTCGCGACAATGGCGCCAACCGCGTCCTCATCGCGGTGAACAATACGGACACCGACAGAACATTGAGCATCGACGGATTCACTTACGACATCCTCAACGACATGCCCGCAGATGCTCTCATCGTCAGGGCAGGGTCGCCCGGGATTTACATATAATGAACTGTCCGGGCATTGGCTTGCACGGCTCCGATGGCAGTTCCAATAGCTTATAGGGGGATTTATTGCAGATGGATTTATTGGAAAACGGCGTATTCTCCACTCTTTTCATTGACAAACTGGAATCTATCCGATGCGTGAACGTCGAAGACGCGACTCCGGAAGATTGCTATATCTCGCTCGCCAACCTCGTCAAGGATCAAATCATGAAGAGGTGGGTGCAAACAGCCGCAAACACGTTCAAAAAAGGCAAAAAGAAGCAGATGTACTACTTCTCGCTCGAGTTTCTGCTGGGCAGGATGCTGGAGAGCAACATGGCGGCGCTCGGTCTGCGGGATGTTTGCGACAAAACATTGACGGAACTCGGTTTTGACCCGCAGGAGGTATACAACGTCGAGCTGGACCCCGGGCTCGGCAATGGCGGCCTCGGCAGGCTCGCGGCGTGCTTCATGGACTCGCTCGCATATCTCGGTTTGCCGGGCAATGGCTGCAGCATCAGGTATAAATACGGACTGTTTGAGCAGAAGATCATCGATGGATATCAGGTCGAGGTCCCGGACAACTGGCTGCGAAACGATGTCGTATGGGAAGTTAAAAAGCCCAATAAAGCGAGGCTCGTAAAATTCTACGGCGACATCACCGAGGAAGTCAAGGAAGGCAGGCGTTGGTTCTACCACGAAAACTATGAGTCCGTGGTCGCGATGCCATATGACGTGCCCATCCCGGGCGGCGACAGCGAGACTGTCAATACGCTGCGCCTATGGAGCGCCGAATCCACGCAGCAGATCGATTACGGCTCATTTTCCAGCGGCGACTATTTGAACGCAATTTCGCGCAAATATTCTGCGGAGGCGATTTCGGAGGTTTTGTATCCGGACGATTCCAACTATCAAAACCGCATGCTTCGGCTCAAGCAGCAATATTTCTTCGTGTCCGCGGGCGTCCAGAGCATCGTCTCGCATTATAAGCGCTATTATGGCGATATCAGGAAGCTGCCCGATTATGTGGCAATCCATATCAACGACACGCACCCTGCCCTTGCGATTCCAGAGCTAATGCGCATCCTGATGGACGAAGAAGGCCTCGGCTGGGATGAGGCTTGGGACATCACTGTTCAGACCGTTTCGTATACAAACCACACTATATTACCGGAAGCTCTTGAAAAATGGCCGGTCGATTCCTTCTCGGAACTCCTCCCAAGAATATTTATGATCGTGCGAGAGATAAATGCGCGTTTCACCAACATGCTCTACAGCAAGATGAAGGACGGGCAGGAAAAGGTGTCGCGAATGTCCATCATCTCGAACAATGAAATTTCCATGGCATATCTCGCGATCGTCGGCAGCCACGCGGTCAACGGCGTTGCGAATGTCCACAGCGAGCTGTTGAAGCATGAGCTGTTCAGCGGTTTTTACGAAGTATATCCGGAGCGTTTCAGCAATAAGACGAACGGCATCACGCACAGGAGATGGCTCAGGTCTGCAAATAGAAGCCTGACGAAGCTGATATCCGATACGATTGGCGACGATTGGATCAAAGAGCCGCTCAAACTCTCGATGCTCGACGATTCCGGCGCCGTGCGCGACAGCGCGTTTCTCGGCAATTTGCAATCCATCAAGCGCGAGAACAAGCTCAGGCTCGCGAAGATAATCTACGATAGCAATGGCGTGAAGGTCAATCCCGATTCGATATTCGATGTGCAGGTCAAGCGGATCCATGCATATAAACGCCAATTGCTGCTGCTTCTCTACATAATTGATTTATATTACAAACTGCTCGATGATCCGAATCTCAACATCGTTCCAAGAACGTTCATCGCTGCGGGGAAGGCCGCGCCAAGCTATCATTTCGCCAAGGAAATAATCAAATTATTCTCCGTCGTCGCCGATGGCGTGAATAATGACCCCCGCATGAAGGACAGGATCAAGGTTGTATTTCTCGAAAACTACAGGGTTTCGCTGGCTGAAAACATTTTCCCCGCCTCTGATTTGAGCGAGCAGATATCGACGGCAAGCATGGAAGCGTCCGGCACCGGAAACATGAAGTTTATGATGAACGGTGCTGTCACCATCGGAACTCACGATGGGGCGAATATTGAGATATTTGGCGCCGTCGGCGAGGGCAACTACATCCCATTTGGCTTGACTGTCCCGGATGTGCTGGAGCTGCGCCGCAACCAAAGCTACAACAGTCGTGAGTTTCTCAGCAACCACGAGGCCTTGCGGCGCATCATATATGATGTCATCAATTCGACTCCGCACCTTGCGGGGCACGCGCAATTTCAATTTATCTATGATTCGCTCACTGCGAACAACGATGAGTTTTTCGTCATGAAGGATTTTGACGCATATATAGAAGCGCAGGCGAAGGCAAACGATTTATATGCGGACGCGGATAAATGGGCGAGGATGTCCGCGATGAACATCGCTCATTCCGGGATTTTCGCCAGCGACGAGACGATCAAGCGCTATGCCGCCGAGATCTGGCACATTTAACGATTCCGCGCCCGTAGCGGCGGCATTCTGCCGCCACCTATCCTCCTCCGCGCCCATAGCGGCGGCAACCTGCCGCCACCTATCCTCCTCCGCACCTGTAGCGGCGGCAACCTGCCGCCACCTATCCTCCTCCGCACCCGTAGCGGCGGCAACCTGCCGCCACTTATCCTCCTCCGCACCTGTAGCGGCGGCAACCTGCCGCCACCTATCCCTAAATCCAAGGAGGCCCTCTGTGAGCGAACAAACAATCAACACATACCCCAGATCAGCCGGCGTATTGATGCCAATCACCACGCTCCACGGCCCGTTTGGCATTGGCGTCCTCGGCGCCGAAGCCAACGAATTCATCGATTTCCTGAGCGAAACCGGCTTCCACGCCTGGCAAGTCTTGCCCGTCGAGAGCACGGGCCTGTGCTGTTCGCCATATAAGTGCGTCTCGGCATTCGCCGGAGAACCGATGCTCATAGACCCTCGCATGCTCTTGGAAATGGGTCTTATCACCACAGAGGACCTCGAAGAGCGCGCGGCCGGCATGACCGATAGCTTCGTCGATTATGATCTCGTCAAAGATAAACAAATGGCTTTGCTGCGCAAGGCATTTGAGCGCTTCGACGGCCGATCGCTCGTCAAAACCCACCCCAAGCCCGCCTGGCTCGACACATATTCGCTATATATGGCGCTTAAAGACCAATTCGACGGAAAGCCGTGGTATGAATGGCCTGACGAAGGCCTGCGTTCATATAATTCCGATTCATTGAAGGTCGCCAAAACATTTCTCAGTAACGAGATTCTGTTTTATAGCTTCGTCCAATGGTTGTTCCACGAACAATGGCAAAAGTTAAAAGACTATGCCACCGGCAACGGTATCTCTATAATCGGAGATATGCCCTTTTACGTTTCGGAAGACAGCGTTGAAGTATGGAGCCGGCGCACCCTCTTTAATGCGGACCCTGATGGCTGCTTTCCCGCAGTCGGCGGCGCTCCCCCGGATTATTTCAGCCCATTGGGGCAGCATTGGGGCAACCCGGTCTATAATTGGAAATTGATGAAAAAGAATGGGTATAAATGGTGGGCCACCAGGGTCGCTGCGGCGCTCGAACGCTATGATTATGTCAGGCTCGACCATTTCCGCGGGTTCGATAGCTATTGGAGCATACCTTCGGACGCTCCCGATGCGCGGAGCGGCAGTTGGGTCCGCGGCCCCGGTATCGAGTTGTTCAATGCGTTGGAAACCGCGCTGGGCAACGACGATTTACCGCTGATTGCGGAGGATTTGGGCGACATGCACGGCGATGTGGAAAAGTTGCTTGATGAGTCCGGGCTGCGCGGCATGCGCGTGCTGCAATTCGGTTTCATGGGCGACGACAAGCATTTGCCGCATAATATCACCGAGAATTGCGTTGCATATACCGGCACGCACGATAATACGACAATGCTTGCTTGGCTGTATGAGCTGTCGCCATCGGATCGCGAACGCGCTTTATTCTATATCGGTTTTGATGGCGATTGGTCGGTCGGGGGGCCCGGCAGCGCGGTCTTGAAGGCGTGGATCCGCGCGTTGTTCACAAGCGGCGCGTCGCTCGCGGTCGTGCCGATTCAAGATTTGCTCGGTTATGGGGCGGATACGCGGACGAACACGCCGGGGACGTCCGAAGGCAACTGGCTGTTCCGGATTCGGTCCGGCGCTCTGGCGCAGATCGATCGCGCGTATTACAAATCATTGATAAAAGTCTCCTCCCGCGACAACGCCATGTAACACTCGTTTAGACTATTGTATAACAAGCTAAGGTAATGTATAATGATGCGGCAAGCGTCGCGTATCCTACCAACGCGAAGCCCAGCGAAGCGGGTTCGCGTTGGAGAGGAGGAGCGACGAAGCGAGCGAGCCTTCGCGCTTGCGCGGAGGCGAGACTTAGCGAAGTCCGCATAATGGGGCCCCCGAAAAGCCGCAGGCTTTTTGGGGAGAGGAGGAGCGACGAAGCGAGCGAGCCTTCGCGCTTGCGCGGAGGCGAGACTTAGCGAAGTCCGCGACGACGTCGGGGTGTAGCGCAGTTGGTAGCGCGCCAGCTTTGGGAGCTGGATGCCGGGAGTTCGAGTCTCCCCACTCCGACCAACAAAAAGTCAAACCACCGCAAAACCCGACACATAATGCCCATACAGCAACACAAAATGGGCATTATGTGTCAGAACGCACAGAAAGGAATGGACGAAAAAATGCAGCAAACCCACGAAATAAGCACAAAGTTTGAAACAGTATGCGCCGTGCTGGAAAAATACTCCCGCGACCCGCACAGGCTCATTACAATCCTGCAAGAAATCCAGTCAGCATACTCATATCTGCCCGAAGACGTCATGAACTATGTGTCCACAGCGCTCGGAGTCACCCCGGGGACAGTATTCGGCGTCGCCACGTTCTATTCGCACTTCACGCTCGAGCCCAAAGGCAAATATGTCATCAGAGTTTGCGACGGCACGGCATGCCATGTCCGCAAATCCGGCGACATAATAAAAACGCTTGAAAACGAGCTGGGGCTGAATGAAAAAAAGAAAACATCCGACGACATGCTATTCACTCTCGAAACTGTTGCATGCCTCGGGGCATGCGGCCTCGCGCCCGTCATAGTCATCAACGACGAGGTCCATGGCGGCATGACGAAAGAAAAAACAATCGAGCTCATCAACAGCATTAAGGAGGGCGAAAGAATAGATGGCTGAACTTATTTCGCTGGAATTGCGGGCCGAACACTTCTCAAAGGCTTCGCAATCGCATAAGAACCGAGTCGTTATATGCGCCGGCACGGGCTGTATCGCCAATGGTTCGATGAAAATCTACGACAGATTCATCGAAGCCGTTAAAGACAAGGGCATCAGTTACGATGTCGCGCTCGAAAAAGAAGATGACGCAGACCTGGCATTTGCGTTAAGCGGCTGCCAGGGCTTTTGCCAGATGGGGCCGCTCGTGACGGTTTTTCCGCAGGGCATTTTGTATGTTAAGGTCAAGCCTGACGATGTCGAAGAGATCGTTGAAAAAACGCTGCTTGGGTCTGAGCCCGTCGAGAGGCTGCTATATACGCTGCCCGATGGCGGAGGCACGATCGCAGAAGAAAAAAACATCCCGTTCTACGCCCGCCAGCGCAGGCTTTTGCTTGAACTCTGCGGGCAAATCGACGCCGGCAGCATCGATGAATATATTCACCATGGCGGCTACTTCTCTGCACGCAAAGCAGTGCTGGAGATGAGCGACAAACAGATTTGCGATGAAATCTCCGCAGCGGGCTTGCGCGGGCGCGGTGGCGGCGGCTTCTCCACGGGGCGCAAATGGGATCTCGCCCGCGTGAACGAGAGCGATGTGAAATATGTCATCTGCAACGGCGATGAGGGAGACCCCGGTGCTTTCATGGATCGATGCCTGATGGAGGGCAACCCGCATTCCGTTCTTGAAGGGATGCTTATTGCGGCGCAGGCCATCAACGCGACAGAAGGATATATATATGTCCGCATGGAATATCCCTTGGCCGTTCAACGCTTAAACATGGCGATCGGCGCCGCTCGTTCCGCAGGGATACTCGGCAATAATATTTTCGGTTCGGGAAAACGTTTTGATATCACTATTATGGAGGGAGCCGGCGCTTTTGTTTGCGGTGAAGAGACTGCATTGATTGCATCGATTGAGGGCAAGCGCGGCATGCCTACGCTCAAGCCTCCGTTCCCGACGCAGCGCGGTCTTTTTGGCAAGCCGACCGTCATAAACAACGTCGAAACGCTTGCCGCAGTGCCGCTTGTCATGCGAATGGGCTCCGGCGAATATGCCAAGCTCGGCACCGAAACCGCTAAAGGCACAAAAACCTTCGCGCTCACAGGCCATGTCGAAAACACCGGCCTCATTGAGGTTCCGTTCGGAGCCACCCTCCGCGAGATAGTCAATGATATCGGCGGTGGAGTCATCGACAACCACGGCAAGCGCTGCGGGGTCGATTTCAAAGCCGTCCAGATCGGCGGGCCTTCCGGCGGCTGCCTGACGCAGGAGCATCTCGATATGCCGCTCGATTATGATAATCTCACGGCTGTCGGCGCAATGGTCGGTTCCGGCGGCTTGGTCGTTATGAACCAAGACACTTGCATGGTTCAAATTGCCCGTTTCTTCATGCAATTCACCCAAAACGAGAGCTGTGGTAAATGCGTCGTATGCCGCGAAGGCACTCGCCAGATGCTAGCCCTGCTCGATGATATCATCAGTGGCGTCGCGACGCCTGATACGCTTGACCTCCTGGAAGAGCTCGCCGGCGTCGTTAAGCTCGGCTCGTTGTGCGCGCTGGGAAAAACTGCGCCAAACCCGGTGCTATCAACGCTCAAATATTTCCGCGACGAATACGAAGCGCATGTCGTCCGAAAAATCTGCCCCACCGGCAATTGCGAAGCGCTTGCGACATATGCGATTTTGCCCGATAAATGCAAATCATGCAGCCTTTGCGCGAAAAAATGCCCCGTCGAGGCAATTACCGGAGAAAAGGGCGTGCCATATGTCATCGACAAAGAAAAATGCATCAAATGCGGCGCATGCGAGGCTGCGTGCAAGTTTGGCGCGGTCGTGAAAGGAGATGTGGGTTGATATGGCATATCAAGCTATTACGATAGATTCAAAACCCGTGACATTGGAGGGCGAGCGNAACCTGCTCGAAGTCATTCGCAANGCCGGCATCGACCTTCCGACATTCTGCTACCATTCGGAAATCAGCATCTATGGCGCTTGCCGCATGTGCATGGTCGAAGTCGAAGGCCGCGGCATCCTTCCTGCGTGTTCCACGGAAGCCGAGGCCGGAATGGTCGTACGGACCAACACGAAACAAATCAGGGCCATGCGCAAAATGATCATCGAGCTCATGCTTGCCAGCCACGATGACACATGCACCACCTGCCCGAAAAGCGGAGCGTGCCGGTTGCAAGACATCGCTAAGCAGCTCGGGGTCAGAGATATCCGTTTCAAAAGGATCATCGCCGACGAAACCGTCGATCTCTCTTCTCCGTCGATCGTGCGCGACCCCGGCAAGTGCATTCTATGCGGCGACTGCGTCCGCGTCTGCGACGAGCTCATCGGTGTCGGTGCCTTGGACTTCGCATATAGAGGTGCCAAAGCCCGCGTTGTGACGCGTAACAACAAAGGCATGGGCGAGGTCGAATGCGTCAATTGCGGACAATGCATCAAAGCCTGCCCTGTCGGCGCTCTGACGATTAAAACCAATGTGACAGGCATCATGGACGATATATATGACGATGAGAAAATCGTCGTCGCGCAGATAGCGCCTGCCGTGCGCGTCGCTCTAGGCGAGTGTTTCGGGGAGCCGCCCGGGGTGCTTAATACAGGAAAAATCGTTTCTGCCCTCAGGCTCATGGGATTTGACCATGTATATGATATGTGTTACGCTGCGGACTTTACTGTCGTCGAGGAAGGCAAGGAATTCCTAAAACGTTATGAAAAAGGCGAAAATCTGCCTATCTTCACATCTTGCTGCCCTGCTTGGGTCAAATTTGCCGAACAATACTATCCAAACCTCTTGGGCAACCTCTCCTCGGCAAAAAGCCCCATGCATATGTTCGGAGCGCTGTGTAAAGACCAATTATCCAGAGATTTGAACATTCCCCGCGACAAAATCGTCGTTGTCTGCGTCGCGCCATGCACCGCCAAGAAATTTGAAGCTACTCGCACAGAGTTCCATGTTGATGGCAATCCCGATGTCGACCATGTCATCACGACGGAAGAGCTCGCTCGGATGATGAAAGAACACGGCATCGAATTTGATAAACTCGAGTTCGGTTCTTTGGATATGCCGCTCAGCTTCGCGACCGGCGGCGCTGTCATTTTCGGGTCGACGGGCGGCGTCAGCGAGGCAGTCCTTCGCTTTGCCGCAAATGTGCTTGAAGGCGGCGCGTCTCGTGAGTTCAGGCAGTTCAGGGGAAGCGACGGGGTGAAAATGAGCGAGGTCGAAATCGGCGGCAAAACCCTCAGATGCGCCGTCGTCAATGGCCTGAGCAATGCAAAAAAACTCGTCGATAAAATTATTCATGGCGAAATCGAGCTCGACCTTGTGGAGGTCATGGCATGCCAAGGCGGCTGCGTCAACGGAGGCGGCCAGCCGGTGCATTTCAAAAAGGATGTCACGGAAGCGCGGGCGCAAGGCCTGTTCAACAACGACCGTTCGCTGCCTTTCCACGAATCCAGCGAGAATCCATTCCTGCAAAAGGTATATGACGAGGTTCTCGACGAGCACAGGGCTCACGAACTGCTGCATACCAGCTATGAAAACCGCCGCCTCATTCCCCAGGACGATTTTGTTCTGAGCGCAGCCACTGACGAGGCGCGGTTGAGCCTGACGATATGTTTCGGCAGAAGCTGCTTCAACAGAGGAGCGCAAGATATATACAGCGGGCTGATGACGTATATCCGCAACAACGGACTTACAGCGAGCACCGAGTTTAAGGCGCGCTTCTGCGAGAAAGTATGCGGCAAAGGCCCCATCCTCGAAGTGAATGGGACCAGGGTCGAATCATGCACATATGAAAAGGCCGTCGAAGCGATCGAAACAGCCTTGAAGTAAACAATATGATATGGGCGCGGGGATGGTTCTTGTATCCATCCCCGCGTTCTTGCGGCTTAATCCAGCAGAAGCTTCACGAGATCTAGTGGGTCGACAATCGCCCCATCTTTATAAACCCGCATATTTCCGCCCGAAATCTCATCGATCAAAACGATCGCGCCGTCCACACGCCCAAACTCCAGCTTTATATCATAAAGCTCCATGCCTTTCGCTGCCAGAATATTTTTGATGATCTTGGAAATTTCTTTTGCAAGATATTTTAGAACATCGTATTCCTGTTCGGACAATATGCAAAGCATGTCCAAAGTATCGCGCGTGATGAGAGGATCGTCGCGCGCGTCATCTTTCAGAGTGACCTCGATCAAAGCGTCCAGCGGCTGGCCTTCGTCCACATAACCGCCATATCTGCGTAGAAAGCTGCCTACAGAGCGGTATCTGCAAACGACTTCCAATCCATCTCCGAAAACAACAGCGGGCCGAATCGTCATTTCCGCTTTGTCTACATCGGCGCTGACAAAGTGCGTTGGGAAACCGGCCTCGTTGATTTTTTTGAAGAAAAACTCGGTGAGCCGCAGTCCCCCGCTGCCCATGCCTTCAATCGTCAATCCGACGGTGTTGGCGCCGGGGTCGAACACGCCGTCGGTACCTGTGACGTCGTCCTTAAACTTTAAAAGATAATTACCATCCTCCAACTCATATACATCCTTGGTTTTACCCTCTTTAACCATTTTCATAAATCAAATCAATCCTCTCAAGTATAATCACAATCCANATTTTACATGAGANGATAATTATTGTCAAATACTTGAAAAACGCCAATGCAACAAGTATAATATACCNACCANGCGAAACAGAAAGGCGGTGAACGAAATAAGCACAATGGCAATCATCTGGCTGTGCGCCATAGTCATCTTCGTCGTCATCGAAGCACTCACCGTGCAGCTGCTGTGCATCTGGTTTGCAGCAGGATCGCTCGTAGCCCTCATACTAGCGCTGCTGAAAGCCCCCGAATGGGCGCAAATAGCCGTGTTTTTCGTAAGCACGGTCATATTGCTCATTTTCACAAGGCCTATCGTAAAAAGCCTGATGAAAAAACCGGAAACGCGCACAAATGCAGACAGAATTCTCGACGAAACCGCAATCGTCATCGCAGAGATCAACAACGGCAACGCAACAGGCCAAGTGAAGGTACAGGGACAAGTCTGGACTGCGCGGTCAATCGATGGGAGCATCATCCCCATCGATGCAAAAGTTACCGTCCGCTCAATCGAGGGAGTCAAAGTCATCGTTGAAAAATGCGACTGATGCTCCCGCCCGCCCAAAGAAAGAAAAGACTTCAAGCATAATTTNGTTTTATGGACGCAAGCGGCTCCCGCCATGCGAAACCTCCGCTATTGCTGCATTTTTATGGCCNAACATGGTCATTAATGTCGGTTGCGTCCGGAAAGGGTAGGTCATACAAATGCAAGAAACAATCATTATNGGCGCAATAGCAGTGCTCGTGTTCATCATCATTATCTCAAACATAAAAATCATTCCNCAAGCCTACGCTGTCGTCGTTGANCGCTTTGGCGCATACCGCNTCACTTGGCAGACAGGCTTGCACTTCAAAGCCCCGTTCATCGACCGCCTGTCGAAGCGGGTTTCTCTCAAAGAGCAAGTGGCTGACTTCGCCCCGCAACCGGTCATCACGAAAGACAACGTCACCATGCAAATCGACACCGTCGTCTACTTCCAGATAACGGACCCAATGTTATACACATATGGCGTCGAGCGCCCGATGCAAGCGATTGAAAACCTGACAGCCACAACTCTGCGGAACATTGTCGGCGACCTGGAGCTCGACCAGACTCTCACGTCGCGCGACACAATTAACACAAAAATGCGCGTCATCCTCGACGAGGCGACGGATCCTTGGGGCATCAAGGTCAACCGCGTCGAGCTAAAGAGCATCATCCCGCCCCGCGAGATACAAGATGCCATGGAAAAACAGATGAAAGCCGAGCGTGAACGCCGCGAAGCAATTCTCCGCGCGGAAGGCGAGAAGCGCTCTGCCATCCTTGTTGCAGAAGGGCAGAAAGAGTCCGTTATCCTCAATGCCGAGGGCGAAAAGCAGTCTGCGATACTGCGGGCCGATGCCGTGCGCGAAGCAAAGATCCGAGAGGCCGACGGCGAGGCTCAGGCGATCATCCGCGTGCAGGAAGCTATCGCGACCGGCATTATGAAAATCAACGACTCAAACCCTTCCGAAAAAGCGATGCTGCTTAAGAGTTATGAAGCGCTAGCCAAGGTCGCTGACGGCAGGGCGACGAAAATCGTCGTTCCTTCTGATTTGCAGTCGCTGGCCGGTTTATCGACAATCGTAAAAGAGATTGTCGTCGACCATAAAAAGGAACAGTAAAAGGATTGACAATTGTATGCTGATTAAAACACTGCCGGTTGGCCACCTTGAAACGAATTGCTATATCGCCACCGACGAGAGCACGCTCAAATGCGCTGTGATCGACCCGGGCGCGGAATCTAATGTGATTCTTGATTATATCGAGTCAAACAATCTCGCCGTTGAGGCCATATTCCTGACCCATGGTCATTTTGACCACACCTTGGCTCTCGAGGCTGTAATGGAAGCGACCGGCGCCCCGGCTTATATCAACGAGAATGACATCGACTCCGGCGCCCAATATACGCCGTATCCGCTCAAAGACATCGTCGGCCTTCACAAATATAAAGAAGGCGACGCCTTCAACGTCGGCGGCTTGGTTTTCAGAGTTATCGAGACCCCCGGCCATTCGCCCGGTTCTGTTACGCTTTTGTGCGAGTCCGTTCTCTTCACCGGAGACACCTTATTCCGCGGCAGTTGCGGGCGGACCGATTTCGCCGGTGGGGACATGGAGCAGATGATGGTTTCTCTCAAACGCCTTTCCGACCTCGATGGCGATTTTGAAGTATATCCGGGTCACGCGGATTCATCGACGCTGGGGCGAGAGCGCACTTTTAACCATTACGTAATACTCGCAAACGGCGAGTCTGACTGATGAGGCTGTGTCTGATTGGGCATGATAAACGGTATGCCGTCGAACAAATCATGTTGGCGCTGTTTCCCAAGGAGCGCCCCATATATGCAGAAGATCAAACAATCTGCTCGCCGCCCGGCGCCATCGAGCATCACGCAATAAACGCGCCGCCCGGTGCTATCGAGCATCACGCAATAAACGCGCCGCCCGGTGCCATCGAAGATCAAACACTCAACGCGCCAATGCCACGATCCAATTTGCCCGTGTTTTCTGAATATTCTGCCGAGTCCCGCTTGGCCTTCGGCAAAAAATACGCGCAATCCACCACAATCATCAGCAATGGTTCCATGACATCGCGCGGCGTTTCACGCGTGAGCATCTCTTCTCTTACCGACAAGCTCACCTCCGACAGGCTGCTTCAACGCATTATAAAACAATCGTTTTATAACGCAGCTTCACGCTTTGTCGCAACTCCGCCCGTCTGGGGTTCGCTCACCGGAATCCGCCCCGCGCGGCTGGCCTCCGCGCTGCTAACGTCAGGCAAAACCGAGACATCCGCCGTCAAAACTCTCATTAAAGAGTATCACGTCTCTGCCGAACGGGCAGGGTTGTGCGTCGAAGCTGCGCATTCGGCCGCGATCGTTTCGCGCTCTCTCGCCGCTTCTGATGTCGCGCTATATGTTGGCATTCCATTTTGCCCTTCACGGTGCGCATATTGCAGTTTCGTCAGCAATGATGTCGAAAAGTCGTTTAATTTAGTCAATCCTTTCACGGCTGCTCTGATTGGTGAAATCTCCGCCATGGCACGGCTCGTGGAGGAATTGAAACTACGAATAATAGCCATATATGTCGGCGGCGGAACTCCAACCGCCCTCCCTCCGGAGTCTTTTCTATCTGTTATGAATGCCCTGTGCAGCTCGTTTGATTTGAGCGATGCGCGCGAGTTCACAATTGAGGCAGGACGGCCTGAGACGATTACTGCGCAATATCTCGATATCATGCATGCTTGCGGCGCTCGTCGCGTCTGCGTGAACCCTCAGACAATGTCGCAGGATGTTCTCAATGCAATCGGCCGCAAACACACGCCCGAGGATGTCATCAGCGCTGTAGAGCTTGTCCGTAAATACGGCATGGAGCTTAACATGGACGTAATTGCAGGACTTCCCGGAGACACGTCCGATACTTTCGCTCGCACGCTTGATATTTTGCTCGGCCTCGCTCCCGAGAGCATCACAGTGCACACGCTATCCAACAAAAAAGGTTCGCGAATCATGCTCGAGGATGCGCATAGGCCTTCCGGTATCGAAGTCGCATCAATGCTGGACTATGCTTCACGCAGCTTGCGTATATCCGGATACTCGCCATATTATCTCTATCGGCAAAAATTCACCTCCGGAGGGTTTGAAAACACCGGCTGGTGCCTTCCCGGCCACGAGAGCGTATATAATATCTGCATGATGGAGGAGTTATGCACCGTGCTCGCGCTCGGAGGCGGCGGCGTCACAAAACTCGTCCGCTCCGACGCCACAGCCAACGACCTTGCCACAACTCCCGCAGCCCCCGCAGCCCATGCAGCCCCGACAGCTTCCGCAGCCCCCGCGGCCCCCGCAGCCCC
>JGI24702J35022_10000510_pt1 | contig 23541 bp, 20 predicted proteins | sample TergutTh196P4_FD_35022 | JGI IMG/M metagenome (IMG submission 35022)
AAGGTGGAGGCCCTGGTATGGTCGCAGACTATCCTGACGGATCTATCTTTTTCGATGTCGCTCCCGTACTTATAACCTGCCGCAGTTTCCACCGCGGCAATAATCGGGGCAAATATTTCTGTATCATAAACTGATTTTTTGCCGTTCAGAATTGTTACGGTTCTTTCTATGCCCATACCCGTATCGACGCATTTCCGTGAAAGGGGGATGTACTTGCCATCTGCGGTTTTATTGTACTGCATGAAAACATCGTTCCATATTTCCAGCCACTTGCCGCAGGGGCAGCCGGGGCCGCAGACCGGACTGCAGGGTTCCTTTCCTATATCGTAGAACATTTCCGAATCGGGACCGCAGGGACCTGTGGTACCCGCCGGACCCCACCAGTTGTCTTCTTTTGGGAGGTAGCTGATACGGTCTTCGCTGATACCCAGAGATTTCCAAACTTCTGCCGATTCCTCATCACGCCCGGCGTTTTCATCTCCCTTAAAGACGGTAATTCCGATTTTTTCCGGAGGAATTCCCAGCCATTCGGGAGAAGTAAGAAACTCAAAGCTCATTCTGATGGCGCCGTCTTTAAAATAATCTCCCAAAGACCAGTTACCAAGCATTTCGAAAAATGTCAGGTGGCTTGTGTCTCCGACGGAATCTATATCTCCTGTACGGATACATTTCTGGTAATCTACAAGACGCACTCCGGCGGGATGATCCTCACCCAAAAGGTAAGGAACCAGCGGATGCATGCCTGCGGTGGTAAAAAGCACTGTGGGATCGTTTTCGGGAATTAAGGATTTGCCCTGGATCTGGGCATGGTTCCTGGACTTAAAAAATTCAATATACTTCGAACGCAATTCTTCCGATGTCATAAAATCAGGTTAGCAAATTTTAACGCAAGAAACAAGGACTACACCTTGACATAAAAACTGCTGCCGGCTCAAAAACAGTCTCTTTAATTCTCCTGGACCAAATCCCGTTTGATTTTCTTGGTAGTTGTCATCTCCATTTGCTCTTTTAAAATGGTTGATCTTGTAATCTTCTGGTAAGGCAGCAGCCGCTGATTAACTTCGGAAATTATCCTGTCAATCCTGGCTTTGATCTCCCTTTCCGGATAAGGCAGACCTGCTTCATTCTTCAGTTCCGGATTGGGATAGATGAGGGCTTCAATTCCCTCGATCTTCATCTTTTGATCAACGATAAATCCCCGGATTAGGATCTGATCTATTTCGTCGAACAGCTGGAATTCGTTTTCAATTTCTTCAGGGTATACGTTCTTTCCGCCCTCGGTTACGATCATGTTCTTTGCGCGCCCTGTAAGGTAGAGGTAATCTTCGTTATCCAGGTAACCTTTGTCACCTGTTTTAAAATAGCCGTCTGCTGTAAAGGCTTCTGCGGTTTCTTTTGGCATATTATAATAACCTTTCATTACCATTGGGCCCTTTACTATTACCTCTCCAATGCCCCTTTCATCCGGGTCCAGGATCTTCATGTCAGTCCCTGGAACTTTCTTGCCTACACTGGTTTCCTTATAATGTTCAATGGGATTAAGGTTGATGATGGGACTTGTTTCGGTAAGGCCGTAACCCTGAATAAAGTCTATGCCCAGCTGATTGAATTTGCGGAATACCGAAGGGGCAAGGGGGCCGCCGCCGGCGATACAGACCCTGATTGTTGCCAATGATGCCTTATCCAGAACGGAATGGAATAGTTTTTTCCCGGGATTAATGCCTGTTACCTTTTTAATCAGCCCGGAAATTGTCATAAGGGAGTATAAAATACCGTATATTATTTTCCCCTTTGCTTTGATGCCCCTCAGAATTCCTGCAAGGAGCTTATTGAAAAGCAGAGGTACGCCCAGGAGCATTGTGACTTTCCCTTCTTTTAGTTCTTTAAGCATTACCGTGGTAACCATTTTCTTGCCAAAGAGTATCTCTGCTCCTGTACTAATTGCCTCAATAAATACTGCCAGCATGCAATAGGCATGGTGGATGGGTAAAATGGCATAAAATATATCGGTATGAAGAACATCAAGGTTTCCCTGGGCTAAAAGGCAGTCGGAAACAAGATTTTGATGAGTCAGCATTACTCCCTTTGGGATACCTGTGGTTCCTGATGTAAAAAGAATGGCGGCAATGTCATTTTCCGAGGCTTCCTCTATGTTTTCTTCAATACCGTCAATATCATATATATATAAGCCTATACCTCTTTTCAGGGATATAATTTCCATTAAATTGCCTGTTTTTTGGCTATAATAGGCATGTTTTTCTTCATCAACAAAGAGGATTTTTGTCCCGGCTGTCTTAATGAGGAGATCCGTCTCTTCGTTTTTGATCTGATAGTCAATGGGAACCACTATTGCCCCTGCGAAAAGAACACCTAGATATGCAATAGCCCATTCCGGGGAATTTTTACCGGTCACCGCAATCTTGTCATCTTTGCGTATTCCCTTGCTGTGAAGCCACCTCGCCACAGCTTTAATACGTTTCAAAGACTCATTATAGTTAAGGCTAATACGGTTGGGTTCATATACTGAAAAACAAGCCCGCTGCCCAAATTTGGAAACTGTTATTCTGAATAATTCCGGCAGGGTAGGCCACTCTCCATTAAAATTCTTGCCCCTGTATTCCTCCAAAGCAAGCCATGGTTTACGTTCTTTACTCATGATTCCCCCATGTAAATTAATCTAAAACATAATACAACATTTTTTAATCTTTGTCGACAAATTTTCAAAATTTGACACAATGTTTTGGAAGATTGTTTTTTTCATTATGAGTGGACAATATTCTGCCGGAGTTCAGTATTTGACAATGCGCAGGGTATCTTTTTAGACTATTTATTGTTACTGTTTTATATACTATATTGTTACATTACTATGAAGTTATTGAAAAAACCGGGTTTATTGCTGATATTCCCCCTTCTTTTGGTGTTTTTATCCTGCTCAGCCGGAATTAACGGTGAGGTTATGGATGGAGGCGCCGTGGAGCTCACCTTAAAAACATCTCTCGAGCCGCGGATGATCGCTCTAATTCTCTCCTTGAGGGGTTTTATGGGTGATGCCGGAAATGAGCCGATCCTGGATGGACAGTCAATCAGCCGGTCCATGGCAGTATCACAGGGTGTGCGGGATGTTTCCCTTAAAAATACCAGTTCTTCTGCCCTGGAAGGAAGTATTTCCATTTCCAAAGTAGAGGATTTTCTTTCAGGTACAGGCTCTAAAACAAGGCTTATTACCTATACCGGACGTCCGGAGGCGGGGGCTTCTTCCATTATTATCGCTCTGGACAGAGATTCTGCTCCGGAAATCATTTCCCGGCTTTCCGAAGATGCCGAGGGTTATCTCTCAGCCCTGATGGCGCCGGCTGTACTGGGAGAGACCAGTACAAAGCAGGAATACCTGGAGTTAATCACCCTGGTTTATGGACGTTCTCTGGCGGATGAAATCTCGGGCGCCCGGCTTAAGGCATCTATTGATTTTCCCCGTACAATTACAAACATACGCGGGGGGGTTGCCTTGGGGAAGAAGGCGGAATTTGATGTTCCGATCCTGGACATTCTGGTTCTGGAGCAGCCCCTGCGCTATGAAGTGAGCTGGTAGAGAAAACCCTTTACTTCTTAATTTTCCCTATCAGCGGCGCCAGGGCTTCTTCCATATCGGGGCAGCCTATTTCCTGCAGGGCGTATTCTACACGGGTATTTGGCTTGTTGATCTTGATTATCCTTCCCAGATCAATGGGTGTGGCGATAATCACAGAATCGCAGTCAGCGCGATCTATGGTCGCAGCCAGGTCCTTTACCTGCTGTTCCCCGTAACCCATTGCAGGCAACAGCATGCCGATATTGGGATAAATGCCATATGTTTCAGCCAGCCTTCCTACAGCATACTGCCTGGGATCAATTATCTCCAGAGCTCCATAACGCCGGGCGGCTACTATGCCCGCTCCGATTTTCATTTCACCATGGGTTAGTGTGGGTCCGTCTTCCACTACCAGAACCCGCTTCCCCCGGATCACTTCCGGCTTATCCACACTTATGGTAGAAACGGCGTCTACCACCACCGCCCCGGGATTTACCTTCTCCACATTGGTTCTGACTTTCTGGATATTGTCGAAATCGGCGCTGTCTATCTTGTTTATAACCACCACGTCCGCCATACGCAGCGTAACCTCGCCCGGGTAATAGGAAAGTTCATGACCCGGGCGGTGGGGATCCACAACCGTTATCATCAGGTCAGGTTTGTAGAAGGGGAAGTCGTTGTTGCCGCCATCCCACAGAATTACATCGCATCCTTTTGGATCATTTTCNGCAGCGCGCAGAATAGCCTCATAATCCACACCCGCATAGATGACATTACCGCGCACTATATGCGGTTCATACTCTTCCATTTCCTCGATGGTGCACTTGTGTTTGGTTAAATCATCAATTGCGGCAAAGCGCTGAACCTTTTGTGCACAGAGGTCGCCGTATGGCATAGGATGGCGGATGGCGATTACCTTAAGTCCGTTTTTCATCAGGATCTCCGCCACCCGGCGCGAGGTCTGACTTTTGCCGCAGCCTGTGCGCACCGCGCCTACCGCTACCACCGGCTTTGTACTTTTTAGCATTGTATCTTTGGGCCCCATAAGTCTTAGGTCCGCTCCGGCGGCATTTACCTTCGCTCCGACGCCCATTACAGTGCTGTACGGGGTATCGCTGTATGCAAATACACATTCGTCCGCATCCAGTTCCTTTATCAAACGTTCAAGATCGTCCTGTACGTAAATAGGTATGCCATCGGGGTATAAGCTGCCGGCAAGCTCTGCCGGGTATTTACGGCCTGCAATGTCGGGTATTTGCGCAGCGGTAAAAGCTACTACCTTATATGCGGGATTATCACGATAGTAGGTGTTAAAGTTATGAAAATCCCGTCCGGCTGCGCCGATTATGATTACATTTCGCTGGTCTTTGCGCTTTTCCATGAATTTGGTCCTCTCTTCTGATTAAAATGCTTTATTGCAGCTTGAATAGAGTCAATTTATTATATTTAAGGCAAAAAAACAAGGAGGCTGTATTATTTTTTGCCGGAATATTGTCGCTTGCTAAAAACATCCATTTACTATAAAATTGATAAATACAATTTAAGGATATTACCAAAGGTTTTAAAAACAGAGGTGAATAAATGAAAAATTCGAAGGCAGGGAATATTGCTTCCCAGAAACTTTCTACGGGAACAGGTTCTCAGACATCTATTAAAAAACGGTTTATTCTTTTTTCTGTTATTTTTTTTGTTGTTATTCTTTTTGCAGGAAGCGCGGCTTTTTTTCTTTCAATGAGGCAGAATGTCTGGAATACCACTGCCCAGGAACTGGAAAAACAGGTAGAAATTGAACGAATCAAGCTGGAATCTTCCGTAAGCGGTGAGATTGCCATCGCCATGAAAATGGCAGATTCGCCCCTCATAAAGCGGTACTTTCAAAATCCGGATGATCCCGCCCTTGAACAGATCGCTTTCGAAGAAATCGCCGGTTACCGCCGGGCATTTGCCGCGAATACGGTTTTCTGGGTTAACGATATAGACAAAAAGTTCTATTCCGACGATGCCTTTGCCTTCGTCATGGACCCATATGATCCGGTAAATTCCTGGTATTTCATGACCGTTAACGAAACGGAAAAATATAATTTTAATATCAATTATAACCCTGATCTGAACAAGACCAATCTCTGGATCAACGCGCCTGTTTTTAACAATACCGGAAAAGCTCTGGGTATGCTGGGTACCGGTATTGATCTCAGCGCCTTTATTGATTCCATATACAAGAGTTTCAGCGGGAGCGGGAAGCTTTATTTTTTCAATGATACGGGGGAGATAACCGGGGCCAAGGATTCAAGCCTTATCCTGGAAAAAAAGACTATTGTAGATGAACTCGGGGAGACCGGGAAAACGATCCTGTCTTCGGCGAAGAGCCTTTCCCCGGGAAGCGTTATATCTTTTGAATCCATGGAAGGAGTAGTTGCGGTAGATTCAGTCCCGGATCTGAGCTGGTATGTAGCAATTATTATGCCTTTAAGCATCGGCAGTATTCTCAATTCATCCATGACCTTCCTGTTCCTGGCAATGATAGGAGTAATAATAATAATTTTCGTTATTTTCAATTTCTTCGTTACCGGTTTTCTGAAGCCTCTTAACGGGATTGTGGAGTTCCTGGATCGTATTTCGGCGGAATGGGATCTTACCAAAAGGATTCCGATAAAGGGCAATGACGAAGTCTGGCGGCTGGCTGAATTTTTTAATCTTACATTTGAGCGTTTCAGGGAACTGATCAAGAACATAAGCGACAAGTCTCATTCCCTTTCCGAAACGGGGGAAGACCTGGCTGTCAGCATGAATGAAACCGCAGCGGCTATAAACGAAATTACCGCCAACGTACAGAGCATGAAAGGGGAGGTTACGACCCAGGTCAATGAGGTAAATACAGCCAGCGCTGCCATGGAGCGGATCATCGGCGGGCTGGACAAACTGAATGGTCATATTGATGTACAGGTGGGAAGTGTTGCCCAGTCATCATCTGCCATTGAAGAAATGCTGGCCAATGTACGGGCAGTAACCGAGACCCTGGTCAGAAATTCGTCGAATATTGATTCTCTGGCGGAATCATCGGAGACCGGCCGCACAGGGCTGCAGGGAGTTTCACAGGACATTCAGGATATTGCCCAGGAATCCGAAGGGCTTTTGGAGATAAACTTTGTAATGCAGAATATCGCCAGCCAGACAAACCTGCTTGCCATGAATGCGGCCATAGAAGCTGCCCATGCGGGTGAATCCGGCAGGGGGTTTGCCGTAGTAGCTGACGAGATCCGCAAGCTTGCTGAAAATTCCAGCCAGCAATCCAAAACCATCAGCGCGGTACTGAAAAAGATCAAATCTTCAATTGATACCATCACCAAATCCACAGGCATTGTACTTCAGCGTTTTGAAACCATTACCCGGGAAGTGGAGACCGTATCCAATCAGGAATTCCAAATCCGCAATGCAATGGAAGAACAGGAGGCAGGCAGCAAGCAGATACTGGAAGCTGTGAGTCAGCTTAATTCTGTCACCGATCTTGTAAAGACCACATCCTCCGACATGGCCGGGGAAAGCAAGAACGCAATGACTCAAAGTTCCAGCCTTAAGCAGATTTCCAATGAGATCTCCGGTGGTATGGATGAGATGAACATGGGGGCATCTCAGATCAATACGGCTGTTAACGAGGTGAACGAAATCAGCATAAAGAATAAAAACAACATTGCTTCTTTAAAGGAAGAAATTTCAAAGTTTAGAATTGGGTAAAGACAGAGATTTGGACCTATTTTAGATGCCGATCCAGCTGTTTCATCAGTTCCTCAAGGTCAATAGGTTTACCCAGGTGGTTTGTCATGCCGGCAGCAAGGCATTTTTCCACGTCGTCTTTGAATATATTGGCGGTCATTGCAATAATGGGAATCTGCCCGCGTAAATTCCTGTTATAGTTATAGCATATTGTGTCCCCGGAAAAATCCGGTACAGAGGAACTGGAATAAAACTCAGCTTCTGTTTCCCTTATCCTTCGGGTGGCTTCATACCCATCCATCTCCGGCATGTGTATATCCATAAGAATAAGGTTATATTTTTGCGGATCTTCCCTGAACCTTTCCACAGCCTTTATGCCGTTCTCGGCGCAGTCAATTATTATGCCTGAGTTTTCCAGAAGGGAAACAACTATTTCCCTGTTTATTTCCACATCTTCCACTAGGAGTATTGATTTACCGGCAAATTTGGATATCTCCTTCGATGTTTCCGCCTTTTCATTCTCCCCGGGAAATATATCGTTTTTGCCGGTCCTGCTGCCCCGTTCAACATTAATTTCAAAACTGAAACATGCACCTTTCCCCGGTTCGGAATCCACACAAATGTTTCCATTCATCAAGCGTACAATGGCTGATGATATGGCAAGCCCCATGCCGGCGCCGCCGTATTTTCGGGACATACCTCCGTCTGCCTGTTCAAAGACATTAAATATTTTTTTTAGATCTTCTTTGGATATGCCAATTCCTGTATCGGCTATACTGATCTTCAGGGTAATGTAGCCGGCGGATTCGTTTAGTTTTTTTACGGAAAGTGTGATGTTCCCTTCAGGAGGGGTAAATTTTATTGCATTGGAAAGTAAATTACCCAATACCTGAGCCAGTCTTTGCTGATCGGCGATTATTATTTCCGGTAAATCCGGATCAAAATCACAGATCAGGGTTTGCCTTTTGGCATGCAGGTTGAACTTTGCCATATCCGCCGATCTGTTAAGTACCTGCATTAGGTTAAGCTCCGCGTTTGACAGTTTTAAATTCCCTGTCTCAAATTTTGCCATATCCAGCGTATCGTTGATTATCCCCAAAAGATAAATTGAGGCTTCATTTATCCTGGCAAGGCAATTTGATATTTTTTCTGAATCATTCGTAGTCTGCGCTATTGTACTCATTCCAATAATGGCGTTAAGGGGCGTCCGCATTTCATGACTCATCCTTGCGAGAAAATTGCTTTTTGCCTGTTCCGAAAGAGATTCGTCCATTTTTAACTGTTTTGACATATTTACTATCTATATCTTGCTATAAAAACAGGAAAAAGTCACCATAATTTTTCATTATTTTAATTGGCTATTAATAATTGAATGTTTATTATTGAATTTTCAAATACTTCTACTTATGATATTATAGATGGTGAGAAGGATACCTGCTGCATGGATGGAATTCTAAAATCTGTGTTCTATAAGCTTGGTCTTTTTGCACGCCTGCTTAAAGGGGTGGGGAAGTTCATTCACAAGGGTCAGGCTGCCCATAAAATCCTGATAATGCAGATTCTCTATACCTTTGTGGAAGCTCTTGGGATTTCTTCCCTTCTGGCCCTGGGAATAGGAGCGGCGGTAAACATAATAGGCATGCCGTTTCTCTCCTCCATTTCCCAGGAACAGCTGATATATACCCTTCTCATTATAATTATTACCCGGGAACTGGGGCCTCTCCTTACGGCTTTTATTATAATAGCCCGGTCAGCCACAGCTATTGCTACAGAGATTGCGGGGATGGTGATTTCACATGAAGTTGAAGCCTATATATCCGTGGGAGTTGACCCCATTGAACATCTGGCTGTTCCCAGATTTTTGGGCGTTACCATCTCCCTTTTTATGCTGAACGTCTTTTTTAATATTTTTGGTTTGGCAGGTTCTTTTGCGGTAGCCCAGATTTTTACCCCCCTGCCTGCCGGGGTTTATTTTAATAATCTGCTTTTAAGGCTTACCCTGCCGGACTTGCTTATTTCCATAGTAAAAAGTATTGGATTTGGCATGGTTATCTCTCTGGTAGCCATTAGCAGGGGTCTTGATGTTGAGCGGGCCAGCACCGAAGTGCCTGTTGCAGGACTTAAATCCGTGGGATCAGCCTTCGGTTGGTGTATATGCTTGGACATTTTGTTCTCTGCCCTGTATTATATTCTTGTTGGGATATAGGAATTTTATGGCTGAGATTGTTGAGCTGAAAGATGTTTCTTTTTCCGCGCAAAACCGCCTTATCGTAAGGAATTTCTCGCATCAGTTCGAAGAGGGGAAAACCACCGCCCTTGTAGGACCTTCGGGCAGCGGAAAAAGTACGATCCTGAAGCTCTCGGCAGGTCTTTTGGTGCCAAAAGAAGGTGAGGTTACCTTCAGAGACAGGGATATTTTTACGATGACTCAAAAGGAGACTCAAGCCTTCCGCCGGGATGCCTCCATGGTCTTTCAGGATTCTGCCCTGTGGGCAAACCAGAGCCTTTACCAGATTCTGGAACTGCCCTTGCGTATACATTTTCCGGAAATGCCTTCATCGGCAAGGGAAAACCGTATCCAGGCGGTACTAAGGGAGGTAGGATATAAAAGGGACCTCTCCATACGTCCTTCCCTGCTTTCCATGGGCGAGCAGAAATTAATCGCCTTTGCCCGGGCAATGATGTGCCGGCCAAAACTTTTGTACCTTGACGAGTGGACAGAGTCCCTGGACGATTCCGCTGCTGCCAGGCTAATCCAGCTTGTTCGGCGCCATCAGCGGGACAATAATACAGTTATTCTGGTAAGCCACGATTTCCGAATAGTAAGAGATCTTGCTGACTATATTATTATGATCCTTGCCGGACAGCTATTCCTTAAGCTATCCAGAGAGCAGATTCAGGAAGATGAAGATCTGGCCCGGTATGTGGAAAGGGGTATTGCCTCATGACAGACAGGAAAAGGCTGCTATGAAATTTAAAATCCGTTTTGCCGATCAAATCGTTGGTTTTTTTATTGTCTTGTCTCTTGCATCCATTGCATTTGTCATTGTAATGCTGGGCAGATCCCAGCGCTGGTTTGCCAAAGATATCTCATACACTACAATTTTGTCTTCAGCCGGGGGCCTAAGCGAGAATATGTCAGTCCAGTACAGGGGCTTTACCATCGGCAATGTAAAGACTTTTTTCCTTAACGATAATGATGATGTGGAAGTAATATTCGTTATTCATGAAGAATACGGGGACAGGGTGAAGATGGGCTCCATGGTAGAAACAATGGTTAGCCCTGTGGGTCTGGGTAATCAGTTTCTGTTCCATCCCGGAAGGGGCGAGCTGCTTGCCGAAGGCTCCTTTATACCCGCTGTGGGATCCGCCCAGGCCAGGGAATTAATCCGCCAGGGTCTGGCATCCGAGCTTCACCATGACGACAGCATTACCCTGCTCCTTAACCGTGCAAGTTCTGTAATGGATGAGCTCAACAAATTCCTTATCCAGCTTAATGAAGCTGTCGGGCCGGGATCCGACGAAACCGATATTGGTAAAATTATTGGCAGTGTAAAGAGGACACTGGCAGACGTTGAAACTCTTCCCGGTACAGTAAACGATGTTGCCTCCGGGGCAATTAAGATCATTGAGGAGCTTCAGGCGGAACTCGCGCCCATACTTGCCAATATAAACGGGGTTACTACGGAACTTAATGATCCGGAGGGTCTTCTGTATTCGGTGCTGGATACGGACAAGGATGTGTACCAGGGCCTGGTAAAATCCCTGGGGTCAATTTCCGGTATTCTTGACAATCTGGACAGGACTGTGGCTTTTATTCCCGGTCAGCTTCCCCAGCTCGCGGGACTTATTATGGATCTTAGGGTAACCATCAAGACTGCGGAAGATGTGCTTGTGGCCCTGACCAATAATCCTCTTTTAAGAAGGGGGATCCCCGACAAACCGGAAACCCAGGGCAGCGGTACGGGACCCAGGGATATTAGGTTTTAACAATCAGAATTGTGTTATTGGAAATGAGGATGGGGAATGTGAAAGAAAAAAAAATAAAAATTAACGAACATTCAAATTTTTCGATTTTTGGATGGGTTCATAATTTTGTTTATTCCGGACTTGAGGTTTTGTTTTTTTCCGGAATTATTATTGTCCTGGGTATTCTTTCCGGGTGTTCTTCGGCGCCCAAAAAACCAGCGGAAATTTTTACGAACAGGATAATCGCGGCAAATCAGCTTAATATGGCGAATCAGACTGCCAATCAGGGACGTTACGAAGACGCGCTGCTTATACTGGAAGAAGCCAGGCGGCTTGCAATCGGCGCCGATGATCCTGCCTTAAGGATCAAGACTGCCACAAGCCGCGGAAACATTCTTTTTTCCATGGGCCGCCATTCCGAAGCTTTTTCCGACTGGGAAAACGCCGCTGCCGAGGGAGACGCTTCCGGCGAAATCGTACTGGCGGCCCTCGCGAGGATCTACGCAATCCGCGCCGAGCTGGTACTTCTTTCCAATGAGGTAGACCAAAGCGGGAAAAACCTCGCCGCCGAAGCTGAAGAACTTAAAACCCGCCTTACAAGGGAAATTGCCCTCGCAAGATCCGACTCTCTTTCTGCTGCCGCAGGGTATGTTACCCTGGCTATGGCTTCCAAGCAGATTGGTGCCTGGGCTGAAGCGGAAAGTACTGCCCGGCGAGCCCTGGATATTCATGAAAAAAACCGGTATCTCGAAGAAGCCGCCTATGACTGGTTTATTATTGCATCCATTCGTTCTGTGGCTGGAAATTATGAACCTTCGCTGCAGGCGCTGAGGATGGCCATTTCCTATGACCGCCGGGCTGAAAACAGCTTTGGCCTGGCCTCAAGCTGGCAGGCCATGGGTGATGTATATCAGAAAGCAGGTCAGCCGGAAGAATCCATTAAAGCCTATCGCCGGGCTGTGGAAATTTTTAAAGCCATAAATCTGAACAACCGGGCGAGTGAGCTGGAAGCTAAACTCTGATTACCCGCAATAATGGATGGGGGAATATTTGAAATTTGATACAATAGCTTTTGATCTGGACGGTACTCTTTATCCCAATATCAGCCTTTATCGTCATCTTGTCTCCTTCCTGTTAAAAGAACAGCGACTGCTCAGGGCAATGAATAAAGCCAGAAAATATCTTCGCAAAACCGGAGCTTATGAAGATGACTTTTATATTACCCAGGCCAGGCTGATGGGAGAAACGCTGCGTGAGCCGGCTGACAAGATCCGGGAAAAGACTGAGCGGCTAATTTACCGCGGCTGGGAACCTTATTTTAAAAAAATCAAACTTTTCCCTTATGTCAGGGAAACCCTGGATTCATTCCGCAAGGCCGGGATCAGGATGGGGCTGCTTTCGGATTTTCCGCCCGAAAATAAACTGGAGAACCTGAAAATTGTTGAGTACTGGGACGTTGTTGTCTGTTCGGAAGTTGCCGGAAGATTAAAACCGGATCCCGCCCCTTTTTTGGACCTGGCAGAAAGGATGGGCAGGTCTCCGGAGAACATCCTTTATGTGGGGAACAGCATTTCCTACGATGTAGAAGGGGCGTGCAGGACCGGTATGAAAACCGCCCTTGTCCATTCCGGATGGAAAAGCCGCTTTAAAGCTTCCGGCGCCAATGGTCCTGTTCCGGGCCGCATTAGGGCAGCCGGACCGGCCAGGTCCCCGGTTTTTTCCTTTTATGACTATCGCCAATTGCACGATTATGTGCTAAGTTAATTCAAATGGGATTTTTTACTGTTGGTAATCTTTTAACCCTGGGCATTGTACTCCTAATCCTTATCCTTTACCGGCATATGGACAGGAATAACCGCAATCTGAAGCTGCTCCGGGACTATTCCGAAAAACTTAAAAAAGAACTCAGCTCTTTTGTTGAAGAACAGGAAAGGGCAGTCAAGGATTACGGAATCTCTCTGAATGTAGAGCGGGATTCAGCCCGTGAGCTTATGAAGCGTCTTCAGGTGACCGAAGAAGAAATGGCCGAGAAGGCTGCAGCAGTGGCCCGGCTGGACAGCCAGATTAAAACATACGAGAATTCCCTTGCGGAACTGGATCGGATGACAAACCGGGTACAGGAGAACATGAACCGTGTCCGTGAAGAGTCGGCTTTTGTGGACGCCACCGGAAAGCGTATCAATGAAACCAGAGTTAAGCTGGAAGAACTTGAAAAAGATCTTAAAGATATGGAAAAGCAGTTTGAGAGGGAAAATTCCGAATCTCTGGAAAATACAACCCAAACTGTACTTGCGGTCGTTAAATCCGAGGTATCTGATCTGCGTGCTTCGGCGGAGATAATTGAACGCAAAGTAGAGGATCACCGGCAGGAAATAAATAAAATCGAAGAAGATCGGAAAGCCGGCATCAGCCGGGATTTGGCTCACATTAACAGTATTCTGTCCACAGCAGTAGAGCAGGCTGCCAAAAAAGCCGACAAGATGGAAGATGCCGCCCTGGTCCGCCTTAAGGAACAGGCAGAGGACAGAATCCTCAAACTGAAATCCTCCGAGGAGGAACAGCTTAAGGGCTACCATGAAAACGCGAAGGCAAGGGTAGCCGAGGTTCAAAACCTGGTAAAGGATATTAGAGAGCATTGGCGGGCGGAAAGAAGTGATTGGGAAAGCAGAGACAAGCTTTACCAGGAAGGAAGGAAGAAAGAAATTCATGAACTTACTTCCAGGTTCAATGATGCTGAAAAACGCCTTGCCGGAGACCTTGCAGCCCTGGAAAAACGGATGGAGGAACTTTCGGCCCGGGCGGATGAAACTGTCGCTTCCCAGCAGGCCATGCTCAAGGCCGCGTTCACCAATTCGGAAAAACAATTTACCGCGGAACTTGAGGCCATGCAGAAAAGAATGGAGGAACTTTCGGCCCGGGCAGATGAAACCGTCGCTTCCCAGCAGACCATGCTCAAGGTTGCGTTCACCAATTCGGAAAAACAATTTACCGCGGAACTTGAGGCCATGCAGAAAAGAATGGAGGAACTTTCGGCCCGGGCGGATGAAATCGTCGCTTCCCAGCAGACCATGCTCAAGGCCGCGTTCACCAATTCGGAAAAACAAATTGCCGCGGAACTTGAAGCCATGCAGGAAAGAATGGAAGAGCTTTCCGTACACGCAGAAGAAACAGCCGCCTCCCACAAGGCTGTACTAAAAGCCGCATTTTCCGAATCCGAAAAAAACGCAGCAGCCGATATTGCAGCCCTGGAAAAACGTATGGAAGAACTTTCGATTCGCGCCGGCGGGATCGTTTCTTCCCAGGAAGCCGCATTGCTCGCCCTGGTTTCGGATTCGGAAAAGCATATTACTGCGGATCTTGAAGCCACGGAAAAACGGATGGATGAACTCTCGGCCAACATGGACAGGATTGTATCTTCCCAGGAAGCCATGCTTGTAAAAGCCGCAGAGGAAATGAAGCAGAAAGCCCTTGAAATCAATGAGGCTAAACTGGAAGAATACCGCTCTGCCCAGGAGCAGGATTTTAAGCGTCTTGAAACCCTGGCCGATGATTCCCGGAATTTGGATGTGGAACTCCGCCGGAACATGCAGGGTGTTATTGACAGGACCAGGGAGGAATTTTCCCGGTTTGAAAATGAATCCGCGGCCGTACGGAAAGCCGAGGCAGGCAAATTCTCCACAGCCGCGGAAGCTCTTAAGGAAGAAATGGCGGAGCTGGAAAGAGATCTTGCGGCCCTGAAATCCGCGGCTTCCGACAATGTCTCTGAAAAGTTGAGGCTTTTTGAGGATGCTTTTATTGCGGATCTGGGTTCCAGGAGTGAAGATATTAACAGGCGTCTTCGGGAATGGCAGGAGAACCTTGATAACCGGCTTCTATTGATAGGTGAAGAATCCAGGACAAGCCGCCTTGAGCTGGAACGCAGCCTGACGGAAGAGATGCGGAAGAATCTTTCTGCCCAGGACGAAAAACTTGTATCTGAGCTTGAGCATCTAAGGGCTGACACAGGCGCATTTGAAGATGGCATCCGGGAACGTATGAATTCCGCCGATGAATCCGTAACCTCGTTCAAGGAACAACTCGATAATGGTTTTAAGGAAGCCAGAAAAGAAGCTGATATTGCCTTCAGATCTGAAATAAGCAAACAATCCCTTGCATCGGCGGAGGCAATCAAGCAGAACCAGCGGGAACTAGACGGGAAGCTTCGGGAAATATCTGATTATATCCAGTCCCGGAATGTAGAGCTGTCCGGCATCATCAACGCTTCCCGCTCGGAACTCGATGAAGCCAGGAATGGCCTGGAAGTAAAAATCAGGGAATTGGATGATACCATTGAAGATGCCCGCCGCCGGGTTCGTGATCTTTCGGCGGAGACTGATACAAGGATATCTTCGGTGCGAGCTTCCGTAGAAGACGCAGAACGCCACATCAGGGAAGCTGTGGATCAGACAAAGCTCCTTGACCGGGCTGATGAGCTTAGGCTGGAAATGGAACGGCGAATAGAGGATCTTAATGGTGATATAGATCGCCTTGATCAGAGAAGAGCCGAAGCGTTCCAGCTTGAAAACGACTTTATAAAAATCCGGCGTCTTGAAGACGATGTCAACGCAAAGATGACCAGGTTCCTCTCCGAAAAGCGCAGAATTGAAACAATGGAGGCGGATTTTAACCGCCTCCTTCAGATATCACGTTCGGTTGAAGAAAAACTTACCCAGGTAACATCATCGGATGATACTCTGCAGGGCCTGCAGCTTCAGATCCGCAGGCTGGAAGAAGCTCTGGGAAGCACGGAAGAAAAGTTCCAGCGTATGGAGAGAAAAAGCCAGATCCTCGACAATACCAACGACAGTATAGACAGAAATTTCAGAACTCTGCAGGAATCGGAAAAGATGTCAGTCAAAATTGGCGGAGATCTGGATCGGTTTAGCGAAGACATTGAATTTATTAAAACGTCCATTGAAAAGCTGGCGGGAGAGAGCGATAAAGCCAGGGAAGCAGTAGATCGCATTGATGTTCTGGACAATGCGCTGGAAGAGATCGAGGAGCGGATTACTTCCATGCAGAGAGCCAGGCAATGGATAGCCGAAATGGAAACCCGGCTGGAGGAACTTAACAGACAGGCCCAGGTTCAGGCAAAAGCCATCGATTCTCTGGTGAAGGGCAAGAAATCGACTTCTAACGTTGATCTTGGCGAAGGAGTTCCATCCCAGCAGAAAAAGGAAAACGTCGTCATCCTTGCCCGTCAGGGCTGGCCAAAGGACAAGATTGCCAAAGCTTTAAAAATCTCCCTGGGAGAAGTTGAGCTCATCCTTGAAATGGCGCCAAAGGATTAATAGCAAGCAGTAAGCAGTAAGCAGTAAGTAGCTAGAAATATAGAGGAGAGCAAAGCTATATGGAAAAACTTTACCATGTTGATTTTGATGATACCCATGGCGCGTTGTATGCCATTCTTCCCGGAGATCCGGGACGTGTTGAAAAAATCGCCTCATACCTTGAAAACCCCCGTTTTTATCATCAAAACCGGGAATATACCACCTGGCTTGGCGAGATTGCGGGCAAAACGGTGATGGTTATGTCCACCGGTATGGGTGGTCCTTCAACAGCCATAGCGGTAGAAGAACTATTCAAGACCGGCGTTAAGAATTTTATCCGCATAGGGACCTGCGGAGGCATGGCTCTGCCCGTAATTGGAGGAGATCTGGTAATTGCCACTGCAGCCATCCGAATGGAAGGTACAACCAGGGAATATGTACCCATTGAATTCCCGGCAGTTGCGAATCTGGACCTCACCAATGCCCTTATAGAAGCCGCCAAAAATCTTAATGCCGGGTGGCACGCGGGCATTGTTCAGTGCAAGGATTCCTTTTACGGCCAGCATAGCCCTGATCGTATGCCTTCCGGCTATGAGCTTTTGAAAAAGTGGGATGCTTGGATAAAAGCAGGCTGTCTGGCTTCCGAGATGGAAAGCTCCACCCTGTATATTGTAAGTCAGATCCTTGGCGCCAGGGCAGGTTGTATACTCAGCGTTGTTTGGAACCAGGAACGTGAACGCAACGGTATGAGTAATCCTCAGTGCCATGATACGAGCCTGGCAATAAAAGCGGCGGTGGAAGCGGTTCGGATCCTCATTGAAAGGGAAAAATAAAAATCTGTTTCCGTGACAGCCTCTAATCTACCGGCTTCGTTCCACGCCCCGGCGCTGACAGTGGCTTTTAATAACACAGCGGGAGCAGAAGGGGCTGGCAGGTCTGCAGACGTTTTGCCCGTAAAGTACCAAAAGACCATTGATCCTTTTCCAGAAATGTTTGGGGAGTATTTCCCTTAGGCACATTTCTGTTTTATCGGGGCTTGAAGTTTCCAGCCATCCACAGCGGTTGCAGATCCGGTGAACATGAGTGTCCACGCAGATACCGTACATATCGAAAGCTTCGGTAATTACCAGGTTTGCTGTTTTCCGGCCCACACCGGGGAGACCCAGAAGGATATCCATGTCCGCCGGCACCTCTCCTTCAAATTTTTCCAGCAGTAAAGAGGCAATTTCCATGAGGTTTGACGCTTTTGTTCTGTAAAACCCGGCGGGGTAGGCAAGGCGGGCGATTTCTTTTGCTCCCAGAGCAAGCATACTTTTTGGATCTGGAGCCTTTTCAAGCAGTCTGCGCGAAGCAGACCGGGTAACCTCGTCTTTGGTTCTAAGGCTTAGAATTGTAGAAACAAGAACAGCCCATGGTTTCGCCGGTCCTTCTTCGTACTCTGAGGCAATTGTAGTTACAGCCGTGTCTTCTGCCTGCGGTCCGGTGAGTAAATCTTCCCGCCATTTTTCAAGGTTTTTGAATATCGCTTTCCAGTTTATGTTGTTTGGCATATTATTTATAGTAAGCAGTAAGCAGTAAGTAGTAAGCAGTATCTTTTGTAACTGAGTCTGCGAACTACGAACCAATAGCTACAAACTGCTTTCCTCTTTCTCCAAAAGGCAGACGGCCCAGGCTTCTACGGCTTCTCCTTTACCCAATGGGCCAATACCGTCATTGGTTTTGCCTTTTACAAAAACCGTGGAAAGATCAACTTCAAGTACATTTGCCAATGATTGGCAAATACTGTCTCTGTATGGGAGGATCTTCGGTTTTTCACATGTTACTGTACAATCCAGATTCTCAAGACGCCAGCCTTCGGCTTTTACTTTAGACCAGGCATTTTTTAGGAGTTCAAGGGAGTCTGCGTTTTCCAGAGCAGGATCTTCGGAGGGGTAGAGTTCTCCAATGTCGCCAAGTCCGGCTGCTCCCAGAAGAGCGTCAATTACCGCATGAGTCAGAACATCACCATCGGAATGCCCCATTTCGCCTTTTTCAAAGGGTATTTCTATACCCCCCAGCAAAAACCTTCTGCCCGCTATCATGCGGTGCAGATCCTTGCCTAAACCTATTCTCTGCATTGGCTTTCCTCCCTTTGCCGTTCATTCCGATGCCGGTTTCACAAGATCTCCGGGGTAAGTGATCTTTCTGTTCTCCGGATCACCGGGTATTACCGCAACCTGGCCCACGAATTCTCCCCATACCTCGGCGTCATCAGTGTATTCTATACCATCCCTCGCTTCCCTTTCCGCTGCTTTTTCGTGGGCTTTGAGTATCTCGGGGAATCTGAAGCCCTGTGGCGTCTGGGCTGCATAGATCGTCTTACGTTTTAAGTGTTTTTTGATAAACACCGGATCTCCGGAAGCATCTATTTCTTTGGGTGTTTCATTAATGGGGAGGGCGGGAATCGCCGCCCCGTATTTGACCGCCGCATCCATTATGCTCTCAATAAGTTCCTTTTTTATCCAGGGTCTGGCGCCGTCATGAATAAGCACAAGGGAAGGGCTGCTTGACGCCAGCTGTTTTAGGGCATTATAAACCGAAGCCCGGCGGGTAGAACCGCCATGGACAAAAAAAATATGCTTCCGTTCCTTGAGGGATAGAAATTCGCCGGAACGGAATTCCTCCGGAAGGCTGGCGCGGGCGGTGTTTTCATCTTTTTCCGAACCAGGTGGAATGGTGATAATTATGGTTCCTATGTGGGGACATGATGCAAAAGCCTTCAGCACCGCGCCCAAAACGGTATACCCCTTACCTGAGCGCCTCCCGTCACTCTCTGACAGCTCGCCGGATACAATCTCCGTTCCAAGAGGCATATACTCTTTTTTTATTCCGCCCATTCTGCTTGATATCCCGGCTGCACATATTATTGCGGTTGCAGAACCTTCCATAGACCTCATTGCGCCGGAAAGATCACTGGGATTCGAGGCGTGAAAAGATCATGTTTTCCACTTCTTCTTTGGGCTTGCGGAGAGAGCAGGAAACCTCGTCTTCCAGGAGTTTCAGCGCAGAATCGTAGAGCTTCCGTTCAAGGATGGGTAACTCTTTTACCTTGCTGCGGTGGTATAGGGAACGTACAATGGTGGCAATGTCTAATACGCTTCCTTTTTTTAATAGATCCATATTCATCTGGTACCTAAGTTTCCAGTCGGAAGGTATGGGTTCATAATCTTCACTTATAAGCTCCAGGGCTTTCAGGGCCTCATCCTTCGCAACTATGGGACGTATTCCCAGTTCTACCGCCTTATCTACCGGAACCATAATGGTCATATCTGATACTTCCAGGTAGACTATATAATAAAGGATCTTGTTATTTTTAAATGATTTTTCCTCAATAGATTTTATTATTCCTACACCCTGGCTTGGATAAACTACCCGTTGATCTATTATAAATTTTTTTGGCGCTCTGCTCATTGTTTTGAATATACACTTAAAATCAATAAATGGGAATAGTGGAATTTAGTAAGTAGTAAGTAGTGGGTAGTAAAATTTTTTACTAAACCCTTGATAAATGATGATTAAGGGCTTATGCTTTTATTTAAGAAAAAACTAAGGAGAAAGTAATGCAAAAACATGTTTGTGATCTTTGTGGTTATGTTTATGATCCTGCACAGGGAGATTCCTCCGGCGGGGCGCAGCCGGGAACATCATTTGAGAATCTTCCTTCTGACTGGCTTTGTCCCATCTGCGGCGCCGGCAAGGATCAATTTTCTCCTATAGAATAGGGGGGGGGTATGCTTTCCAGGGAGGATTTTGTTTTTACCATCGGTTATGACGGCCCTGCAGCGGTGATTGATAAACAGGCGAGGAAGAAATTCGGAAGTCTTTCCACCCGGGAACTGGCGGAAAAGGGCCTTTTTCGGGCTGCTTACTCATCCGCAGTTTATTCAAAGAACCCTGATGAACTCATGATGGTGGCGGAAGCCTATAAAGAACTTGAAAATAATTCTTCGGCAGAATTATCCTCCTTGGACGTATCTATCCTGGAACGGCTCTTTGGGGTTTCCCTTGTTGATGTAAAAAGATCCATTTTCCTCTAATGGCTGCTGCCCGTATTTCAGCATTTTATAGCGGGCAGACATCCATGTGATGTCTCAAAATAAAATCTTACCGTACCATTGACCCTCACTTTTCATTTATGCTATTCTTCTCTTAAACTACGATAAGGATGTTTATATGAATTCATTATTTTCGTCCCTGGGTCCCCTGACCCTGCTTATGGGGGCTCCGCAGGGAGAAGGCGCCAGTCCTGGTTCTTCTTTGTTCAGCTTCCTGCCTCTTGTGGCAATTATCGCCATTTTCTATTTCCTGATCCTCCGTCCCCAGAATAAAAAGCAAAAAGAAACCCAAAAGATGCTTTCAGCCCTCAAGAAGGGTGACCGGGTTGTTACTATAGGCGGTATCCATGGAGTTATACAGTCTGTAAAAGAATCCACAGTAATTCTCAGGGTTGATGAAAATACAAAAATGGAATTTAGCAGATCCGCTGTTTCCAGCGTGGAAAATTCAGCGAAAGAAGACAAGGAAGACAAAAAAATTGAAGAGAAGAAGACCGAAGCTTTGGAAGAAAAAAGCGGAGAGTCTTCAGAGAGTTAAGAGAGCAGCATAAGGGGGCTTTCCAGCGATCACCTGCAAGTGGTCGGGAAGTCTCATTAGGTACGGGGAAAACCGGCGCCTGGCCGGTAATCCAAACCGTTTTTAAAGCAGTCTATTGCTTTAAAATGAATCCAGTTCTTGGAGCAAAAGCATGAGTAAACGCTACCGGTTCATCATTATCCTGGTGATCATAGCGATATGTTTCATTTTCCTGCTTCCGACCATACGTTGGTATTTCTGGACGCCCAAACTTGATCAGACCAGGGCTTTGGGTTCCAGGGAGCAGATTAAGACATACGCATCCCAAACAGCCCAGGCTGATTTGGAAAAACTAATTTCCCTTGCCAGAGTCGGAGGCGATATGCCTGTAGACATGGCTTTTCTGACATCTCACGCAAAAAAGGTCTATAAAGATGTAAGAAACCCGGCGCCTGAAAAATGGGACGCCGGAGCTGTATTGGGCGCCTTTGTTTCCCGGCAGGAAGTTCAGGATGTAATAGAATCCAATTACCGGGATAAAATTTTCGCCCTGAAAGATCTTCAAAAGAACGCTGTCCAGCTTGGACTGGATCTTTCGGGCGGACTAAGCATTGTGCTTCAGGCTGATATGGATGCCCTCCGTGAGAAACTTGACAGGGATATTACCGATGCCGACCGCTCAGATGCGGTTGACCGTGCCCTTGAAGTCCTTAACAGCCGTATCGACCGTTTTGGATTGACAGAGCCTGTTATTCGCCAACAGGGAGCGGATCAGATATATGTGGAGATTCCCGGTACCGCAGATCCCGAAAGGATCAACGATATAATAATGGGGAAAGGCAGCCTTGCTTTTCATCTTGTAGATGTGGAAGCCACAGAATCTTTTAATTCCTACTACAACGCAAACCGGTCAAGTACCTTTAGTTTCCAGGGAGAGTTACTTAACCCTTCCATTGTGCCTCCCGACGTAGTTATTCGCGGTGTGTATGTCAAGGACAAATACGGACTGGATGAGCAGAGGCGGAATTCCTATGGATATCCCGAATATGTGGCGATCAAAAGGGAAGTAGGGCTTGACGGAAACCACATCCGCAGTGCCGAAGTAAGCCGGAATACAATGGACGGCAGACCTAATGTTACATTCATGCTGGATTCCGAAGGAGGGGACATTTTCTATAAACTAACCTCCGCCAATGTTGGTAAGCCCATGGCGATTGTTCTTGATGACAGGGTAAAATCCCAGGCTACAATCAGAACGGCCATTAGGGATGCCGTATCCCTTGAAGGGTTTGGAGCTGATGAAGCCAACAATATTGCCCTGATGCTGAGGACCGCGGCTCTGCCTGTAGAACTTGATGTGGTCAGCCAGCAGTCAATCGGAGCTTCAATGGGAGAGGACACTATCAGGCAGGGAATGTACGCATTGCTGGGCGGATTGGCAGCGGTTCTGATTTTTATGCTCCTTTATTATAAGGGTTCAGGGGTTAATGCAATAGTCGCCCAGATCCTCAATATCTATTTTATGTTCAGTATATTGTCGGCGTTTAACTTTACCCTGACCCTCCCCAGCATTGCCGGATTTATCCTTACCATTGGTATGGCTGTGGACGCGAACGTGCTTATCTTTGAAAGGATGAAAGAGGAACTGCTTGCCGGTAAAGGCCGCAAAGCAGCGATTGATTCAGGTTTTGATAAGGCTTTCTGGGCCATTATGGACTCAAATATTACCACCTTTATCGCTGCGCTTTTCCTTTCACAGATGGGTTCCGGCCCAATTCAGGGCTTCGCTGTGAGTCTTGCAATAGGACTCTTCTCATCGGTATTTACAGCCCTGTTCGTATCCCGGCTCATTTTTGATTTTGGTACTGATGTCATGGGCAGCAAACATCTCTCTGTCAGTTGGAGAATAAAGTAGGTTAGCAATATGAAACGGATAATTCCTTTTTCCAAATATTTTATCCCCGCGGTTGTGCTGTCTTTGGTATTAACGGTACTTGGCGTTATCGGATATTTTTCGATGGGTTTTAGCCTTGGAGTCGATTTTCAGGCAGGCCTCATTCAGGAAATTCAATTTGCCCCTGTAGCTTTCCGTTTGACCTATAACGGTCCGGGAAGGGCTGCTCTTTCGCTCAGCCGGAATGCCCTTGATATTGTTATTTCCGGCGCCGGGGTGGATGAACAAACCCACAGGTTTGCCTTTACCTCGTATGAGACCCAGGGCGATCTTGTGCGTGGTTTGCGGGGTATTGAAGGTTTAAGCGTGTCGGATCCTGCCGCCGCGTATGCCGGTTCTTCCTGGCTGGTGCAGAGTACTCAAAGCAGTCCCCTGCTTCAGGCGGATGATCCTTTTTTAATACACTACCTTCCCCCGGA
>JGI24702J35022_10000511_pt1 | contig 23507 bp, 15 predicted proteins | sample TergutTh196P4_FD_35022 | JGI IMG/M metagenome (IMG submission 35022)
TTCCCAGAAGAGTTTTTGCACCATGTATGGAAGCCAGCACAATGGCGGCGTCGCGGGCATGGTAACGCGGCGCCGGGTCGAACTGTTTGTAGGTGTTTTCGTGTTCCTCGTCCACAATGACTAATCCAAGGTTGTCAAAAGGAAGGAAAATACTCGAACGCACGCCCAGCACAACGCCGTAGCCGTCCGGTTTGCCGATATTGTTCCAAACCTCAACTCTTTCAGCATCGGGAAATTTTGAATGGTATATGCCCGCCTTATTTCCGAATACGGCTTTCAGTCGATTGATAATTTGAGCCGTGAGCGCTATTTCGGGCAACAGGTACAATACTTGCTTGCCCTGGCGAATTTGTTCGTCAATGAGATGAATATAGATTTCGGTTTTTCCGCTGGATGTGATTCCATGCAGCAAAACCACGTCCTTTGAGGCAAATGTCTTATGAATCTGTTCCAGGGCAACCTGTTGATGAGAATTGAGTACTGAACTTGATTCAGGCGATAATTGACCATTGCCTATTACCCATTGATCATTGAGGCGGGATATTTCTTTTGGATATAGTTCCAATATTTTTTTGCGGACAAGGCTGTTGAGGGCTTCCGCTTGGGTATCTCCGGATTGCAGCAGTTCTTTTTTGGCAGGTTCGCGATGAGGCCGTCCCGAAAATACCCCTGACAAACGTACAAAGTTCATCAATATTTCTAACTGTTTGGGCGCTTTTTCCAATGCGTCGAAAGCTGTTTGCAGCTTGGTTTCGCTGTTCATCGCAGGATGTAACCTCACACAAATCTCAAATCGCGGTTTATAGCGGTTGATCATCACTTCCTCCACCCACAAAGCTTCCTTATCGACCAATGACTGCACCGTGCGCATCAGGTCTTTATGTTTGTAAACAACTGCAATTTCGCCCACAGGGAGATGCTTTTTCTCGTGTACAATATTTAGAACTTCTTCCTCATGCTTGTTTAACTCGTCGCATTGCACATAAGCCTCGTTGTAAAAAACCTTTGTTTCGCTTTCGAGCTTCAATCCGGACGGTATGGCTGCTTTCATCACCTCACCAACCGTACACATATAATATGAAGCTATCCATTGCCAAAGTTTTATTTGCAAGTCATTCACCACAGGACGCTCATCCAATACCGATACGATTTCCTTAACAGCATACGAAGCCGTGTTCTGTTCGTGAATTTCCTGTACAATTGCCGAATAAAACTTTCGTATGCCAAAAGGTACAATCACCCGCACACCTTTCTGTACCTGCGCCGATAATTCATCAGGCACTGAATAAGTGAAACTTCGTGGAAGCGGCAGAGGTAATATGACATCAATGAAAAGCAAAGCACAAGATTGAATAGAAAATAAAAATACCTATATGATACGGAAATGTTTCAAAGCGTTCCATATCCCGTTGTCGTCCACTGTGTCAGTCACAAAATCGGCAGTACGTTTCACCTCGTCGGAAGCATTTCCCATTGCTACCCCGATGGCTACATGCCGCAACATGGCTATGTCGTTGCCGCCATCGCCAAATGCCATCGTTTCGTCCAATTTGAAGTCGAAATGTTGGAAAAAATGGTCGATACCCGCTTGTTTGCTACATCCTCGCAGATTGACGTCTGCAAAACAGGGATTCCATCGCGTTGCCTGGCAATGAACGAGTACTTTCCTCATGACTTCCCGTTCTTTTTCCTTGTCAGTATACAAGTCCATCTGGAGCACTTCGCTATTTGCAGCTTCGCGAAGGCTTTTCACCGGAGGCGGAGGCACATCCACTATTCTGCTCAATTCCATTACTTTTTCGTCAATATAATTGATGGTCATTCCTTTGGGCGTCATGAACGAAACAGGAAACTGTCCCTTTTCTTCCTGATAACGGATCAACGCTTCAATATCTTCTATGGGAATAATACTTTTGTGGATGAGTTCATATTGTGAATTTGTGCAATATGCACCGTTCGCGGTGATATATCCGTCGAACGGAAGGTCGCTCAGGATTTCCAACTGTACGAATGCTCTTCCGGTGGCAACGAATACTTTGATACCGTTATTTTTGAGCGTTGACAAAGCATCCAAAGCCGATGGAGGGATAGAATGCGTATTGAAACTCACCAGCGTGCCGTCAACATCAAAAAAAACTGCTTTTACCATTTAAAAAATTTTGGTGCAAATATACAGAAATCAATAACCAGAAACCCGATTTTTTTAAAAGAATGGGTATCCAATCGCAATACTCAAGCAGAAATCGTCCCAGTTTACCCGTTTGATACCATCCGGTTTCGGAGTGAATGCCCACCGTCCATTTCCTGCAGGATCATGCAGTTTCATACCCAGGTCGGCGCGGAGAATAACATATTTGAAATCGAAGCGTAAACCCAATCCACCGCTTAATGCCATTTCGCGGTAGAAGCGATTGTAACTGAAATTGGCTCCGGGACGATCATCGTCTTTGTGCGAATCCCATACGTTGCCGACGTCCATAAAAAGTGCTCCTTCTATTAGCCACACCAGTTTGTACCGGTATTCGAGGTTGGCTTCCAATTTGATATCGCCCGTGTTGTTGGGGTAAGAGGTAAATGACAGCGAATCCCTGTACGATCCCGGTCCCAGGCTGCGCAAACGCCAACCGCGTATACTGTTGGCGCCGCCCACATAGTATTTCTTTTCAAAGGGCATGGCAACCACTGTTTTTGACGTTCCGTCATCATTAGTGGTTGTGGTTTTAGAATTGCCGTAGGGCAACCCTACTCCGGTAAATATCCGGGCTACCATTCTGTTATTCCCGTTGATGGTGTAGTGATAACGAAGGTCGATATCTCCTTTGGCAAACTGCGAAAATTCGTTATGAAACATTGCGTATGACTTCCCCGGTTGCTTCGTTTGGTTGGAGATTCTATGAACGACGTCAAGCAAAAGTCCGGCAGTTTCGAAATACATTCTGACAAAGAAAAAATTATCCTTATTCAACAGGCGCATGTCTCTCACAAAAGTATAACTGCTCGATACTACCATGTGCGGCTGATAACTGTATTTCAGGTATGGGGAACGGCTCAGTTTCGTTTGAAATTCATCGTTGATAAAGGGTAATTGCACAAAATTTACGTCTAATGGTTTAACGAGGTGGCTAACAACATCCGAACCACGCCAATTGTAACCAAAAGAAGTATTAAATACCGTACGTACATAAAAGTAAGGGTATTGCTGATAGTTGTAGGAAATGGAAAATGCAGTCTGTGGATTGTATTTCTGCGTGAAATGGCTGAAATTGAATGGGAGCAGGAATTTCGGAATGTTGATGGAGGCCTCGGCCTCGTATTCCATTTTTGCGGCATAACTTCCCAACACCGATTGGTTCTTTGTAACAGCCTCTACTAATCCGCGCAATTTCAAGTTAAAGATTTCGGCATGGCGAAAGAGGCTTTTGTTTTGGTATTGAAACCTTAAACCTCCACCAAGGTTTCCATCCGAATTGGTGCCTTCCAATTCAATGGAATAATTCTGTCGTGATAATGGCAACAGGCTGATGGTACAATCTAATTCGCGTACCGGCAGACCTGTTTGTCCCGAAAATTCAGAAAAATCATGATTGATTTGCTTGAAATTACGCAATCCGTTCAAATGTTGATGTGTCTGATTAACACTGGAAATACGATAGAGCGAATCGGGAAAGATAAATATGGCGTTTCTGATGGTGGACGCCTTCACCGGAAATTGTTGCGGGATGATAAAATTCAGTTCGCCATGCTTTAGCGTATCCGAAGTCGATTTTCGCATGTTGTTCGTTTCCAAAAGATTTTGCATGCTTAGACTGGCATTCACCGTCAATGAACGTATGTAATACTTTGGGTAGATCATTTCAACTACCTGATTATCTTCAGTACGCTCGGTATGTGGTCTGACGATAAGTGTAAGATTGGCTTTTCTGTTCAGATGAGTTGTATCGGCGCTGGGATCGATAAAATCCGCCGAAAAACTGTAATATCCATTGTTTTTCAAATTGGTTTCAATTCGTTTGTTTTCATTTTTCAGGATGTCTTCGTCAAAGAGCATTCCGTACTTAATGATGGAATTTAACGTGTCGGCCAATATGAGCCTTGCGATGAACGTGTCTGGAATCGAATAGGTTACTTTGTTGATTGTGTAGGGCCAGCCGGTCTTAATGTTGTATATAACTTCTGCCTTTTTCTTTTTCAGTACTACCGTATCTGTAACATTGGCATAGTAATAGCCCTTTCTCTTTAGAAAAAGGTCTAACTGCTCCACTGAAGTTGCAGTCAGGCTTTGTTGCCATATTACAGGTTCTTCGCCATTTTTGCGCAACCATTCATTCCATTTGTTAGTTTTGTCTAATTTCGACGAGTTATACAACCACAGATGGAACCTTGCTCCCACGATTTTCTTGTTCGGTTTTTGCCGAACATACGATTTTAGTTGTTCTTTACTTATACTCCTGTTGTCGATTTTTACTTCATACGAACTAAGCAAATACTCATCTTTGGGAACATATTTGGTAGGATTGCAGGAGGCAAGAAATAGGAGAACGACAAATAATGGATAATTGATAATTGAAGCATGGATTTTCAGCACATGCAATGCCAAGTAACCACAAAGAACACGAAGTTTATACCTGAACATTTACTAAATTCGTAATTCGTAATTTATAATTTACTCCCATTCGATCGTTGCCGGAGGCTTTGTACTGATGTCGTACACTACCCTGTTCACACCCTGTACTTTGTTGATGATTTCATTGGAAACCTTTGCTAGAAACTCGTGAGGGAGATGCGCCCATTCGGCTGTCATGGCATCAATAGAAGTCACAGCACGCAAGGCGATAACATTATCAAAAGTACGTTTGTCATCCAAAACACCTACTGATCTGACAGGCAACAGAATAGCAGCAGCCTGCCAAACTCTGTCATACAAATCCCATTCGCGCAGCAACTGCACGAATATATTGTCAGCTTCCTGTAATACTTTTACCTTTTCGGGTGTGATGTCGCCAAGGATCCGAATGCCCAGCCCCGGACCCGGGAATGGATGACGATTGAGAAAATGTGACATCATACCCAGTTCATTGCCAACACGGCGAACCTCATCCTTAAACAGCATACGAAGCGGTTCTACTAATTTCAGGTTCATCTTTTCCGGAAGTCCGCCAACATTATGATGTGATTTGATGACCGTTCCCGTGGCGGAAAGCGATTCGATAATGTCCGGATAAATTGTACCTTGTCCCAACCATTTGATATGATCCAATTTGCGGGCTTCCTCCTCAAACACATCAATAAAGCTCTTTCCGATAATTTTTCTTTTCGTTTCCGGGTCTGACACGCCAGCCAATTGGCTGTAAAACCGTTCCCTGGCATTGATTCCCTTCACATTCAGGCCAAGGTGTTTGTAATCGCGAAGTACATTTTCAAACTCGTTTTTGCGCAACAATCCATGATCGACAAAGATACAGCTAAGGTTTTGACCAATCGCCCGATTCAAAAGTACTGCCGTTACCGACGAATCTACTCCTCCAGAAAGAGCAAGAATTACCTTGTCGTTACCCAACTGACGTTTCAGCATCATCACGGTTTTTTCTACAAACAAAGCCGGCGTCCAGTCTCTCTTTATATTACATTTCGTGAGAAAATTTTCGAGTTGCGACAACCCGTCATCCACATTGGATATTTTCAAAACAGGATATTTACCGTCGACGCTTGACAAATCGGGGTTGTCGTTCTCTAAATCAGGATTTTCTGAAAGAATTATACCTTTTACATCCGCATCGTCTACAGAAAACCGGTTGTAAGGGATTATTTCGCAATAAACATTCTGTTCTCTCAACTTGCGACCAATGCGTTGCGTGGTTGAGGAACCGAAGTCAAGAATAATGATTTTTTCGTACATAGTAAAAAATGAAAAATGATGGCAAAAGTAAGAGATTTTCCGGTTATGACTAATTATTTTTTCATAATTTTGCAGCTTGTTATATTAAAACAGGATCATTATGTCAACATCACATTTCAAATTTGTCTGTACATTTTTTCTTTTCTTCATTTGGCAGGCTGTTCTCGCTCAAGATTTTAATTTCGATCTGCAATCGCCGCTACCGCTTGATACGGCCATCAAGAAAGGTCGTTTGGACAATGGGTTAACCTATTACTTACGGTATAATGGGAAACCTGAAAAACGCATTGAACTCCGGTTAGCCATTAAGGCAGGTTCGATTTGCGAAAACGATCAGCAGAAAGGATTGGCGCATTTTGTGGAACACATGTGTTTCAACGGGACCAAAAATTTCAGGAAAAACGAGTTGATCAGTACACTCGAAGAGATGGGTGTTCAGTTTGGCGCTAACCTGAATGCCTACACTAATTTCGACGAAACAGTTTATCAGCTTCAGGTGCCATCAGACCGTGATGATCTGATTGATAAAGCTTTTCAGGTGCTCGAAGACTGGGCGCATCAGGTAACTTTTGACGAAAAGGATATTGATGATGAGCGCGGTGTGATTGTGGAAGAATGGCGGTTAGGACTTGGCGCTGAAGATCGCATGATGAAAAAATGGTTGCCGGTGCTGCTAAGAGGATCGCGCTATGCCGAACGATTGCCCATTGGCGATATGGACATCGTAAAGAATGCGCCGTACTCGGAATTTCTCAAGTTCTATCGCGACTGGTATCGCCCCGACCTGATGGCTGTGGCCATAGTAGGCGACCTTCCCGTGGAGGAAATGAAAAAGAAAGTAATGAAGCATTTTTCCACACTGACCCATCCCGCAAATGCACCGCAAAGAATGGAATACGAAATACCGGGTAACAAAGAACCGCTCGTTGCGGTAGTTACTGACAGGGAGGCAACCGGAAATATCATACAGTTGCTCATCAAACATCCCAAAATAGTGGAAAAGACAGTTGACGATTACCGGAATATGCTGATACAGCGTCTGTACAACGGGATGATCAACAAACGGTTTCATGAAATAGCACAGGAACCTGATGCGCCTTTCATGTTTGCAGGCGGTGACTATTCCGGTTTCCTTGGCCCGATGGATGCTTATAGCGCCTATGCAGTGGCAAAAGAAAACGAAATTGAGAACTCGCTTGAAGTGTTGCTGTTGGAAAACGAACGTGTTAAAAAGTTCGGTTTTACACCCACCGAATTAGAGCGTGAAAAGCAGGAATTATTGACCTTCTATGCCCAAGCAGCTAACGAAGCCGGTAAAACCGGATCGGACAGGTTAGTAAACGAGTACATCCGCAATTTCATCGAGTTGGAACCAGTACCCGGAATAATTACCGAAAACGCTTATGCACAACATTTTATTCCTGATATTACGCTTGAAGAAGTAAATGGATTAGCTGCAAAATGGTATACGGACGAAAATATCTGCATCATTGTAATGGCACCCGAAAAAGACGGTATCAGTATCCCATCGGAAAGCGATCTTTTGCAGATATTGGAGGAAAGTAAACAGATGGAACTTACAGAATATATAGATGAAATAATTGATGAGCCTTTGTTGGCAAAGCAACCGGAAGGTTCCCGTGTGTGGCGTCGCAGGGTAGACCCCGATTTCGGATATACCGAACTGATTTTTATGAATGGGGTGCACATACTTCTGAAACCAACCGATTTCAAAAATGACCAGATACTGTTTTGTGGTTTCAGTCCGGGAGGCAGTTCGCTTTATTTAGACGAAGATTATATGTCGGCCATGATGGCCACAAGTATTGTCATCATGAGCGGATTGGGCAATTTTGACCAAATTGCGCTTGGTAAAGTACTGGCAGGTAATACGGCAAAACTGTCGCCTTACATCAGTGAGATTTATGAGGGTGTTACCGGTTCGGTGACGCCCAAAGACCTCGAAACCATGTTACAACTCAACTATCTGTATTTTACAGCAGTGCGACGCGACGAAAAAACATTCAATACGCTGATTTCGCAGATCAAAAATCAGGTAGTCAACATGAGCGCCAATCCATTATATGCTTATATGGATACGCTGAATAAAGTAATTTCAAGCAATCATCCGCGCACTGTGACCATTCCCACCGAAGCGCAAATCAATCGCATCAAACTTGACAATGCCCTGTATATCTTCAACGACCGCTTTGCCGATGCCAGTGATTTCAAGTTTGTGATGGTAGGCAATTTTGATGTCAATGCAATAACATCTTTACTCGAAACTTATCTGGGCAGTCTTCCGTCGAAACGGCGCGTGGAAACATGGCGCGATGTAACGCCCATTTTCCCTGAAGGCATAACCGAGTTCGATTTTGCTCGAAATTCCGAAGAACAAAGCCGCGTGAATATCTCCATGAAAGGACAGTTCAAGTGGGATATAAAAGAACGTCTTCATTTTGGTATCTTTACTGACATATTGAATATCAAATTGCGCGAATCGATGCGTGAAGAACAGGGAGGTGTATATGGGGTAAATGTGTCGTACAGCATGAGCCAGTTTCCACGTCCTCGATATTCTTTGGATTTCGTGTGGGGATGTTCGCCCGACAATGTGGAGCAACTGATTGTTACTGTATTCGATGAAGCAAAAAAAATAAAAGCTTATGGGCCAACCGACGTGGATCTGAACAAAGTGAAGGAAACCCTTATTCGCGAACGGGAAACGGCCATGAAAGAAAACTCATTCTGGCTGCAAGTTTTGCTCAACACCTATCGTCAGGGCGATAAACTGATGACGATCGAAGAATACACGAAATTGATTCAATCGGTAAAACCCAGGGATATTCGCAGGATAGCCCGACTTTATTTCAATGAAAGGAATTATGTAATTGGGAAATTGATGCCTGCAAATTAATTGCAGCGATTTCATTCCTGAATGATCATATTGGAGTTAAGTATTTTGGAAACATTATCGGCATAAGTTTTGGAAACAGGAATTGCATGTTGTCCGATATTTCCCATCAAAAGTTGAACTATTCCTTTCTCCCGTTTCATCATTTTAACATGATTGATATTCACCATATACGATCGGTGGCATCGCAACAAGGGAAAATCGGTCAAATCATTCTCAAACTGCTTTAATGTATTCCTGATCAGATATGATTTCGTTTTACCATCCGATTCATAATGTATGACGACATAATTGTCAGATGCTTCCAAAAAAATCAAATCATTTGTTTTCAATGTCAGTCTTAATGTCCCTTTTTCATCTTTGAAAGAAATGAAATATGCTTTGCGACTGATTTGTTTGATCAATTTTTCCAAACTCATCTTCTTTTCCTGCCATTCAAAGAAAAGAGCAGAGATAAGATAGGGTATCAAAAGAATCAATGCAGTATTTTGTGCGGCAAAATAGACATGAGTGGCAAAAGGGCGTATTTCCTTTTTTAGTGTCCATCTTTCAAGCAAAACATACAGTACCGCCATGAAAATAATTTCGCCGGCTATCATCAAAGCAAAATATAATATGGAAATCTGGCGGAAGCGCTTTATCCAAAACATGAACAGTCTGCTTGTGAGCACCACCAACATGCCACATACCACCAATATGCCCGAAGCCAGGGAAAACACCCACCAGGTAACATCGTACCACTCCCCGGCGCCGAAAGGTTTATACAGATTGATAAATACATACGCGAAAACCGTTGTAAAAACAATCTGTATGATGGTGTTTTTACTTGTTATATAATATGGAGGAATTGATTTGCCCATAAAATTGTTTTTTTCTGTTTTCAAAACTAACATCGGCAAAAGTAATCAAAGATTATGATAAAAAAAAAGGGGAGATACATTGTGTGAAAATTTCACCCCACCGAAAAAAAATTCGTCCCATGACGGATTTTTTTTACCGCACAGACTAATTTTTCGCCCCATGCCAAATCCTGCTCACCCCACAGACTTACCACACACGGCATTTCTGAAAACTGTATTGATGTTTGCTTTTTCTTTGCAAAAAATAAAAATGTCAAGAAGAATGCTTTTTAGTGATTTATCGAAATATTTAGCGGGTAAATTTACGCTTGAAAATCCTTGTTATTCATTGGATGAAAATACAGTTTGCTACACGCATGATTTCCAGTCCGACATTTCGTTGCATTCCGATAATGAAAAAATCAATCTCAACGGAACCAGTCTCGATAGTGGTGAAAAAGAAAATCAGAAATTTCGTTACGCAATTTTTGCTCCTGTTCAAAACAAAAGATTTTCGGAAGCCATTATTCTGCTTCACGGTCTGAATGAACGTAACTGGGAGAAATATTTACCCTGGGCGCACCATCTGGTTTCGCAAACTCAAAAACCGGTGATTCTGTTTCCCATTGCATATCACATGAACCGCTCTCCCCTGACCTGGAAATGTCCTCGCGTGATGTATCAATTTTCCGCCTTTAGAAAAGCGGCATCCCCCTCCATCGAAAACAGTACATTTGCAAATGTTGCATTAAGTATACGGATAGATAATTGTCCGGAACTTTTTTCAATGTCGGGAATACAAACTTACTTTGATATCATTAAACTGACGTCCGCCATGAAAGCAGGAGATTTCGAAATTTTTGAAAATGAGTGCAATATTGATTTTTTTGCTTATTCAATAGGCGCATTATTGACCGAAACACTATTAATGTCCAACCCGTTACAGTTGTTTTCCGGAAGTAAAGCGTTTTTCTTTTGCGGCGGCGCCACTTTTGACAAGATCAACGGCAGTTCGCGTGCTATCATGGACAGTCAAGCATTTGCAAATCTTAAACAACACATGCTCAATAATAGCGGTGTTCTCAAACAAGAGATAAAGATACCGGAACAACAGGGTCAAATGTTGAAAGACGGATGGAAGGCTTATCTGGCCATGAGTGGGATCAATAAATATTTCAATTACAGAGAAAACGCATTTAAACATCTGATAAGCAGAATTCAAGCCATTGGATTAACAGAGGATTTTGTTGTTCCGGGTAATTCAATTAAGGAAACTTTGGGAAAAGTCAATAACAGTACCTGTTTTGATGTTGATATTATGGATTTCCCATTCAAATACAGCCACGAAATCCCTTTTCCGGTGAACAATCAAAAAATGAATGATACGGTGAACGATTCATTCAATTTGGTTTTTAATAAGGCTTCGCTGTTTTTATCATGAAATAAATTGAAACTATTTTTACGCTGTAAACAGAAATTTATTTTACCTTTGCCTTCCGAAAATTTTAATTTTTTAATAATCATTTTTTGATATGGGACAAATCATCAAAATTGCAGGCCGCGAGGTACTTGATTCCCGTGGCAATCCTACCGTAGAAGTAGAAGTTCACACCAACACCGGCCATTCTGGCCGTGCCATCGTACCGTCGGGCGCTTCCACAGGTGTACACGAAGCCGTTGAACTGCGTGACGGCGACAAGGGACGTTATATGGGCAAGGGTGTATTGCAGGCAGTCAATAACGTTAATACAGTGTTGAACGACGAATTGTGCGGCATGTTCGTTACCGAGCAAAACGCGCTCGATGCGCGCATGCTCGAATTGGACGGAACTCCTAACAAGGGTAATCTTGGCGCTAACGCTATTCTTGGCGTATCGCTGGCTGCAGCAAGGGCTGCCGCCGAATTAACCGGTCAACCGTTATATCGCTATGTAGGCGGTGTGAATGCCAACACGCTACCTATCCCGCTGATGAACATTCTCAACGGCGGATCACATGCCGATAATAGTATTGATTTTCAGGAATTTATGATTATGCCAGTGGGCGCAAAATGTTTCGCTGAAGCGTTGCGAATGGGCGCCGAAGTGTTCCACAATCTGAAAGCAGTATTAAAAGCCGGCGGTTATTCAACCAACGTAGGCGATGAAGGCGGTTTTGCTCCCAACCTGAAATCAAACGAAGAAGCTGTAACGGTGATTCTTCAGGCCATTGAAAAAGCAGGCTATAGACCCGGAGAAGATATATACATGGCGCTCGACCCCGCTTCATCCGAATATTTCCTGACGGACGAAAATGTGTATCATTTCAAAAAATCGACAGGCGATAAACTTACTCCGGCACAAATGGTAGACTACTGGAAGAACTGGGTAGACAAGTATCCGATTATTTCCATCGAGGACGGTATGGCCGAAGACGACTGGGACGGCTGGAAACTCATCACCGACGTACTTGGCGACAAGATACAGTTGGTAGGCGACGACCTGTTTGTTACCAACACTAAGCGCCTCGCGATGGGTATCGAACGTAAAACAGCCAACTCCATTCTGGTGAAAGTAAACCAAATCGGTTCGCTTACCGAAACCATCGATGCCGTGAACATGGCTTACCGCGCATCGTACACCGCCGTGATGAGCCACCGCTCGGGCGAATCGGAAGACAACACCATCGCCGATCTGGCTGTTGCTCTGAACACCGGATTAATCAAAACCGGTTCGGCATCGCGTTCCGACCGGATTGCGAAGTATAACCAGTTGCTCCGCATCGAGGAAGACCTGGGAGAAGTAGCACGTTATTTGGGGAAAGAGTTCAAATATGCACGATAAGCAGTTGTAGCAGTGCAATATTGTACAAAAGCCGCTCAATGAGCGGCTTTTGATGGTGTATCGTGCATGATTAATAACTTGATGATGAAAGTCCATTATGGGGATGGATAGTTACCAACCATTCGCCGAAGGCAAGGATGAGTGTAAAAATTGTAAATTAATGTGAATCAAGGGATAAGAAATAAGAAAACTGCTTATCCACAATCGGTAAGTCTGTTGATTATTAGATTATTATAAGTTATTGGCGGTGTAATAACCGCCTGTTGCATTAGTTGATAAAATAATTTTCCTCTGTATGTTGACATTTTCTATTAAATCTGAAAGCAAATTCATCTAAATAATACTCCAAATATTTAAGCGACATTTTACCTTGATGTGTTCCGCTTATCCATCTTTTGACCAACGAAATTACCAAATGAATATGTGGTAACAATTCGTATGCTTCTTTTTCATTGCCAGAAATTATCTTCTCATTATGCTTATAATCAGTGATTTGCTTCAAAAAAGGAATAACCCGTCCAGCCGTCAGTAATAACTTCACTGTTCTGCTCAATATTGTCTTCTATAAATGGCTTCAGGTTTTCTGTTGAGGAATCTGGAATAATTTTGAAACGAACTCTGCCTATTTTTTTGCCAATACACTCGGTTGCAATTACAACTAAACATTTTTCGTCTGCACCTCTCTTTTCTGCCTGTGCCTATTTCTTCTCCGCCAATATATGCTTCATCTACTGCTACTGTACCTGTTAATTTTTCTCGTCCCGTTCTCACCATTGCTCTGCGAAGCTTGTGTAACCAACCACTTGTTATTGAAACTGCTTTTTCACAATCAGTGCAAAGTATTTTATGCTTGGCTGTTAGCCAGTATTTTTTGATTGACAATATGGACAGATATAACCATATCCCTTTTTGAATACACAAAAGTATTTTCGTTGCTGTGAGTACAAAAATCAATGAGTAAAATAGCACGTATTGTTCCTCCTAATCAACGAATAATGAGCAGATTTATGAATTTGACATCTTTGTTTGAATGGGGTATGACCATGATTAATTTGAATCGTTAAGCTCATGGATAAAGACTGTCAAATTGTCTGTATTCTTGTTTCCTTGTAATGAATTATTTACATTTTATGCAAACATCTTCTCGGACATAATTACCATTTATACTGTCATAATTTCTTTTGGCAAATTTTTTGTGGGAACAATGTTAAAAGTTAGCCAAAAGTAAAAAATGTCTCTTACATAAATCATCATGATTAGAAATATCTTCAAATCGAGTGCTGAAAAACCGAATAGTGATGCGTCTGCAAATTACGGTACGGACGAAAATCCGGAGGCAGGGAATGAAGAAACTGAAGAATTGACCGGAACCGAATCAACACCCAATGACGCTCCAATGTTGGACGAAAATGACGACGCTTCAATGTCAAACAATGATGTTGAGTTGGAAGAATTGCCCACCGAAGAACTGGAAGCGCTGCAAAATCAATTAGCAGAATTGCAGGACAAATATCTTCGGCTGGCTGCGGAGTACGACAATTACCGCAAGCGTACGTTGCGGGAAAAAGCGGAATTGATACAAACAGCAGGCGAGTCGCTGTTGAAAGACATCCTGCAGGTGGTAGATGATTTTGAACGTGGTCTGGAACTGGCGTCTATGGCGGAAGACCTGGAAGCTGTAAGAGTTGGCATGGGACTGATACACAATAAATTGAAAGATTTTTTAACCAACAATGGCGTCAAAGAAATCGGTGCTATGAATGAGCCTTTTGATACAGATTGGCACGAGGCAGTCACCAATATCCCTGTACAGTCAGACGATATGAAAGGCATGATAGTTGATGTTTTACAAAAAGGGTACACGCTACACAATAAAGTGATACGTTACCCTAAAGTAGTAGTTGGCGAATAAAATGTACAAATGGCAAAAAGAGATTATTACGAAATATTAGAAGTCCCAAAATCGGCGGATAAGGAAGAACTCAAGAAGGCTTACCGAAAAAAGGCGATTCAATACCATCCTGACAAGAACCCGGACGACAAAGATGCCGAAGAAAAATTCAAGGAGGCAGCCGAGGCTTATGAAATATTGAGTGACGATAACAAAAGAGCACGATACGACCAGTTTGGACATGCTGGTGTTGGCGGTGCAAGCGGTTTCAGTGGCGGTGGGATGAGTATGGACGACATATTCTCACACTTTGGCGATATTTTCAGCGACTTGGGAATGGGCGGTTTTGGCTTTGGCAGCTTCGGCGGACGGCAGACCCGGCAGATGAGCAGGGGTACCAACCTCCGGATTAAAGTACGGCTCGACCTGCAAGAAATTGTCTTGGGAACCGAGAAAAAGCTAAAACTAAAAAAATACGTTACCTGTAAATCCTGCGGTGGAACAGGCGCAGAGGGGAATCATGGCTATTCCACATGCAACGCTTGTAGTGGTACAGGTCAGATTACACGTATTACCAATACCATACTGGGACGTATGCAAACCTCTTCGGTATGCAACAACTGCGGGGGAGCAGGAAAGACGATCACACGAAAATGTACCGCATGTTATGGCGAAGGTATTGTACAGGACGAAGAATTGATAACTGTCAAAATACCTGCCGGCGTAGCCGAAGGAATGCAATTGACCGTCAGTGGACGGGGCAATGCAGCACGACGCGGCGGCGTCAACGGCGACCTGATTGTAGTTATCGAGGAAGAACCGCATGCCGACCTGGTACGTGACGGCAATGATTTGATTTATCCCCTCTTTGTTAGTATCCCCGACGCCACTCTTGGTTCCACTGTCGAAATCCCCACCGTTGATGGCAAGGTCAAGATTAAAGTGGAATCGGGTACACAACCGGGTAAAATACTTCGCTTACGCGGAAAAGGAATACCCGAAGTGAATGGATACGGCAAAGGCGACTTGTTGGTGACCGTCAATGTTTGGATACCCAAAAACATATCGAAAGATGAACGTTCTACGCTTGAAAAGCTAAACAGTTCGAGAAATTTTCAGCCGCAACCAACGCAGGAAGATAAGAGTTTTTTCCAGAAAGTCAGGAATTTGTTTGAATAAAACCTTGTCAGAAAATTTGCTGAATTTCGCGTTTTAAATCGTTGATAGCCTTTTCGATGACAGGTTGCCCAAGTTCCGTCGTCATATCAAGTAGCCTGCGGCTCATTTCAATGGCGGGTGTATCGTCCTCCATACCTTTTACTGCATTGTTGATGAGTGCAATAGAATAGTTTTTTGCACTCCGCACACTTTTCCATGTTTCCACCGAAACATAGAGTTGCTGCGACAGATTGTGCTCAAATTCAGCGCGTATGGTTTGCAGCAATTCTGAATGTAGTTGTTTGCAGGTTTTGGCAGGATAGTCGGCACGCATCACTAATGAGTCGGGTGATATACGTTCCAACAGGAGCACAAGCCGCTCGTATGCCTGTAGCCGTATAGGCGTGATTAACTTTTGGTTACCGCTGATGACTTTCAACTTTTGACGCTTTTCGCTATTGCGAAAAAATCCTCCCACAATATAATACACCATGACCAGCATCAATAGCGAAGGCAGGGTAATTTTGATAATATCAAATAATACTTCCATTTTTTACCATTTATTAAGATGAATTCTTTCGGGATGAAAACGTTCGGCTTGTACAAGTTGCTGGTCAGGACAGCCGACAGAAATGATGGAAAAAGCATGAACATACGGTGGCAGTTTCAGCAAGTTTTTCATTGCCGAGACACGTTCGGGACGCGGGTAAATACCGAGCCATACTGCCCCATAACCCATACCGTGTGCGGCCAAAAGAATATTTTGGGTAGCGGCTGCACAATCAACCGGCCAATAATCGGGCGTATGGGCTAACTGTTCGTCACCGCAAACCACGATACCCCATTGCGCATGTTTCAACATTCTGGTATGTGGTTGAAATTCTTCAATTTTCAAAAATAACTCCCTGTCATTCAATAGAATGAAATGCCACGGTTGACAGTTGCGCGCCGAAGGAGCATACATGCCGTATCTGATTAATTCTTCCGCTTTTTCCCGTGGAATCAATTCATCCGTGTATTTCCGGATGCTTCTCCGCGATAGGATTCCGTTTAAGATTTCCATAGATTACACCATTTTCAGCGTTTCTACTAAATATTCCCAAAATTTGGCCACCGACGGAATATGCACTTTTTCGTCCGGCGAGTGAGGATATTTGATGGTTGGTCCGAACGAAATATAATCCATGTCGGGATAATTCTTGCCGAAAATTCCACATTCCAAACCGGCATGAATCACTTTCACTTCAGGCTGTTTGCCATAAAGTTTTTGGTAAACATCCTTCATGGTTTTCAGGATGGCCGAGTCGAAATTTGGTTTCCATCCGGGATACGCGCCGTCTAATTTTGTGGGCGCTCCGGCAAGTTCGCAGGTGGCTACCATAGCATTACCAAGGGCTTCCTTTGCCGAATCGACCGAACTGCGCAACAGACTCATGATCGTTACCTGCTGTCCGTCAGACTTCACAATCGACAGGTTAGTCGATGTTTCCACCACTTCGGGCATGTCGGCGATCATGCGAACAGCACCGTTGCGCATAGCGTAAATCAAATTGAAAAACTTCTTCTGCGATACTTGATCCATCACCGTAGCCGGACATTCGACAGGAACAGCCACGAAACTCAACCCCGATTCCACTCCTGACAGTTCGGCAGATATGGTAGTCAAAAAGATGGATATTTCTTTTTGAAACTCATCTGCTTTCGCCGAAGGCACCGTAACTACCGCAAAGGATTCGCGCGGAATGGCGTTGCGCATGTTACCTCCGCTAATAGATGATAACCTTAATCCATACTTACGCGTTACATTCCACAGGAAACGATTCATCAACTTATTGGCATTGCCGCGTCCCAGATTGATGTCCAATCCGGAATGTCCGCCTTTCAATCCTGTCAGGCGCAGTTCAAAGGCGCTGACATTGCTTTCCACAGGTTCCAGACTGTAAGGCAAACACGATTCGGCATTTAATCCACCGGCACAACCGATGTACAGTTCTCCTTCTTCTTCCGAATCTAAATTGATAAATACAGAGCCCTTGAGCAGTCCGGCTTCCAATCCGTTAGCGCCGGTCATCCCGGTTTCTTCGTCAATGGTAAAGAGGGCTTCCAACGGGCCATGTTTCAAATCCTTCGATTCGAAAACTGCCAAAGCAGCCGCTACGCCAATACCGTTGTCGGCGCCCAGCGTGGTGCCTTTGGCTTTTACCCAGTCTCCGTCGATGTATGCTTCAATCGGATCCTTTTCAAAATCGTGCTGTACATCGCTGTTTTTTTGCGGCACCATATCCAAATGTGCCTGCAGCACTACTCCCGGTTTGTCCCCCATGCCGGGAGTAGCCGGTTTGCGGATGATCACGTTGCCTGTGGCGTCCACAGTATAATCCAATCCCTGCGCTATGGCAAACTCTTTTACATATTCGGCCGCTTTGTCTTCTTTTTTTGAAGGACGCGGTATAGCGCACAAACCGCCAAAATGCTTCCACAATATTTGTGGTTGCAGATCATTCAATATTTCACTCATATTTTTGATGTTTTTTTAGAAAGCGTAAAGATAATCACATTCGTTTATTTACAACCCAAATTTGAATGAATTGTAAATAATTTGATTTAATTTTTGTACTTTTGTCACAAATGATACCATCTGTTATTGATTTTATTCTTTCGTACATGTTATGACCGGATTTCTCGAACAAGTTGCTGTTTATCTGTATCGTGTTTATAGCGAAGAATTGCACCGGTTTTGCATTGTTTTTCCGAATATCCGTGCGGGGTTGTTTTTTAGAAAATACTTGGCACAATTGACAGGAAAACCTGTATGGGCGCCTGCATTTCGTTCGCTCAACTCGTTAATAGAAGAAATATCCGGACTGACGCAAGCAGACAACCTAACCTTGATCTTCAATCTTTTCCAGGCATTCAGGCAACACAGGCCATCGACTGAAAGTTTCGATGATTTCTATTTCTGGGGCGAGATGCTTTTAGATGATTTCGACGATATAGACAAACATTTGGTGGATGCCCGTAATTTATTCCGTAATGTGTCAGACCTCAAGGAGATTGACCTTCTTTTTGACTATCTGACAGATGAACAAAAAAAAGCTATCCGTATTTTTTGGCAGGATTTCAACGGTAGCGTAGAGACGGGGCATGCCCCGTCTCTACAAACCGATTTTGCGACTGTTTGGACATCGCTGTATCCAGTATATGATACATTCAAACAACTTCTAAAAGAGAAATCGCTTGGATACGAGGGAATGATACAGCGCGAAGCTGTACGGCTTCTGCGTGAAGGTAATGCAAATCATGTACCCTATGAAAAATATGTATTCGTCGGTTTTAATGCCCTGACGCCTTGTGAATCCTTTTTCTTCAGATCATTGCAAAAACAGGAACGAGCTATTTTTTTCTGGGATTACGATGATTATTATCTGTCCAACTTATGGCATGAAGCAGGTATGTTCATACGCGAGAATCTCTGTTGTTTTCCTCATCCGCCCGATTGGGATTTTGACAGCCATAACCTTGAGCACTCATCCAGGCATCTTGAAATCATAGCCGTACCGTCTGACACCGGGCAAACCAGACTGGCCGGACAATTACTCGAAGACCTTTACGCACGTGAAAGCAGTGAAAATTGGGATTGGAACCGCACGGCTGTGGTACTCCCCGACGAGTATATGTTGTTGCCCATGCTTTCGTCGCTCCCCCAATCAGCCGTCGACATCAACATTACTATGGGTTATCCGTTTACTTGCACGCCTGCCAACAGCCTCTTTGAACAATTTGTTTCGCTGCAACAGCATGTCCGCACCTATTCCGATGGTCCGCGGTTCTATCATCAAGACGTATGTATGATCCTGTACCACCCTTACATTCAGAATATTATCTCCGAAGAAGCAGGCTCCATCATCAAAAACATCATCGAGTATAACCGGATCTACATTCCACAAACAGAACTTTCAGGGAATGAACTGTTGCAGAAGATTTTCAAGCATTGTACACACGCATACGAATTTTCTGAATATTTACTTGAAATTGTTTCAAGTATCGCTGAACCCGAACCCGAATACCTTTACACTTTCTACAACGCATTACAACGCATTCATGTTATACTGACAACGAATGAGATCGACATGGATGTACACGTATTTTGTCGTTTGTTGCGTAAAGTTTTTGCCTTGCTCAAAATACCCTTCAGCGGTGAACCTCTTAAGGGGCTTCAATTAATGGGAATGCTCGAAACCCGGGCGCTCGACTTCGACCATGTCATTATCCTGTCGATGAATGAAGGCATTTTTCCGAAAGGCAATCCCAAACAATCGTTTATACCGTATAACCTGCGCAAAGGTTTCGGGTTGACTACCTCTGAACGTCATGACGCTGTCAGTGCTTATCATTTCTACCGACTGATACATCGGGCTGTAGATGTACGTCTGATTTACAATTCAGCGGCTACCGACCGTAACACGGGCGAGATGAGCCGCTTTCTCAGTCAATTGATCTATGAACCGATATTTGATGTGAAACGACGCAACATCACATTCCGTGTTAACATTGACCGCGATACCCCCATCATCAAAGAACGGACTGAGGAGATACATAGGATACTTGGAATGTATATTGCAGAAACCGGCGAAAAGAGAAGGCTTTCGCCCAGTGCGCTCAATATTTACTTAGACTGCCGTCTGAAGTTTTACTTCCGCTATGTAGACGGTTTGAAAGAAAAGGAAGAGGTAATGGACGAAATCGACTATTCTGTTTTTGGTAAACTGCTCCACAAAACGATGGAATTGATTTACCGTCCTTACCTAAACACAGAAGTTACTGCCGGAATTTTCACACAACTTCAAAAAGACAGGAAAAGCGTACAAAATGCTTTGTACAGAGCGTTTGCAGAAGAATATTTTCATACGGAAAAAGTGTCCGACAGCGATATTACCGGCCGGAACATTATCATCTGCGAGGTGTTATTGAAATACATCATGCGCATTCTCGAAATAGACAAAGACACTGCGCCATTCACCATTATGAGCCTCGAAGAACCTTTGGATGTAAGCATACCCATTCGAAACCACGAAGGGATTGATACCGCCAGTTTAAATATGCACGGTTTTATTGACCGGTTAGATTATGCCGATAACACTCTGCGCATCATCGATTACAAAACCGGTAATGCACAACGTAATTTTTCCGGCATTTTCGATCTTTTTGACCGTTCCAAAACCGGCAACCATTCTGTCCTGCAAACCCTTGTATATGCCTGCATGACACGGATTGCCCGGAAAGAACACCGGCGTATTAACTCAAGCCTGTATATTATGAAGGAACTTTTTAAGGAAAACTACGATCCGCGCATTTATATCTCACGTCAACCGCCCATCGACAATTATTTTGATGTTGCTGCTGAATTTGAAATGGAACTGAATCGACTACTGTCGGAGATGTTTTTGAGCGACTTACCCTTCACACAAACCGACAACATCTTAAAATGCGCCAATTGCCCATATTCGGATTTATGTCACAGGAATTGAACGTGGAGGAAATATGAACAATATTTTATCCAAATTTTTTCTTTACCTCCTGATACATATATGTAATCTTCTGTTTTGGGTTACCCTCGCCAAGCGTTTCGACAGGTAAATATCCGCGATAGGTGGATGCGTCAATGATTTTTTTCAACCTGTCCAGATCGGTTTTTACAGGCTGGTTGTTGATAAACATTTCTTCCTTTATCTGCCAGGTGATGGCAAGCGGAATGGTTTGTGCGATTTCGGCAAAAGGGTCGGCGCTACGGTAACTGCCAATGTCGAGCATCAACCCCACCCAGTCGGAATTTATTTTTTTGAAAATATTTACTACCTCGTCGCCTGTTTTGAGAAAATCCCAATGATTTTGCAAGGCGAGCATTACTCCGTTCCGGCGGCCATATTCGGCACATTCGCGTATATCGGCGGCTATCCAGTCGGCGGTTTGTTCCCATGTGTATCCTTCCGGAGCGCCATTGCCTCCGGTAAAGATGCGCAATGTTTGCGCTCCAAGTTTGGAAGCTACTTCAATCCACTCCTTCACATGTTTCTTTTCAGTGGCACGTTTTGAAGCATCGGGCAATGTAAAGTTGTTGCGTACTCCTGTTCCGCAAATTTCAATCCCAAGTTTGAAAGCGTGACGTTTCACATGATAAATATTTTCATCCGTGGGGACGGCCGGATAACCCGGGAAATAGTATCCCGTAATGTCAATACCCTCGAAACCGGTTTGAGCGGCGAAATCGAGCATATCGTCGATGTTCATCTCGCCTGCCATCAAGGGTCTGTTGAATGAATAGGCATTAAGCGAGATTTTAACCTTGGGAGGTAAAAGGCTTACTTTCTCACTACCACCGGCAATGTTTTGACTAAACGGGAAAATAGCAACAGGAATACCCGCTACTGCCAATTGAAAAAAATGACGTCGTTCCATGGCTATTATTTTTTAAAAAATATCCTATTTTTACATGCAACTTCAATTCCAACTGTTTTTTCTCTTTTCCAGCATTGGCTTGTTGGTATAGCCGTGTTTGCCAAAAATGAGATTCAACCCCGCTCGCACCGTAACGGTTTTCATGCGTTCAGGAATAGGAACTGGGAAAGTATCAGAAAGTTCCAATCTATTTCCGTCAATTGTGAGCGTGGAATAAAAAACAGGGATATGATCAGCAAGGATGTATATTTGCAGCGGTCCCAGAAAGAAGGTAAGTCCGCCGCCCAGAAAGACGTTGCTTTTCATTTGCCAGGTTGCTCCTGCATTGAACGCTACGAAACTGTACGGTTGAAAATAAGCCGAAAGATTGAAGCTCTGGCGGAAGCAATTTTCCCAGAAAACGCTACGCGACAGAAAGCCAGCAGATAACGATTCGGTCAACTGATAAGAAGCGCCGACATGAAGGACTGGGGGCAACGCTGTTTTGAACTTGTTGTGCATTACTTTGTAGTTCATTACATCGGTAATCGAATCCAACAGATTTTGAAACAGGTCTTTGACTCCGTCATCTTTGGAAAGGTCATAATACAAACCATTAAACTTATATTTGCCATCAAATGAGATACTGTTTAAGTCCTCTTTCCATGAAATGAAACCAAGATTATTCAACGAAAGAGATGCGGTGATCCGTTCGTTAATCCGGTACGATGCGCCTAAGTCAAAAGCGATGCCGGGATTACGGAAAGTTGTACCATAGTCCTGAAACCAATCTTTGAATTGGTAATCATCTAAAGCATCTCTGTATTTTATTTCGTCAATCTTATTTTCTTCATTCATTATTACATCACAAGGAAGAGAAGAATATACATTACCTTTCGCATTAATATTCCATTGATCTTCTTTCGTATGCAAATTGAAATTTTGAATATCTGTTTTGATGGCAAACTGCCCAAACAATGGCTTTATGTTAATGCCGACGGTCAGCCTGTTATTCACTTTACGGCTATACCCGATGAGAAATTGTTTATATGTGATTGCCTGGTAATGCAAAGGTGAAAAATCGAATATCGTTTTGTCAGGGAATCCCTTGTCGGTAATATTGAACAGATCGCCCGGCAAAGCAAAATTACTGGAAATATGTTCCGAAATGCCGAACGAAAAATAACCATTACCTGCACGTAATCCATAACCGATAATATCTATATCTGTTCCTATATTGAACATAGCTGCTTTTTTCCCAATGGATTTCCATAACCTGGCGTAGTCATACTGTTTTTCGACAGGTGAATGCCAATTGTTTCCATCCTTTTGGAGAATGTCTTTCATGGCAAGGTCGGAAACAAAGTCGATATTCACGGATGGCAACATCACGTAACCGTTTGCTCTCGGCTGCAAAGCTGGATTCATCTGTGAGATTTGCGGGATGGTCTCCATGAAATAGAGCGAGTGTGGCTGGCGAACCTGGCCGTTGATGGATACGCCCAATAGCGCCAAAATCATTAAACCGGATATTTTTTTTGCTTTCATGATT
>JGI24702J35022_10000513_pt1 | contig 23428 bp, 20 predicted proteins | sample TergutTh196P4_FD_35022 | JGI IMG/M metagenome (IMG submission 35022)
CACCGACGACAGGCTAGGCCATATCGTAGGGACAATCCAGACCAGGGAGCCGGCAATCGTCTACACCTACAGCCGTGACACGGCCCGCCTGCTTGTCCGGGACCTGCGCAAGGCACTGCCCGAACAAGCTATGACTATCAACTACTATCATGCTGGTTTGAACCGCGAGCTGCGCCAGGAGCTGGAAGAAGGCTTTTATCAGGGCGACGTTACCTGCCTAGTCTCGACCTCGGCTTTTGGGGAAGGCGTCAACATAGCCAACATCCGGAACCTCTTGATATACCATCCTCCGTTTTCAAAGGCCGCCTTCAACCAGTTGGCCGGCCGGGCCGGCAGGGACGGCGAGGATGCTTTTATCCACCTGCTGTTCGATTCTGGGGATATTGCAAAAAGCCGGGACTTGCTGGCAGGGTCCATACCCTCCTACGAGCGTCTTGCCGACCTTTACCGCTACCTTATGGGGCTTTCCAGGAGGGGGATCGAGATCAGCCTGACCGACGAGATGTTCGCCGAGGCGATGCGTGGCCTTCTCCCCAATAGCGAAGAGCAGGCGCTAAGCCCTGCCCAAGTCAATCTGGCCTTGGCGGTTTTTGCCGAGCTGGAGCTGATCGAGGTCAAGCAGTCCGGAAAACGTCGTATAATAAACATGCATGCAAACCAACAAAAAGTCGAGCTGATGTCGTCGAGCCGCTATTTGGAGGCGTTCGACGAGTTGGCGGCGTTCGATGATTTCAGCGTTTGGCTAGAGTCAGCCGGCGCACTCGAGCTGGAGCACTTTATCCAAGGGCCGATGCAGCCGCAGGCATAAAGGCCCTTGCCTTGTCGCTTCGGCAGCCAAGGCAGAGGGCAGCGGACCTTAAGGCGTTAAGGCTTTGTTCTAGGGGTTTTAAGATGAGCGAGCAAAAAACAATAGACGAGCAAAACGAAAGACTTAGCAGCGACGGTGTGGTGATCAACTCCGATTTGCGCACTGTACAGATTGTCAGCGATCAGGCCGACCACGAGATCGTGCTGCAGGTAAGCCGNCTCCCGGTCTCCATGGCAGACTCGCAGGCCCGTTTGANCCACTATGACAGAGGCACGCAGAAAGCCTGGGACGACCTGTACCGCCAGGTAGAAAGCTACCTTGAACCCTCCGACGTCGAGCTGGTCGAGAAAGCCTTCAGCTTCGCCGATGCCGCCCACCAGGGCATCAGGAGAAAGTCGGGGGAGGCCTTTGTCAGCCATCCGATCAATGTGGCCTTGATATTGGCCAACCTGAGGATGGACGCCGACACTGTCTGTGCCGGCTTATTGCATGACACGGTCGAAGATGCCGATGTCTTGCTAGAAGAGATAAGCGAGCACTTCTCCAAAAACATCAGCGACCTGGTCGACGGAGTGACCAAGATCACCCGTATCGAAGTCAGCTCGCTTTCCGAGCAGCAGGTGGTAAACCTGCGCAAAATGCTCCTTGCGATGGCTGCAGACATTCGGGTGATAGTCGTCAAGCTGGCCGACCGCCTGCACAACATGCACACCCTGGAGGCCTTGCGCGAGGACCGGCGGATGTTCAAAGCGCGGGAGGCGTTGGAGATATACGCCCCGCTGGCCGATCGGCTAGGCATCTATTCCATCAAATGGGAGCTGGAGGACCTGGCCTTCAAGTACCTGGAGCCAGCGCGCTACCAGCAAATCAGCCGGATGGTCGACGAGTCGCGAAGCGTCCGGGAGGCCTACATTACCGACGCCATAAGCATTCTCAGCCAAGAGATCGACAAACTGGGGATAAGCGCACGAATCACCGGCCGCCCCAAGCACCTTTGGTCGATCTACCAAAAGATGTCGGAGAAGGGAAAGGACTTCTCTGACATTTACGACCTGATCGCCGTGCGCATCATCGTCCAGGCCGAAAACGAGTGCTATGCCTGCCTAGGCGCAGTGCATGCCCTATGGACACCGGACATCGCCCGCTTCAAGGACTACATTGCCGTCCCCAAGCTCAACGGCTACCAGAGCCTGCACACGACAGTCATCGGCCCTGCGGGGAGGCACCTCGAGGTGCAGATCCGCACCGAGGAAATGCACCGGGTGAGCGAGTTCGGGATAGCTGCGCATTGGCGCTACAAGGGCACCAAGTTCGACTTGGAGCAGCAGGTAGACGAGCAGTTATGGTGGCTGCGCCAGATGTTGGAATGGACCGAGGATACGGACGACCCGCGGGAGTTCATGGAGGCTTTGCGCCAGGACCTGAGCTATACCGAGGTCTTTGTCTTTACCCCCAAGGGCGATGTTGTGCGCCTGCCAGCGGGGGCATCGCCCATTGACTTCGCCTATGCGATCCATACGGAGGTCGGGCACCGCTGCGTGGGCGCAAAGGTCAACGGCATCATCGTCCCTTTGAGCTACGAGCTGAAGATGGGTGACCGCGTCGAGGTCTTGACCCAAAAGCAGACCGGCCCCTCCCCAGACTGGCTGAACCTGGCAAAGACATCGTCAGCCAGGTCAAAAATACGCTCCTACCTTGCAAAACAGGGCAGGGGAGACGATATCACGCATGGGCGCGACCAGCTGGGCACCGAGATGCGCCGGCATGGTTTGGGCATCTCGTCGACACGCTCCCAAAAAGCGATGAAAAAGGTCGCTGCGAGCCTGGTCGACGGCAGCCCTGACGACATGCTGGCCTTGATCGGCGCTGGAAAGCTTTCAGCCCGGCAGGTGGCCAACCGCCTTTTGCGGGAACTGACAGACGTGGAGAACAGCCCGGCGCTATCACCTACCGACCTGTTGACCATAGGCCGCAGCACGGGGGCTGCCCAACAGATCCGCGGTTCGAACCGGGCTGCGGTGAAACGCACCTCCAGCGGTGTCATCGTCAAGGGACTAGACGATGTCCTGGTCCGTTTGGCGCACTGCTGCAACCCAGTCCCTGGAGATGCCATCTTGGGCTTCATCACCAGAGGCCGGGGGGTAAGCGTGCATCGCCAAGACTGCCCCAATGCCCAGTCGCTGTCCTTGACGCCAGAACGCATCATCCCGGTCAATTGGGCAGAGGCAGGCAGTGAGAACACCTTCAACGTCGAAGTCTTCATCGAGGCTGCAGACCGCTTGCGGCTATACGAGGACGTCACGACGACCTTGGCTTCCAGCGGGGTGAATATGATCAATGCCAGCATGCAGGTGCATCGCGATGGGATCGTGGAGATGCGCTACACCTTCGAAGTCAGCGAAATCGACCACATCAACCGGATACTGCGTGACTTACGGGGCGTAGACGGAGTCATCGACGCCCGTCGCCTTCACCCAGGCGAGGTCACCCGCAAGCGGAAAGGCTGATACGCCCTGTAAACTCTTTGAAGGATGAAAATGCAAATTGAGACAGTTGTTCTAACAATTGCAGACAGTCTAGGACTGAGGACGAATTGCTACCTATTGGCCTCCAGCCATCAGACGGGCAATGGGGCCGAGTCCGACCTGTGGGTGATAGACCCGGCGGATGACTGGGCCTTGCTTGAACAGGCAATAGGCGGGCGGCAGGTGAATGGCATCATCTGCACTCACCGGCACTTCGACCACATCAGCGCCCTGGCCAGCCTCTGGGCAGCAAGCCATGCCTTTGTCTATGTCGGCCGGGACGATGCAGACATGGTCTTACGCCAGATCGACAGCCAGACCGAAAGGCTGGGCCTGCCTGCTTTCGAGCAGAGCATGTTGGTCAGGCTGGAAGACGGCGATACCCTAAACATCGGCGACAGGTCGCTAGAGGTCATCCATAGCCCGGGGCACAGCCAGGGAGGGGTCTGCTTGTACGACAAGCTAGGCGGCTCGCTTTTTTCTGGCGACACTTTGTTCAAAGGCAGCTATGGCCGCCTTGACCTGCCCACGGCTGACGCTCAGGCAATGCAAGAAAGCCTAAACCAGCTCGCTCGGCTGCCCGACACGACTACGGTCTATCCTGGCCATGGCGAGACCAGCACAATTGGAGAAGAGCGCCGCCGAGGTACTTTTACTGTCAGCCTGCCCGAGACCCGTGCGATAATAGACCCATAGACATACAAAGCTGACATGGATGAATTAAACGGAGGAGGCCAGCGTGTATATTGCCCTAGTGCAAAACAACCCGAAAGTCGGAGCCTTAAGCTCGAATGCTGAAAAGATGCTCCAAGTCATCGAAGAATTGTCATATGAGGCCTATCCGCCTGATTTAGTGGTCTTTCCGGCTTACGCAATGTCTGGGATGCCGTTGGACGGGCTTGCTTTTTCGGCAGCCTTCAATGCGGAGTGCCTGGATGTCGCCAGAGACTTCATCAGCCAGGCCAAACTGCCTTGCCTGTTCGGCTCGGTCGTCCCCTTGGAGCTGGCATGGCGGGGCCATGTGGCTGAGGCCGATATAATCTACTGCCAGTCAGGCTTAGGCGGTACTTTGGGCTTTTCTGAGATCGAAGGCCCGCGCTTCTCACGCCGGTTTGTCCAACGCTCGCATTATATGGAAGTTAAGATCAACGATGCGCATGTCGCTATCTTCCTAGACAGCTTTCCTGACTATGAGGAAGACTTTACCGACTGCGACCTTTTGATTGTCATGATGGCCAAGGAGTATGTCGGTGCGGACGGGATGCTGGGCTCGTCAGATATCCTGTCCGACCTCCGGTCGATTGCCAGTGACTCGGCAGCCTGGATGGTAGTGTGCAACCTGGTCGGCGGACAAGACGACGTGGTCTTTGACGGGGGCAGCCTGATCATCGACCCGACGGGAACAGTGGTTGAGGCCGCCCAGGTCTTTGAAACAGGAATCATCAAGGCCAACCTCACGTTCTCCTCTGCCCCGGCCCGCAGCCAGAGGCTTGCCGTGAGGTCAGAAGCCCCATCAGAGGCCACCTCCGAGGCCAAAGCGCAAGACAAGGCCTCAAAGCCCTTGCTGCCTTATGAGGCAGACTGGAGGGCCTTGGGTCTAGCAACCCGTGACTATGCCGTTAAGAACGGCTTCAGCGATGTCGTGATCGGCCTGTCAGGCGGGATCGACTCGGCCCTGACAGCCGTCTTGGCCGTCGATGCCTTCGGCAACGATTATGTGCATGGCGTGCTCCTCCCGTCCGAGTACACTTCGGAGGAAAGCACCAACGATGCCATCGAGCTGGGGCAAAGCCTAGGCATAGACCTGCTGACCATGCCCATTACCGATGCTATTCAAGCCGTGCTAAACCAGTCGATGCGCACTATAGGCCATGGCGGCAGTGAGACCGCCCAGCAAAACATGCAGGCCCGCATGCGCATGCTGTATCTGATGCACCTGTCGAACACATTTGGCTGGATGCTTCTGAACACCTCGAACAAGTCAGAGGGGGCAACGGGCTTCTCCACATTATATGGCGACACAGCCGGCGCCTACGCTCCTTTTGGAAATGTATATAAGACCGATATTTATGGAATGGCCAATTGGCGCAACTCGCGTCAGGCGGTGATTCCCCAGGCTATTTTGGAGAAGGCCCCCACAGCCGAGCTGTATGCCGGCCAGCTGGACACCGACAGCCTGCCGCCATATGAGGTGCTAGACCGGATACTGCGGCTGCATATCGAGGACCGGATGGGACTCGACCAGATCCTGGACATCGTTGCCAACACCCCCGGTGGAGACCCGATCGAAGAAGAACTCGTTGCGGACGTGCTAAAACGGGTCGCGCGCGCTGAGTTCAAGCGCCGGGTAGAGCCCATTGCGCCAAATATCGGCTCGATGGATATGAACAATCGCCGGTCCTGGCCGGTAACCAACGGCTTCGTCGACCGCAACCGCAACATCAAAAGCTCGTTCCAGATCTCCGACCTGATCAACACCTTGCGCGACTGGCAGCGTCCAGAAGACTGGGGATACTTGGCGAACTAAACCAAATAATGTATAAAATGCCAATATTATGCGTAATATTAATGTGGAGAAGACCTAGTCGGTGAAACCAGAAATGGCATCAGGCGACAAACCACAGCCCCTCCACTCAGGCACTAGACCACACCCCCTCCGTTCAAGCCTGGTGTTGCTGGCCACTGCCGGGATTTGGGGCTTTGCCTTTGTCGCCCAGCGCGTGGGCATGGGGTATATCGGCCCGTTCCTATTCGCCGGCATGCGTTTTTGCCTGGGTGCCGCAGTCTTGAGCCTGGTGCTGTTGGTCAAAGGCACGATACTCAAGCCGAGGCGGGAAGAGCTGGCTTTAGGCGTTGCTACCAAGGCTCTGCCACTTCGCCAATTGGCCAAGTCCGGCTTAGTCTGTGCCTTCTTTTTATTCATGGGCTCTTCGCTGCAACAAGTCGGCCTGGTCTTTACCTCCGCCTCGAAAGCCGGGTTCCTGACCGCCCTCTATATCGTCTTGGTGCCCATCCTAGGGGCAGTCATCGGCCAAAGGATCAGCTGGAATGCCTGGCTAGGGGCGGTGGTCGCTGTTGCGGGACTGTACTTCATGTCCATTACCGACCAGTTGGACATCATTGCCGGAGACTTGATCCTGATCGTCGGGGCACTTTTTTGGGCAGGCCATATCCTGGCTGTCGACCGTTATGTCGGCGACATCGGCCAAGACGAGCTCTACTTGGTCTGTATAGCTCAGTTCCTTGCTGCCGGCATAGCATCGTTTGCATTGACACCGCTCCTGGATCGCTTTTTCGTTGAGAGCACAATAAGCATAGCCGGCCTCAAGGGCGCATTTGTCCCAATTCTTTATGCCGGAGTGCTCTCCACCGGCCTGGCCTATACTTTGCAGGCAGTCGGCCAGCAAGGGCTGCCTGCCTCGGCAGCTGCCATCATCATGAGCCTGGAGGCTGTCTTCAGCATGCTTGGTGGGGCTGCGCTGCTCCACGAGAGCCTCACCAGCCGCGAGGTCGTCGGATGCAGCCTGATGTTTGCTGCTGTAATCATTGCCCAGCTTCCGCAAGGCTGGCTGAAAAGACTCTTGCCCAAAGGCACTACTGGCGATGATTAGGCAGGAATTCCCACATCGGCCGATCGTGGGCCGTGGGCTTAGCAGACAATCATTGGCTGACAATCGGCCGAGCCGGCAATTACTGCTAGAATTAGCAAGCAACCAAGGCTTTTATAAACGTTGCCAAGGAGGAGGTGCAAGAGGTGAGCAAGCGGCTACAGCGTCGCCTAATAATTGTTACAGGTATTGTTGGGGTTGTCGTCATTTGCGTGTTGGCACTGGTCGGCACGGCTAACAGCTCGTCGTCTATCACAGTCGCCGAGGCAGCCAGTGGCTCTTATATCGGCAAGAAGGTACAGGTGACCGGGCAGGTCGTCGACAACTCATACCAGCTAGACGAGGGCCAGCTCACCTTCTACATATACGACGAGGAGGACCCGGACTGTGTCCTATGCGTTATATACAAGGGGTCGATGTCTGCGAGTTTCGGTAACCAAGTGACAGCGATCTGCACTGGGACAATCTCTGAGGACGGTACCTTGATATGTTATGAGCTGGTCACGAAATGCCCGTCGAAATATGAGAATGCAACCGAGGCGCTTACGATAAGACAGCTCATCGACTATGGGGATGAGATATACGATGTGGCCGTCAAGGTCTCTGGCGAGGTTTTGCCAGGAAGCGTAAAACCGGCTTCTGCCGACGAGCGGTTCGTCGTTATCGACCCCGAAAGCGGGATGCAGCTCTCAATTGTCTATGCCGGCGGGCTGCCTGACGGCATTGGCGACGGGTCTATCGTGGTATTGACGGGGTCGCTCCACTGTGACGGGCGTTTTTTCGCCACTGGCATTGCGATTGCGAATTGAGGCTGATATGACAAGGTTTGGCTGGCAGGTATATATATGAGTTACGCTAGTCTAGGCTCAGGTATCTTATATATAGCTTTTGCGGCAGCAGCTTTCTCCATCTTCGCCCTGGCCAGTGCCGGCCGTCTGGCTGGGCGGGCCAAGCCCCAAACGGCATCGGCAAAGAATCTTGGCTTAGCGGCAATGCTCGGTAAAGGTGCTTTGGCCTTATGTGCTTTTTGCCTAGTGGTTTGTTGCAGCATCCTGCTGTATTGCTTCATCAGCGGCAACAATACTATCAAGTATGTCGCAGAGTACCGCTCATACAGCGGCTCCCCTATAAAGTGGCTTTACCTGGTCAGCGGCCTTTGGGCAGGGCGCAGCGGATCCTTGCTGTTCTGGGCATGCCTGCTTTCGCTGTTCAACTTGTCCGTGCTTTGGGCGAGCAGAAAGAACATCACGGCAATCGACTTCTTCGCACTAGCTGTCAGTCAAGTGGTTTTACTGGCATTTGTCAGCGTCTTGGTCTTCTCCACACAAAACCAGCCCTTTCAACCAACGCCCGAAAGCCTGTTGGACGAAGCTGGGAACCTAGTCGGCCAAGCCGCTTTTTGGCGGATGAACCCCTTGCTGGAGCATTGGGCAATGGCTGTGCACCCGCCGGCGCTTTTTATCGGATATGCCGGCCTGACCTTGCCTTTTGCTTACGCCATTGCTGCCCTTGCCGTTGGTGACGACAGTGCTTTATGGGTACTAAAGACCAAGCGCTACGCACTTGTGGCGTGGCTTTTTTTGGGAACTGGCATCGGCCTGGGAGCGGTTTGGGCCTATGTCGTGCTCGGCTGGGGAGGGTATTGGGCATGGGATCCTGTGGAAAACGCTAGCTTGCTGTCATGGTTGATAGTGGTTGCGTTAATCCACAGTTTCCAGGTATATACACAGCGCAAGGCCTTCAAGCGTTGGAGCCTGATGCTGGCCTGCCTGGCTTTCGCGTTTGTAGTGGTCGGCACCTTCATAACCCGCTCGGGCATCGTCTCGTCGGTGCATGCCTTCGAGTCCGACCCGGTATCACTGGCTGTCTTTGGCTTCTTGGTTGTCTTTCCAGTGATTGCCGGGGTAGCCGGGCTATATTTGCGCCGCGACAAGTTCAAGGCCTCAAGCGACTACGCAGAGACTGACGACCTGTTTACCAAGGACACGGCATATTACTTCAATAACGTCGTTATGCTGATTGTCACGCTCTTGATCATGTATATGACCCTGGCCCCCGCCTTGCCAAGGCCGCTGCCTTTTGCCGGCCTGACCTTTTCGGCAACGACGTTTAATATGCTGGCTCGTCCCATGGGGATCGTTTATTGCCTAATCGCCGCCCTTTGTCCCATGTTGGCCTGGGGCAAGGCCGACCGCTTGGCTTTTATGCAGCGGGTCCGGGTACCGGCCCTGTCATCCTTGGCCTTGTTCGCCTTCCTGACAGTCTATTTCGTGAACAGGCTGGTGCCTGCCTACGATGCTGCCCGGGCAGCAGGCGGGGCAATCGCCGAGTCATTGCTGGCTGCTGGCCCCCGCTGGTACTACCTGGGGCTTACAGTCGTCGGCTTTGCGGTGGCCAGCCTCTTGCTCTGCAACTCGCTGGTCTTGATTAGCCGTGTGGTCGGTGCCCATGCGCGCATCCATAGAATCGACAGCATCAAGGCGTTTGTTGCCGTCCTGAACAGCAGGGCGGCCTTGGTAGGTGGCTTTTTTGCCCATTTCGGGCTGGCGGTCACGCTTATCGGCTTGATCGGCTCTTCAATGTTTGTCACCGAGGTCGCTGGCTATGCGGGGGTCACTGGCGACGACGGCGAGTTCAGTGACTTTACGATCGGCAACTACACACTGCGATATGTCGATTATGGGATCACCGAGTCAACAGACGGGCGCATAGTCAACTATCAGGTCTTCTTCGACGTCTACCTAGACGGGCAACTCATCGCCAGGGTGGGGCCGAGCATCGACGTCGATCAGGTCACCGAGCAGAACAGGTACAACGCAGCGGTCGTAAGCTCGTTTGGAGAAGACCTTTTCGTTGTCTTCAATGGAATCAGCATGCATGGGGCATTGTCGCTGGACGCGCGCATCAACCCCTTGATTTCCTTTGTCTGGTGGGGATTTGGCCTGATAATGGCCGGAACGGCGATATCGGCAATCGGGAACAGGCAGGCTGCTGCCAGCAAGCCTAGGCCAGCCGAGGAAGAGGACTTCGACTATCTGGACGGCCCCAATGAGAAAAGCAGGCCTTCCAAGGAAGCCAAAAAGGCCGACGATGACTGAAAGCCCAGTGATAGAGGCGTTTTCGCTATCCAAACGCTATGCGGGCCTGCTGGCCTTGGACGGCCTCTGTTTTGCGCTGCCGAGGGGGGCCTTCCTGGCTGTCTTTGGGCCAAACGGGGCGGGGAAGTCGACGCTTTTGAACCTCTTGTCCACTCTTTTTGCGCCTAGCCAGGGAACCGCTGCGGTCTTTGGCTTCGACCTGGTCGAAGAGGCCGAGAGGATAAGGCCGCATATTGGCTTGATATCACACCAGTCCATGCTTTTCCCTGACCTTACGGCACATGAGAACCTGGCCCTCTTTGCCAAGCTTTACGGCGTCGCAGACCCCGACAAACGGGCGGACGGGCTGCTTGAGCAGTTCGGGCTGACCAGCCGTCGCCATGACCGGGTCCGCACACTGTCGCGAGGGATGACCCAACGCATGGCAATCGCCCGGGCGCTGGTCAATGACCCAGAAATCCTCTTGGTCGACGAGCCTTATTCCGGCCTCGACAGCCGGGCGGCCACCTTGCTCGACGAGCTGATCGAGCACAGCCGCTTGGACAAAACCATCGTGATGATCAGCCACGACCTGGCCCGTACCTACCAAAAAGCCACACACGTCCTGATACTTGACAAAGGCCGGGCCTTGCTGTTCTCTGACAGGGACAGCATCCCCATGGACGACTTTCCGCTGTTCTATCAAAACCTGGTCGAGGCTTGAGCATTATGGCCAAGCAGTCAGCCCAGCCTTTATATGTGGATAAACCCGTCCCGAAGCTGTCGGCTTGGCGGCAGTTTGCTGTGCTTTTTGCCCATGAGCTAAGACTAGAGACGCACACCTTGGACATGCTTGGCTCGATGGGCGTCTACGCTGCATTGGTCTTGGTTGTTTTTGCGGCAGCTCTTAAAGAAACGGGCACCTCTGCAATCGTCCCGTCCGCTAGCGGGGGATTGGTTTGGGCCTTGCTGGTCTTTACGTCCATTCTCGGTTTTAACCGGTCCTACCTGGCAGACCGGGAGGAGAACGCCTTGGGAGGCTTGTTGCTCGCACCTGTCGACCGGTCAGTCATCTATTTGGCCAAGGCCAGCGCAAATCTTGTTTTCCTATGCCTGGTGGAGCTCTTGATATGTCCCGTCTACTACTTTTTCTTCCTAGCCGATAATAAGCCTGTCTTGCATCCTAGCTGGTTCTTGTTGTCTTTGTTAGTCGGGTCGGTCGGTATAACTGCGGTCGGCACACTGCTTGCCTCCATAACCAGCTCGACCAAGTCGAAGGATGTATTGATGACCGTGCTTTTTGTGCCAGTCATCTTCCCCCTGCTCTACACTGTCGTTAGGGCATCAAGCCTAGCCATGCTTGGCGACTCGGATGCTGGATCGGGCTATATCGTCTTAATGGCAGTTGCGGGTGGCTATGATGTGGTTATGACTGCAGTTTCGTGGCTACTCTATGATTATGTGATATCTAGTTAAAGGTGGGATTGTGAATTCAAGAACTGATAGTATGCCGACAAGCACAGACACGCCTTTTCTTGTCGTCATCAGCCTTGGGGCATTGTTGTCGACGATTGGCTTCCTTCTGTCGTTCTTATCCGCACCCCTGGTGTTAGGGGCGAAAGTACAGGTACCAGCCTTAGTCGCTGACCGGATGCTCACCAACAAGCTGCTGCTTTCTCAGAAGATATTCTATTTTCATGTGCCGGTCGCCCTGGTCAGTTTCGTCGCCTTGGGGTTCGGGGCGTTCTTCGGGCTGCGCTTCCTAAGCAAACGCCAGGCCCTCGATGACCTAAAGTCCCGAGTCGGCCTGGAAGTCTCATTGGCCTTTATCCTGATGACCATGGCCTCTGGAGAGATGTGGACCCGCTATGAATGGGGCGTTTGGTGGACTTGGGAGCCACGTTTGACGACCTATCTTGTTCTTTTGTTGCTGGTTTTTGCCTACTTCGTGCTAAGAGCGGCGATTGACGACCCGGAGCGTCAAGCAGTTTTTGCCTCGGTGTTTGCCATCATTGCCTTTGTCGATGCGCCTATCAGCCTTCTGGTCACTAGGCTGATCCCGAGCAGCGTGCATCCGGTGATTTTCCGCAGTGACTCCGGGCTGCCGCCCTCGATGCTGGTCCCTTTTATATGCTCGCTAGCCGGTATTTGCCTGTTGGCCTTTGGCCTGTACCGCTACAGGCTCTTCGAGCAGGGCCTGCGCATCAAGCTCGATGAGTTGAAGAACCGCCTAAACGACTAGACAAAGGATTAAGCCATGGATCCAGTGCTTGCTGAAATATACTCCACCGTGCTAGAAGCCGCCCCCTATGTGATAACAGCCTATGCCCTGATCTGGGTAATCATGTTCGTCTTTGTCATGGTTACTTATACCGGTATGCGTAAAACAAGGCGTGAGCTGGCAGCACTCGAGGAGGAATTGGACAGAAGAGGCAAATAGCAGGTAATCAAGCGTCTGTATGAGCCTGGCTTAATATGCATGTTAGGGGACGCTGGCACCAGTGACCATCAACTAGATGCTAGATTTATAGTATATTGCGTCTAACACGTTATTTAAGGCTAAGTGCTCCAGATTGACGATAGGGTACAATTTATTCAGTGTTTAAAAAAGTGCCATTTTGCAAAAGCCCTGGTCAGGAATTTGTGTACTATGACTAACAAATTATTTCGCTCGAATTTACCCCCACTAAAAGTGTACCCTACCGCAAATCTTGAACAAGCCAGGCTTGACTATTCGTCCCAGCCGTTCGACCCTGGTTGTTCGTCCACAATCACTCGACCCTGGTTTTTCGTCCACACCCCACTTCGCCTTGGTTTTGCCTGGCGTAGGCGTAGGGACCGTGGTAATCAAAAGTGGCTGAAAGCAATGAACCTGGTCAGAACAGTCAACGACAACACAAGGACGACTAGGAATACAGCTATAAAGTCATTTTGGCCAATACGGTATTCGCGATAAAAGCTACGTTGGCTGCTTCCATGGAAACAACGGCTCTCCATAGCCAGTCCAAGGTACTCCGCATTCCGGAAGCATTGTGCGAACAAGGGGACCAGACAGGGGACCAAGGCCTTGACCCGGCGAATCGGGCTGCCGCTGTCAAAGACAGCGCCACGTCCTTGCTGGGCTTTTCGAATGCGGTAAAACGAGTCTGAAATGTCGGGTATGAAGCTAAGCGCGATACGGATCATCAACGATATCTCATAGGCCGGCAAGCCAAGCCGCTCAAAGGGCGAAAGCATTTCTCCAACTGCATAGGCAATGGAAAGCGAGGTGGTCGTCAGGCTAAGCAGGATCCCGCATGAAAACATCAACAAGAGGCGAAAGGACATATAGACGCCGAGATAAACGCCTCGGTCAGTAATATACAAAGGCCCATACGAAAAGAGCAGTGTGCCGTCGTTATGGAACAGAATGTTCAAGACAAGGGGGAAGCTGACTAGGAACAATAAAGGTAGAATGGACCGTCCGACCAGGCTGAGAGGGATCCTGGCTGCCCACCAGACAAGCAGCATAAAGACACACACGCAAAGCAAGCCTAGAAAACTGTCCGCAACAAACATAGCAACCATCAAGACCAGCAGGAGGTTGATCTTTACCCGGGGGTCAAGCCTATGGACAAACGACCCGGCTGCATAATAGCTGCCAAAACCAAAGTCATTCATCGGGGCCGCCTGCAGGAGGCTTGCCTTTTAAGCCGGCAATCGCCAAAGCCAGAGACTCGACGCTAAGCAGGGAAGGCGGCAGGCCCAAGCCGGCTTGGCGCAGGCTTGCAGCAAACGCCTCCGGTTTGGGGACTCCTAGCTTGATCGCTTCCAGTTCGTCGGCATGGGCAAAAACCTCTTCCGGGCTGCCCTGGAAAAAGATGCGCCCCTCGTTTAGGACCAAGATCCGGTTTGTCAGGTAGGCGATGTCTTCCATGGAGTGCGAGACCATGACTACGATCTTTCCACTGGCATGGTATGTTTGGATAAGCCCCATCAGCTTGCGCCGGCCAGCGGGATCGAGCCCAGCGCTTGGCTCGTCCAGTATCAAGATGTCCGGCTCGACGAGGAGGATGCCGGCCAAGGCGACGCGTCGTTGCTCGCCTCCAGACAGTTCGAAAGGCGACCTTTGGGCGTAACGCGTAAAGTCCAAGTCGAAGGCCTCCATCCAATGACGGACACGCTTGTCGGTATCGTGGTCAGAAAAGCCGGCGTTCCTTGCCGCAAAGGCGATGTCGTCATATACAGTAGGAGCGAACAGCTGGCTTTCTGGGTACTGGAAGGCCAGGCCGATGCGGGTGAACAGGCCTTGGCGGTTTTTGGGCTTGGCCAGGTCTTCTCCATCTAACAAGACCCGCCCTTTGCTTGGTTGGACGAGTCCGGCAGCCAGTTGGGCCAAGGTCGATTTCCCTGAGCCGCTATGGCCGATAATGCCGATGAAATCGCCGTCGCCGATGCTGAGGTCGATGTCTGAGAGGGCGTACTGGTCGTTGGCTGAGGCCGGATAGCGGTAACCTAATTGTTCCAAAACCAATTGCATATCTGGTCCACCAGGTCGTCGCTGTCCAGGCTAACAGAGAGGCTTATCCCATAGTCCTTCAAGGCCTCTATAAGCTGCATGGTAAAAGGGACATCAAGCCCAAGGGCGTCGAGCAGCCGATATTCGCGAAAGACATCGAGCGGCTTGCCGTCGAGTGCCACTCGGCCACGGTCGATGACTATTACCCGGTCGGCAAGTATGGCGTCTTCCATGGAATGGGTGATGAGGACGACTGTCATTCCCTTTTGGTTCAGTTCGTCAACGATGGAGCGGATGGCTGTCCGCCCGCGCACGTCAAGCATAGCAGCAGGCTCGTCTAAGATGAGGATATCAGGCTGCATTGCTAAAATCCCAGCGATGCTCACCCGCTGGCGCTCTCCTCCGGAGAGCCTGGCCGGGTTCGCGTCAAGGAAGCCGAGCATGTCGACGGCCGCCAAGGCCTGCTCGACCCGCTCGCTCAGCTCCGGGTTGAGGATGTTCAGGTTCTCCGGGCCAAAAGCCACATCGTCGGCGACGATGTTGGCGACCATTTGGGTGTCGGGGTTTTGAAAGACCATGCCGGCGTGCGAGCGGATGACAAACAGCTGCTGCGGGTCGCTGGTGTCCAGTCCGACCGTCAGGACTTTACCGGAGTCTGGGACCAAAAGCGCGTTGATGTGCCTGGCAAACGTGGTTTTACCCGATCCGTTGGCGCCGATGACCGCTACGAACTCGCCCCGCTGGATGCTTAGGGTCAAACCCTGGAGCACCTCTGTTTGCCCAAGGCCGTCTGGGCCTATCGGGGGAGAAGAGCCTGCCGCGGGCTTCTCCCCATGGTTAGGGCTAGCCGGGTAATGAAAGGTAACTGATTGAAACTCCACATCAGGCATGGAAGGCCTCTGTTTCTCTCATCCGGACTGTCACCGTCGGTTTTCGAATTCAACGAAATCAACCAAAAATGGCTTGTGGACTTAGCAGCGCCCAGCCAGTCGCCAAGCAACCGAGCAGCCGAGCAGCTACACCACCACCGGTGAGGATTTGCACCTCGCCTCGAAACAAGTAGCAGTATTTTATCATGAAGAATATAATGGGAGCCTAATTAAATGTTGAACGTCAATGCGTACGCGGCCTTGGGAGGTCATATGTTGCTTTTAGCCCGGTATATCGTTCCTGTCAGTTCTCCCCATATTGAAAACGGCGCTGTTTTGGTAAAAGACGGGCGCATCGCAGCAGTCGGCGCCGCAGCTGACCTGCTGAGGGACTACCCCAACGAGCCACAAACCGATTTTGGCCTGGCGGTCCTGATGCCAGGCTTGGTCGACGCTCATTCCCACTGGGAGTACTCTGCCTTTCGCGGCCTGATCCAAGACGTTGCCTATGCTGACTGGAAGATTGCCCTGACTGAGAAGGAGGAGCGCTTCAACGACCAGGACTGGTTGGACAGCGCTTTGCTCGGGGCCTTAGAGACCGTGCGTGCCGGCATCACAACAGTGGCAGACATTACCAGCACCGGCGCCTCGCTGCATGCAGCAAAGGCTGTGGGGCTGAGGGGCATCTTCTACCGTGAGGTGGGTACGATGGAGAAGAAAGAGGTCCCCCGCATCCTGGACGAGGCCTACCAGGAGATCGAGGACTGGAGGTCTTTGGCAGTTGACGGCTTTCAATATATCGGTATAGCCCCAGAAGCCCTTTACAAGTGCCACCCCCAGGTCTTCAACGAGATCCGCGACTATGCCATGGACGGGACCCCGGTGGCAGTCCACCTGGCCGGCTCGCAGGAAGAGTACGACTTCATCCGTTACGGCTCGTCGCTCTTCTCGGTGCATACGACGGAGATGCAGCGCGGCTATGGGATCGACATGCCCCCTTGGCTGGCTACCGGCGTCTCGCCGATCCGCTACATCCTCAACTGGGGACTGTTCCAGGTGCCGAACCTGCTGGCGATCCACTGCGTCCATGTCGACGAGGACGACATCGGCTTCTTGGAGCAGTACGACGTGGCTGTGGCGATCTGCACCCGCTGCAATGCCCAGCTCGGAATGGGCATCGCCCCTGTCCCCGACCTGGTCAGGGCGGGGCTGCGCATCGGGTTGGGCACTGACTCGCCAGCAGCCTCCTCTACCACCGACCTCTTTGCCGAAATGCGGATGACCTTGCTGATACAGCGTGCAGTGCACCTCAAAAGCGATTTCATGACGTCTGCCCAGCTAGTGCGCATGGCTACCTTGGGCGCTGCCGAGGCCTTGGGCCTGGCCGACCATATCGGCTCGCTGGACGTCGGCAAGGACGCCGATATCATCGCCGTGAGCCTGCAATACTCCTCGCAAGCACCTACCCACGACCCGAACTCGGCAATAGTCCACACGGTCGGCCCTGATAACATTATGATGACAATGGTTGGCGGAAACATCCTCTACAACGGCGACCACCTGCACGGCGTCGACCGGGAGCGGGTCTTGGCACGTGCCGAAGAAATGAGAATAAAACTACGCGATTGATGTTATTATCGGGAGAAGACCGTTGTGTAAGCCCTTGTAGGAGGATGTTGGTAGATGTATGGCTGCTCAATCTAAGAAACGAAGACCGAGATCGAATGCAAACGCGAATACAAACAGTCAGTCACGAAGCGCCGAGAAGCAGGGCAAGAGCCGTACTTTGCAGATAATCCTCTGCCTCGTCCTGGCACTGATCCTGGTCGTTCCCACAGCCAGTATCGGCCTCAGCAGTTGTGCATCTTGTGCGCTATATTGATCCCAAGTCCCTTTGTTGGTCTGATTGCAGGCCAAAACGGCCTAATGTACAGGAGATGAATTGTTCGGTATAGGCGGAACAGAGCTTGCAATAATCTTACTGTTCGGATTCTTGATCTTTGGCCCTGACAAGATGCCAGAGATCGCCCGGACCATTGGGCGAATGATCAAGCAGTTCCAAAACGCCCAAGACCAAATGAACAAGGTATTAAAGGAAGAGGTCCTTGACCCGATCAAGGACATGGAGCCCTTGATGAACCCCTTTGCAGCTGTCAGCGCAGACGACAAGGCCAAAGACAGCACCAGCGCAGACATAGCAGACGAGAAAGGTGCCCCAACCCCGACAGAACCCAAAGAGCAGGCAGAAGACCACCTCACTAGCCCTAAAGAAGCCGAAGAGGCAAGAAAGCCTGGTCCAGCAGACCTGCAAAAGGCCCTTGTCGACGATGCCAACAAAAGGCGACTGGCAGCAAGCGCCCGAGACCAAAGCACCGCTGTTCATGATAGTTTTGCCGCCCGGCGGGCACGCTTAGAAGAGTCCTTTCTAAGGCAGGACGGCGAAGAAGCCCAACGCCAGACAGCCAGTAAGACCCCCGAGGAAGGCACAGATGACTAAGACCAGCCTAGATAACAGGCAGGAGGGCTAGCCATGCCGGTCGGATCAGCGCAGATGTCGTTATTCGAGCATTTAGGCGAGCTGCGGAGACGTCTGACAGTAGTCATAGCCGCGCTTCTGGTAGCCACCATAGCCCTTTACCTAGTGTCAAACTCGTTGATACTGTTCCTGATTCAGCCCATTGCGCGCTACATCTCTGAGAGCGGCTCAATAGACGACCTGAACAGCCTAAAAGAGTCCTTGATCATCCTCGACCCCTTTGGCGGCTTTGCCTTGAAGTTCCAGGTGGCCTTTGTCTTTGGCCTCCTCGTCTCGAGCCCTGTCACAATATGGCAGTTGTTGGCCTTCTTCCTGCCGGCGCTAAACCCTAACGAGCGTAAATGGGTGATCCCTACTTTCTTCGTCGCTGTCTTCTTGTTCATTGCCGGCATGGCGTTTTGCTACCTGGTGATCCTTGACCCGGCCTTTGAATGGATGATTGGTCAAACCACCGATTTCGCCCGAGTCATAGCTGAGGCCCCCAAATACATCAATACCATCTTATTGTTCGAGGTAGGCTTTGGCGTAGCCTTCGAATTGCCGATCGTGGTCTTTTATCTGACGATTTTCAATATCATCCCATACCAAAAACTGCGGAGCAGCTGGAGAGTGGTCTACATTGTGCTGATGACGGTCTGTGCCTTGGTCACCCCAGACGCTAACCCGATTACGATGTTACTGATGTTTGCTGCGATGCTAGTGCTTTACGAGGGGTCCCTGTTGATCTCGCGGATAGTCATCTCCAGGCGGCTGGCAAAAGAAAAACAGCTTTCGGCCGTTGACAGGCCTTGAATCAAGGTGACGGGTTTTAAACGACATGCATGAGGCGTCGCTTATGAGTTCGGTCCTCTCAACAGCAATCGATGCTGCACGTGCCCAGAACGCAGACAGGATCACCCGTATCACCCTGGTGATCGGAGAACTGTCCGAAGTGTTGCCAGAAGCCATGGAGTTTGCCCATTTGGCCCTAAGCCCGGGGACTATCGCCGAAGGGTCGGAGCTGCTGATAAAGAATGTCCAAGCACGGTCACGCTGCCTGGTCTGCGGCCATGAGTACACCCATGACCAGTATCGACGGAGCTGTCCGCTGTGTGATGCCTTGGCCTGCGAGCTGTTGGCCGGCCGTGAGCTACATATCGAGTCTATCGAGGTGGAAGATGCAGATCGAGATTGACAAGCCGATTTTGGAGTACAACCAGCAATTGGCCGAGCAAAACCGTATGGCCTTATCCCGAGAAAACGTCTTGATGATCAATATCATGGCGTCGCCAGGGGCAGGGAAGACTTCGTTGATACTGTCTACGATCGAGCGGCTCAAAGACAGGTACCGGATCGCTGTGATTGAAGGCGATATAGCATCGGACGTCGATGCGCAGCTGGTCAAGGCCCAAGGAGTCGCTGCCGTGCAGATCAACACCGGGGGAGCCTGCCATTTGGAGGCTGCCATGGTCGCCAAGGCCCTAGACGCCTTGGACCTGCACCAGACAGACCTGGTCATAGTGGAGAACGTGGGAAACCTGGTCTGTCCCGTCGAGTTCGACTTAGGCGAGAATCTGAAAGTCCTCATCCTGTCGATTCCGGAAGGCGACGACAAACCGTTGAAATACCCTAGCATCTTTGCAGAAGCCGACGCCATCCTGTTAAACAAGATCGATGCCGCGGACTTCTTCGACTTCGATCAGAAGGCCTTTGCCGACTCGGTCCTTCGCCTGAACCAGTCAGCTCCCATATTTGCCTTGAGCGCTAAGACCGGGGAGGGCCTGGACGCCTGGGTCGGCTGGCTTACAGACGCGGCAGGAGCCTTGTAGCAGCCCAGCTTGACTGGCTTGCCTCTTAGGTGCGAGCGCTGGCTATAGCGAAGCGTGGCCGAGGGCCACGGCTGCCGCCTTCAGGGGTAGGCCAGGCTACTTTGTCAAGGAGTAGGTTTTTTCGATTATGTCTATGCCTTGGGCGATGCTGTCGTTTTTTGACTCAGCGCTCAGATAGCGGGTGACCCCGTCTGGGCCGTCGAAGAGGTATGTGGCGATATAGGTCTCTAGCTCGGGGTAGTGGAAGTAGATCTTATAGACCGATGTGATGTTCCCGCCATCGAGCGTGATGACCTCCTCCAGGATGTCGTCCAATTCCTTCGTGTCCATAAAGGCATGTATATTGGTCAAGGCCTCTGTCAAGTCCACGGTGGTGTAGACTATACAAGTAATAGCTATTTGTCTATCGGGATCGATATATTGAATGCTTTCAACACTATTTGAACTGTCGTTTTGCTCTATCCAGTCCTCTGGGACAGTAAAGTAGCCATACCGGTCGTTTCCTACACGGGTGGTTTTCGGGTTTGAACAAGCGACCAACGCCAAGACTAAGGTTAGAATGAAAGCCATCAGCCAAACACGATTATTAAAAAGACCCTTTTTCATGCGACTCTCCTTTTTTTATTAGACTCTCATAGTCAATAATAACAGCTAGGTACAAGGTGTGTGTGATAAAAGTCTTACTTGCCAATATGGTTTGAAAAGATGTAGGATAGCGCACGTTACAACGGTTTTACATTAAACGTCACCGGGGGAAACGGTGAGAATGTTTATTGAGAAAGGAATATTTTGCGTCTGGTAATCACAGAAAAAAACGATGCAGCAAAAAAGATTGCTGAGTTGTTGTCCGCGGGCACAGTCAAAGCGGACAAAGTCTATGACACTCCAGTCTACCGGTTTGACTACGAGGGGGAGGACTGGGTCTCGATCGGCTTGAAAGGCCATATCCTCGAAGTGGATTTTCCGGAAGAGCTGACCTATACCAAGTCGAAAGGATGGTACGGGACTGCCAACGGTGTCAGTGTCACTGCCGACATACCGAAAAGCCTAGCCAGGCCGCCATTCAAAAAAAAGAAGCCCTTCAGCGAGAAGGCAGTCGACTTGAAAGGCTGGAAAATGGAGTCGCTGCCCTATTTGGTCTACGCCCCGGTCATCAAGAACCCCGCTGAAAAAGGCATTATCCGCTCTTTGAAGAACCTTGCCGGGAAAGCCGACAGCGTTATTATAGCCACCGATTACGACCGCGAAGGCGAGCTCATCGGCTGGGACGCCTTGACTATGGTGCTGGAGGCCGCCCCCGGGCTGCAGGCAACACGCGCCCGCTACTCGGCCTTTACCAAGCAGGAGATCAACAGTGCCTTCAGCAGCCTGGGCGAGCTTGATTTTGACCTGGCCTCAGCGGGAGAGTCGCGCCAAGCCATCGACTTGATTTGGGGAGCAGTGCTCACACGCTACTTGACGCTTGCCAAGTATTCCGGCTTTGGCCGTGTCCGTCCCTCCGGCAGGGTACAGACCCCTACCTTGGCGATCATTGCTGCCCGCGAGGAGTTGCGGAACGCCTTTGTCCCGGAGGACTATTGGGTCTTAAAGGCAAGGTTCAACACTCCCGACGGCGAGTTCGAAGCGACCCATAATGTGGAGAAGTTCAAGAACGAGTCCGAGGCCAAGCAGGCCTATGCCAACGTCGAGGGGCAAAGCCTTGGCCGGGTCGGCTCAATCGACAAACGGCGTCGCCAAGTAAAGCCGCCGACTCCCTTCAACACTACATCGCTGCAGGCTGCTGCGGCTGCAGAAGGGCTCTCCCCAGCAAGGACCATGCGCCTTGCCGAATCGCTATATATGGCTGGGTTTATCTCGTATCCGCGTGTGGACAACACCGTCTATCCGGCATCCCTCGACCTTAAGGAGACCCTCAGCATCCTAAAAAGGGTCCCTCAGTACTCTGCCTACGCGAACAGCCTCTTGGCCAACCCCCAGCTAAAGCCGACGCGAGGAAAGACAGAGACGACCGACCACCCGCCGATCTACCCTACCGGGGCCGGCAGCCCTAACACACTGCGCCAAGACGAGTGGAAGCTCTACAACCTGATCGCCCGTCGCTTTATGGCAACGCTCAGCGAAGCAGCCATAGTCGAGGGGACGAAACTAGTCATTGACGTGAACAGCGAGCTGTTCGTTGCCCGGGGCGACGTCTTGATCGAGCCAGGCTTTCGGGCGGTATACCAGTACGGCTTAAAGAAGGACGAACAGCTTCCCCGCCTAGAAGAGGGCCAAGTCATCGATTTCCTTGGGGCCGAGCTGGACCAGAGGCAGACCGAGCCTCCACCCCGATACTCCCAAGGCCGTCTGATCCAAGAAATGGAGAAACTCGGGTTGGGGACCAAGTCTACCCGTGCCTCGATCATTGAGCGCCTCATCGAAGTCCGGTATATCCAAAACGACCCGGTCGAGCCGACACAGCTCGGTATGGCCGTCGTAGCCGCCTTGGGGAGTTTTGCTCCCCATATTACCTCGCCGGACATGACAGCGAACCTTGAGGAGGAAATGAGCTCCATAGCTGCTGGCAGTACCACCCGGGACACTGTGGTAAACCACTCTCGGGCACTGTTGGCCGAGATCATGGAAGAGCTGATACCGCGGGCAGCCGAAGTAGGGGAGGCCTTGTCTGACGCTATCTCGGCTGATGCACGCATTGGGGCATGTCCGGACTGTGGACGGGACCTACAGTTGAAAAGCTCGGCTAAAACGCGTTCGAGCTTCATCGGCTGTGCCGGTTGGCCGGACTGCAGTGTTACTTTTCCGGTGCCGTCTGGCCGCATCGAGGCCGTAGAAGACCTTTGTCCGGTCTGTGGCAAGCCACAGATCCGGGTCTCGGTTTTCCGGGCGCGACCTTTGATCCTATGCATCGACCCTCATTGCCCCACGAATATCGAGCCTGAGATCGAGCTTGGGCCGTGCCCGGTCTGCGCTGAAGAAGCACGGGCCGGCGTACTGAAGACCCAGAAGAACCCGCGTACCTTAAAGCGTTTCATTCGGTGTAGCAACTATGAGCAGTGCAACACCTCTTATCCTTTGCCCCAAAGGGGGGACTTGAAGGCAGCCGGTAAAGTATGCGACTCCTGTGGCACCCCCAAGGTCATAGTACAGACAGCCCGAGGGCCTTGGGAGCTTTGCCCGAACACCCAATGCCCGTTGGCGCTAGAGAAAGCCGAGGCAAAAGCCTCCGGCAGCACAGCTACCAGGCGGCAGTCGGCTGGCAGCTCGCGAGCCACCGCTACGAGCACCAGCAGCCCGCGTAAACCAGCTTCCAGCACGTCAAGCAGAACTAACAATGGGACGAGGAGCAAGACCGAAGGCGGCCTCGTTCCAAGTCAAAGCAACGGCAAAGCACCCTTGCCGGAGAATAAGAGCCTCGACCAAGTGCCTAGTTAGGATTTTATAAGGAGAATAGAATGAGCCTACCCAAGGTTTCGGTTATTGGAGCTGGAAATGTTGGAGCAACGACGAGCCATATCCTGCTGACGTGCGATCTGGCCGACGTCGTCATGGTCGATGTTGTGCCTGGCGTAGCTGAAGGCAAAGCAATGGATATGATGCATATGCGGGGGAATGAGGGCTTTCAAGCCACTGTCTTAGGCTATTCAGACTACTCGATGACCCAGGATAGCGATATCGTCGTCGTCACGGCGGGGGTTCCCC
>JGI24702J35022_10000514_pt1 | contig 23398 bp, 23 predicted proteins | sample TergutTh196P4_FD_35022 | JGI IMG/M metagenome (IMG submission 35022)
CGGGAGCGCGGTGCGGGAGCGCCGTGCGGGAGCGCTGTGCGCGGACATCGTCCGCGTGAGGCGAGGGGGAACCGCGCTTCGCCGAGCCGAGTTGGGTTGCGGACTGGCGTTAGCCAGCTTTGGAAGTTTAGAAGTTTAGTTATATCCTTGACATCTGCAAAAATACATACAATAATATTTAAGTGTGAAATAGAGCTATTAATTGAATACTTTTAAAAAGCGAGGTTACGGAGATGTCGTCACAAAAGGATTCTCAGAGCACAAGCAAACATCTCAAACATGTGATTTGCGTTTTTATTCCTCTCATTATCACCCTGCTATTACCGTTGTACGCTCTTTCCGCCGTATCACCAGAGCGCACGGAGGTCCCTTCAAACGACATGTATAAGAGTAATTGCGTCCTGTGGGCGCGAGCGTACAAGATTCCCGAGCTGCCTTTCGGGTTGTGGACGCTTAGCGATAAGATCGCCATAATAAATGAAGATACCGCATCGCCCGGGTGCGCTGCAATTATCAAAACGCCTCAAGGCCATATTGCCTATGTAGAAGACGTACAGGACGGCATCATAACCATAATTGAAGCAAACTGGGGAAGTTCAAGGATAACTCGAGCCTCCGGCACGGAAGAGGAACTTAAGATACTCGGATATTTCAACCCACTGAAGCCGCCAGCCCCATCATCCGGAGGCGATGGCGGTCCTGTTTCGCTAGCAAAGAGCGGTCGCGATCTTGTCTCGTTGTCAAATGGCGAAGGCGGTCTTGCCTCATCAACAGAAAGCAACGGTGATCTTGCCTCGTTATCGAAGGGCGACAATCTTGTCTCATCACCAGATAGCCACGGCGACAATCTTGTCTCATCACCAGATAGTAACATCGATCCTGCCTCGTCACATGATAGTAATGGCGGTCTTAACTCATCACCAGATGGCAACGGTGGTCTTGACTCGTCAACAGTTGGTAGCGGTGATCTTGCCACGTCAACAGATGGCAACGGTGGTCTTACCCAAGCGCAAACAGCGACGCCTCTGGCATCGGAGCTTTATACAGATATGCCCGTATTTTCTGATATAGACGATCTGTCCGAAAGTGAGCTAAAGGCGCTTGGAGTCCTTGTCCAATTGGGACTTGTACAGGGATACGGCGACAACACCTTTCAGCCGCAGGCCATCATGACAAGGGCCGAATTCACATACCTGATGGTAAGCCTGTTTACACCCGGACTAATAGCTCGTGTTAACGACGGAGACATTGTACCCACGTGCATATTCACAGATGTTCCCGATTCTCATTGGGCTTTCCCGTATATCTTCCTGGCAACTGAAAGTGGTATGGTCAGCGGTCAGGGGGACGGAACCTTCGCCCCCTCCTCACCCGTCTTGTACCCCCATGCAGCCAGGATGCTTCTGTCAATGCTTGGATACAGGGATGAAGCGAATTCGGCTGGCGGATACCCATATGGCTATATGAAGCTAGCGGGTGAGTTGAGGCTCGATAGGGGCGTCGGACAGGGGGACGGCGTCAATATAAGGAATGAAAACAGCCCTGATGACGCGAACGGCGCCAGCGTAATATCGCCGCTTGATGAAAATCACGCTTTGTGCCGTATCGAAGCGGTCGTCCTCCTTTATAACGCATTAGATACCAAGTTCAACGGGATCGACACAACCATCTACTCATATTACACTCACCGTTGACAAATGCGGATGATTCATAAGAAGGATTCATTAATAAGGATTCATAAGAATAACCATATTCTGCCCGTCATATTGACATTCGGTGCACAATAATAATATACTCTCTATCATGCTAAAATATCTCAGCAAATGATAAAGCGCTTGTACTTGCACGCTTTTGCACATATAAAGCGCAAATTGGTCGTTACAATCGGAGGTCAGGTTATGGTAGTTGCAAAATTCGGAGGCTCTTCTCTTGCTGATGCTAATCAAATTAGGAAAGTTTTTAAAATAGTTTCGGGAGATCCAAACAAGAAATGCGTCGTCGTCTCTGCACCGGGGCGGCGGAGCGCATCGGATCCAAAAGTAACCGATATGTTAATAAACTGCGCAAAAGCACGGCTTGACGCATTGAAAACCCCATCTGGAGATCTGGCTGGCGGAGGCTCAAATACCGCCATTGACGCATCGGGTCCTGCTGATGCAACGGGTGAAGCAAACGCTGACAGCGTTGCTCGCGCTGTGGGCGCAACTGGCGCTACGGACTCTGCTGCCAAAACATGCGCTTTAGGCGCCGCTGTTGGCGCCGGCCAAGGGGATTACGGGCTTGGCGCTATTGTAGAAAGGTTTTCTTCAATATCTAATGAACTTGGTTTGCGCGACGAGTTTATTTCTGATATAAAAAACGACCTGGAAGATAGGCTCAGTCGTTGTGGCATGATAGCTGATTATGAATTCCTGGATTTAATGAAAGCCGCAGGCGAAGACAACTGCGCTAAACTTATAGCCGCGTATTTTAATCAATGCGGCCTTGAATCCGTCTATGTCAATCCTAAAGACGTTGGGTTCTTTCTAAATGACGATTTCGGGAACGCACAGGTATTACAGGAGACCTATAAAAATCTCGAATGCCTCAAGCAAGCGCCTGAAACGTTGATATTTCCTGGTTTTTTCGGTTACACAAAACAGGGTAAGGTAATAACGTTTTCACGAGGCGGGTCTGATATTACGGGATCAATCCTTGCCGCCGCGCTCGATGCTGATCTTTACGAGAACTTTACTGATGTTAGCAATGTTTTCTCCGTCGACCCGTCCATTGTCCAGAATCCGACGCCAATCAGCGAACTCACTTATAGAGAAATGCGTGAATTGTCGTACGCCGGGTTTAATGTATACCATGAAGACGCGTTGATTCCAGTATTCGAAAAAGGCATCCCGGTGCACATAAAGAATACAAATGACCCGGAAGCCGAGGGCACGTCTATCCTGCCGCATAGAGCGCGATCCAAATATCCTGTCGTCGGAATATCCGCAGCGAAAGGATTTGTGAGTATTAACATCAGCAAACTGCTGATGAATTCTGAAGTAGGCTTTGGAAGAAGGGTCATGCAGATAATCGAAGAGGAAGGGATTCCTTTTGAGCACATCCCGTCAGGAATTGACAATATGTCCGTAATAATAAACGCAAAGTTTATAACCACTAAAAATGAAGAGAATATCGTCAGACGAATAGCTGACGAATTGGAGGTAGACGAGGTTGGCGTGAGGCATAACCTCGCAATAGTGATGCTTGTCGGCGAGGGGATGCTCAACACTGTCGGCACCACCGCAAAAGCCAGCGCTGCTTTGGCAAAGGCAAATATAAATCTTGAAATTATAAATCAAGGCGCCTCGGAGGTCAGCCTGATGTTTGGCTTGGACGAAAAAGTGGCTGAAAAAGCGGTGATAGCGCTATATAGAGAATTCTTTCCGTAGACGCGGCTTGAGCAGGGAATTCTTTCTGTAGATGCTGCTTGACTGCAAATTTTTCCATAAGTTCTGCATGAACAGAGTATTTTCCAGTAGACGCGGCTTGAGCAGGGAATTCTTTCCGTAGGCAAGGGCGAGAGATGATAATAATAAACAAATTCAGAATACTGATTATAAGGAGAGATTGGAAAAATGAATATTAATAAATATGGCAATGGTACAAAATGCGTTAGTGCGGGTTACAGCGCGAAAAATGGGGATCCGGTCGAGTTACCGATATATCAAAGCACAACGTTTAAGTATGATTCTGCGGAGCATGTGGCAAAACTTTTTGATTTCACGGAATTCGGGCATTTCTACTCCCGTCTGAGCAACCCAACCGTGGAACAACTGGAAAACAAAATTGCGGAGTTGGAAGGCGGCGTGGGGGCCATATGTCTCTCATCCGGACAGTCAGCAAGCCTGTTCTCAATTGTGAATATAGCCGGTGCGGGCGATCATTTCTTGTGCAGCAGCGCCCTTTACGGAGGGACGTACAACCTTTTCGCCGTCACGATGAAACAATTCGGCATAGAAGCTTCGTTTTTTGACCAAGATGACGAAGACGTCGAAATACAAAAACTCATCAAACCAAATACGAAGGCTATCTTCGCAGAATCCTTGGCAAATCCGGCGCTTAAAGTTCTTGATATCGAGAGGTTCGCGAAACTTGCGCATAAAAACGGAATTCCCCTAATAATCGACAATACTTTCCCTACCCCTTATTTGTGCAGGCCATTTGAATATGGCGCCGATATCATAGTACATTCCACTACTAAATATCTTGATGGCCACGCAACATGCGTTGGCGGCGCAGTCGTCGATTCAGGACGCTTTGACTGGAAAAACGGGAAGTTCCAAGGTTTGTGCGTGCCTGATAATTCATATCACGGCTTGATTTATACGGAACACTTTGGGAAAGCTGCTTTTATCGCCAAGTGTCGCGCGCATTTGATCAGGGATTTGGGTTGTTGCATGAGCCCAATGAATGCATTCCTCACAAATCTCGGCATAGAAACTATGCACTTACGGATGGACAGGCACAGTGAGAACGCCCTGGCTGTAGCCACATTTCTGGAGGCGTCTGACAAAGTATCATGGGTGGAATACCCTGGACTTGCGAATAACCGTTATTATGAGCTGGCAAAGAAATATTTGCCTCACGGGTGTTCAGGAGTAATATCTTTAGGGGTTAAGGGTGGACGAAGCGCCGCAGAAGCTTTCATGAACAGGCTTACGCTAACCACAATTGCTGTGCATGTAGCGGATGTGAGGACGCATGTACTTCATCCGGCCGGCTCGACCCATAGACAGCTCTCCGACAGCCAACTGCTGGAAGCTGGAGTTAACCCGGAAATGGTCAGGCTTTCCGTCGGCATAGAAGACGTAGTTGACATTATTGAGGATTTGAGGGTAGCGCTTGGGTGAGGATTGAGGGCAATGCTTGGGTGATTGAGGACGATGCTTGGGTGAGGATTAATATTATAAGTTGGAGGACCTCTTTTGGATTTTAATCTGATACGACCAGAGGACGGTATAAAGACGGACGAATTGTTTTTCTGCATTGATTGCGGCACGACGTTGATTAAAACACTCCTTCTGGATAAAACCGGATACGCATATAAAAAATACACTTATGAAGACTTCCCATATAGCAAGATCACACGTATGGCCGACCTCAACAAGTGCAAAATAATAACGACCGGGGCAAAATCCGATGCTCTTAAACTGAGTTGCGCCGAGTACGAGATCGCCAATTATAGTGAGATAAAATGCATTTCCAAGCTGCCCGTTTGTCTCGGTTTAGAAAGGACAGTTGTGGCTTGCATCGGTACAGGGTCTCCGTTTGTCGCGTTTGAGAACGGCGAAGGTGTGCATTTGGGAGGAACCGGCGTAGGCGGAGGCGCCTTTATCGGTTTATCTGAGAGGCTGCTGGGAGTCCGCGATCCTGTATGTGTTGAAGAAATGGCTGCGGGCGGCGATGCGTCAGGCGTTAATATTATGGTTGGCGACATATATAAAGGGAATATGATTGATGAATTGCAAATTGACTATACAGCGTCAAATTTCGCAAAGCCGGCCCCTTCCGGCACGGCGATTCAGTCGCCGCAATACCGAAACGACGTCGCTTTGGGCATTCATAGCCTTATAGGCGAAGTTGTTGGCAGCATGGCGGGGCAACTCGCGAAGTACAATGGATATGACTCAGTGGTTTTTTGCGGTACTGTTTGCGAAAACAAGATCATCTGCGGTATATTGTCAAATTGCCTCTCGATTTATGGGATGAAGCCGATATTTATCAAAAATCCGGGATTTGGCACATGCTTTGGCGCCATTATGCAGTATATATCCGAAAAACCTGATCATCATAAACCAGAGCAGAATTCAATTAGTTAATGTCTGCTTGATTCTGCTCAGTGTATGCTTAGTGTCGGCTCAAGGCTGCCCAATGTCGGCTCAGTGTCCGCTTTAGTGTCTGCTCAATGTCGGCTCAGTGTCCGCTTTAGTGTCTGCTCAATGTCGGCTCAGTGTCTGTAATAGAAGCATATTAGAAGCATATTACAACTTCGGCGCAAATAGCAACTTAATCCCCAGGAACGCAAATGAAAAACGAGTTGTTGAAGGATTAAGTTGCTGATCGCCGCGCGAATAACACGGCGCGAGCGCATCGCGCTCGTGAGGCGAGGGGAACCGCGCTTCGCCGAGCCGAGTTGGGTTGCGGGCGCTAGCCCGAATTGGTAACTAGTGATGGATAAGACAATCATTCATGTTGATATGGACGCTTTTTATGCGGCTGTAGAGATCAGGGACAACCCGGAGCTCCGCGGTAAGCAGCTCATTATTGGCGCTCTTCCGGGGGAGCGTGGCGTGGTGTCCACTTGCAGCTACGAGGCGCGGAAGTTCGGCGTCCACTCTGCAATGCCAATAAGCGAGGCGTACAGGCTCTGCCCGAACGGAACATATCTGCACCCAAACTTCCATAAATATGAGGAAGCGTCTATGCTGATACACGAAATCTGGAGCGCATACACAGACGTTGTGGAATACATTTCACTTGACGAAGGTTTTCTGGACGTTACCCACTCTATGGAAATATTCGGCGGCGCAGCTAAGATTGCGCATGAGATCAAGGACAAAATCAGGGAGCAGACAGGCCTTACCTGTTCTGTTGGAATTGGCTACTCTCTGATGTCCGCCAAACTTGCCAGCGAAGAAAAAAAGCCGGATGGCTACTTCGAGATACTTACTGCTGAAGCTTTGAGAAACCTTATCATTGACAGGAACGTCAGGATCATATTCGGCGTCGGGCGGCAGACCGCCGCCGAACTCGAAAGAATCGGCGTCAATACTGTTCGGGATATCTACAACAACAGGCAGGCTGTTTTGACGTTGCTTGGCAACCACGGAAAGCAAATCGTGGACTTGGCTGACGGCATAGATAACCGCGAAGTAGCTGCCCAGGCGAAATCCCAGTCATTGGGGAAAGAGCAAACTTTTCAGAAGGACATAACGGATTTCGAATACCTGAAGGACGCGCTCCGCCTTATGGCAAGAGAATTGGGCTATCAGATCAGGCTCAAGGGAATCTACTGCCGAACCGTTACGCTGAAGGTCACATATAAAGGCATGAAGCGGATTACCCGGTCGTTGAGCGGCGAAAGTATAAACAGTGCAGGCGATATATACAACATTGCCGCGTCCCTGTTAGATAAGATTGAGAATCGCCCTGTAAGGCTTGTCGGAATCGCGCTCAGTGGGTTCACAGACACGCCGGCAAAACAGGCGTCCCTTTTCGATGACGACTCCTCCGACAGGCGAGTGAAAAAGCGGGATGCTGTTATTATGGAACTTCAGCGCAGATATGGCATGGACTCAGTAAAGACCGGGAGCGAACTGAGTGCGGAGAAGCGGTTAAAAGGTGGGGACTAGTGGTTAAAACTGAGATTGGAGCATATGGTGATGCAAAGGTAAAGCTGAGGTTGATGCAAAGGGTGATGCAAAGGTAAAGCTGAGATTTGAGCATATGGTGATGCAAAGGTAAAGCTGAGGTTGATGCAAAGGTTGAAGCAGATATTGAAGCGATGTACCGTTTGGTCAATTACATATATCACCGAATCTTGAACAACATTTTTTCGACCTGTAAAATTGGGTACGATAATGCAACCGTCAATGTCTATATGTTGACGCAACACCCGTGTAGGGGATGGGCTTGCCCATCCCGTGAAGCGCTTGAAAACGCTGTTATCATCATTATATATCTATAAATACATATAATCTGTTTGTGCCATATAGACAGCATAAACCAATTGTTTGGCGGATTTATTAAGTTTCACCCGCTTTGGCAGAAAGACCGCTTTTCCGTTAGGACCGTTAAAACTATGTATTGTTTTGTGTGTCGTTTTGACATATTCAGGTTATATTGCAATAATGATATAAGCTTTTAGCTTTTGGTTTTTGGCAGTGGCAAAGGAGGGATTCCAAATGAAAAAGCGACAGCGTATCAGGAAAGCTATAATCATCGTTACTTTTTTGCTTTTCCCGATACTCATATTCTACTTTTCACCTTATTTGGTTATACTCGGTGCTATGGAAGGAATCGTTACGGCCAGCTTGATCATCTTTACAGTCCAATTTCTGTTGTCCCTTATTCTCGGAAGATCCCAATGTGGGTATTTCTGTCCTGCCGGCGGATTACAGGAATGTCTGATGCTCGTCAATAACAAAAAGGCAAAAGGCGGCGGGACAAATTTGATAAAGTATTGTCTTTGGGTTCCTTGGGTCGCTACTATTACATTTTTCTTTATACGTTCGGGCGGTTTTAAGGGTATTGACTTTTTCTACCAAACAACAAATGGCGTCTCTCTTAATGAGCCTTTTACATACGTCATTTACTACGGCGTCATCTTGATTATCGTCGTGTTAGCCCTGATCGCAGGGAAACGGGCGCTCTGCCATTATGTCTGCTGGATGGCCCCGTTCATGGTTTTAGGAACAAAGGCAGCTGATTTACTAAAAATTCCGAGGCTTCACTTGGAATCAAACAAGGATAATTGCATAGGCTGCAAAAAATGTACTGAAAAATGTCCAATGAGCCTTGAAGTCCATAAAATGGTTAAAGACGAGAAGATGAACAGCACAGAATGTATATTGTGTGGGGAATGCGTTGATATTTGTCCTAAGAACATAATCACGTATTCTATGAAACAACTGCGGTAATAGTGCGGGAGGTATCCTCGACGTGTCCTCGACATATCCTCGATGTAACCAACTACATCATTGATCATACTTATTCAGGTGAAGATTCACAGCGAGCGCCAATAAAGCACACGCCAGACCACTAAGAACCTGAGCAACCTAAACTAAAGAGGGATAAAGTTCATAACTATAAGGAGCAGAAGCAAAACCCTGGTTGCTCATATCAATTCAATTGATGACAAAGAGTTCAAGAAGATTGCCGTCACAACCGAAGAATTGCGTCGTATATTAGGAACGACCTTCAAGAGCCGGAAATAGCAAAATAATGGCTGACACAATTATTGACGCAATTTATACCCATGAGGATTTGCCATTACGATTCAAATCGCTTTAGGAACTTCTATAAGTCGTAAAGCATCCAGACTTCAGATGGAGATTTTACTCCGCCTGAATATGTTCCGCCTGAATATGTTCCGCCTGAATATGTTCCGCCTGAAGAGACGGGAGTCTTAACTCAAAACCCCCGCCTCCGCCAAATGTCATTGTCTTGTGGGGAGTCAAATGGGGAGTCTGATATTTCTAAACTCAATTTCATCCCTGCCGAGGAAAGCAAATGCAGCCTGATAGATCGCCTTACCGCCACCCTTGTATTTCGCGCTGTAGCCCCTTTCATTTATCTGAGCCATCGCTTCGTCCAAGGCTGTTGATAACAGCTTTCCCTTTTCTTCCTCATTCGCGTTAAGCGGGCATTTTTTATACTTGAATTCCATTACATATACCTTATCCTCAAGCTCGAGCACCGCGTCGACCCTGCCCTTTGACACGGAAACCTCAACATCCATATCAAATCCGAGTAAAGTCATTGCGGCGTAGAATATCGAGTGGTAATACGCCTCGAGGTCGACGTGAAGCTCGTATGGGATGGACGCGAAAAGGCTGCGAAGTATTTCGAGCATTTTTTGCAGATCGCCGCTTTCAAGCGCCTCGCGTATTTCGAACTTTGCCTGCCCCGTTGAGACGTCTCCGTTCTCTGTCAATCCGGACAGAATTTGTAGATTGAATGCGTCCCTGACTTCAAAATTGGGCATATCAAGGCGATAAATCGGTGAACCTCTTGTTTTTATGACTTCTTTTACTGTAAGATACCCCGTTTGAAACAGCAACGGCTCTATTTCCATTTTTCGAATGTCAAAAGTGTCCAGCATCATCTCTGTGATTTTAAGGTTTTTGAGCGTCAGGAATGATTCGGGCTTCTTCTTTATCATGTCAATAAGGAACATTGGGGTACCGCTCACATACCAGTAACTCATAAACTTCCCGTCGTCAAAAAAGTTGAGCAACGAGTACGGGTTTAATATCTTTGTCGCTCCGCCCCATGAATAGCCGTCATACCAGTTCAGGATTTCATCATATACGCTATCGTATTGTTTGATATCATCATCTTCAGACAGATGTTCAATGTATTCGTTAAAGTACTCATCAAGGCTTCCAACCGGAATACCGCAGATATTTGCATATGCCTCCAGCATGGTTATGTCTTTTAAATTGTTAAGGCCTGAGAATATTGAGGTTTTGGTGAACTTTGTTACACCCGTAATAAATGTAAGTCTTATGTACGGATCCATTGATTTGAGTATGCCATAAAAGCCTCGTAGAACTTGCCTATTGCCTTCAGCCGTCTCGATGTCGGTTAGATGGTCAAGAATTGGCTTGTCGTATTCGTCTATAAGTACGACGACACGCTGTTTATGCTTTCTGAACAACCTTTCAATAAAGTGCTTGAACATATCAGACGGCAATTCGTCGGTTAAGTTAAGCTCCTCCGCTACGGCATATTCCCGCAAGGTCGACGCCAGAGAGGCTTCCAATATCTCCGGCGTTTTATTTGATATATTGCTCATATCCAGCTTTGCTACCGGATGCTTTGGGAAATCATAGTCCGAATCATATATCCATAGCCCCTTGAAAAGCTCCTTATCGCCGCCGAAGACCTCACCTATTGTGTCGAGCAGCAGCGATTTTCCAAACCTCCTTGGGCGCGATAGAAAATAATAGCTTGCGCCGTTTATCAGGTTGTATATATATTGTGTTTTGTCTACATACACATAGTCGCCTTCGATTATTTTTTTGAAATTTTGAATACCCAGCGGTAATTTTTTCACTGCGGACTACCTCACAGTCGATTTTGCTGTCTTTTGGGATTAAAAGTTATTCCGGCGATGGCTTATGCGTTTAATATATAATATATAAACGGAGAATTCCACAACATTTTTCAATAAAGCCGGCCCAATGGCGGTTTACTTGGATATTCTTAATTTTTAATTTTTTAATGGTATTGTGTCGGGATATTGTCTCAACTTCTCAACTTCTCAACTTCTTGCGATTCTTGCGATTCTTTCGATTCTTGGTCAACTTCTCAACTTCTCAAACTTCTCTATCAAACGAAAAAACGTTGATTTCCGTACTCATATGTGATACAATACGTATCACAGGAATGCGGGGGTGCAACTCATATGTACACGACTTATGTTAAGGCTGTTCGCGACTTGCGGAATAATTATCCGGAAGTTGCCAAAATAATCAAAAATCGCGATCATGTGATCATTACTAACAATGGCAGAAGCGAGGCTGTAATGATTTCGTATGACGAGTTTGAGAAGTATCAAGAGTTTTTACATGTACTTTTTGTAAAAGAGAAGCTAGCTGAAGCGGAGAAAGTATCCGACAGTCCTGACGAATGGATCGGCGTCGATGAGCTTTTTAGAGATTGGGATATCTGGGATTCTGTGAAAGTATGAAACCTGTAGTTCTGAAATTGGCAAGAGATGATCTACGAGAAATACGCGATTATTTATCCAAATTTGGAGAAAACCCGCCAAAGAGATTTAGGGAAAGCTTCGAAAAATTCTGTATTCAAATTGAGAAAATGCCTTACAGCTATAGCCAGTATGAGTCAAATCCGAAATACCGCAGAGCTGCCATCGAGTATGATTATCTGGTGTTCTATCAAGTAGAAGAAAGCAATGGGAGAGGAAAGGTATATCGTGTTCTACACGGAAAGCGCGATATAAAGATTCTGCTTGACGAAGATTAAGTATTCGGTGAATATAAGAAAATACTTCCATTATATTACTTTATATTACTTTGCCATGGTATCGGTATTTTATCGCTGATAGTCCACATTTTGCATTACCCAAAGATATACTACAATGTTGATTTTAGAAATGTCCTTTTAGGGTGTGCAAATAGTTTTTTCTACCCGATTAGAATTCTTGCAGAACTTGCTATGTTAGTTTTTAAAGATATACATTTTACGTATTCGGATTTATTATATAAAATTGGAAGTCAGTGTTCAGCATTGATTTTGATGGTCATATTATTTATTATGGGGTATTTACTCGGTAGAAGACGTAAAAAAGCATATTTTTTAATAATGCGGTAAATACCACTATTGTAGGCTGCGTCCCTTGCCAGCGTAATCGCATTCGCCGCTCCGTCCCAATCTAAAGTGGCACGCATGCTAATTCGCTAAATCAAAATGCGTTTCATGATTTCATGAATAACCGTTGTTTTTGCATCTGCATAGTGCTGAACGTGCTGCCAAGTCTGCCGGGCCAGTTCGCGTTTTGCTTGGGCGTATATTTGCTTGTCGTTTTCATGGCTTCTTAACCAGTCTCTGAACATAAGCATTTTTTCAATTTCAGAAGTGTTTTCGCTGAAAACATGCAAATTTATATCTGCGTCCAAGCCTTTCAACATGCGATGTTCAAACCAATCAGGTTCTCGTATGCGCAATGTATAACCAACTGCTTCTAATGCGGGAACATAGGACGATTCGTCCGAAGAATCCGCGACAACCAAAACTATATCGATAATCGGTTTGGCGCATAAGCCTTGCACGGCGGTAGAACCTACATGATGTATATTCAACGACCTGCCATTGAGCGCATTACGAATTTTCTCCGCTTCCCGTTCAAACATATGCGGCCAGTTTGGATCGTATTCTTCAAGGGTAACTCCCCCATTTAGCTGTTCCAGTTTGCCTACCGTGACTTTTTCAAGATACTCATCCCTCTTACTCATATTTCTCATCCTCACCATAAAAGGGTTGAAAATATAAATTCGTTGCCATGCGCCCGTTTGCTTCTACCAGCGGAGAAAAGATTGATATAGCAACACGCCGCAAAGCTATTCTATCACAGCCCCAGCCGGATAACCACAGTAACCCTGCAGATTTGCTGATTGGCAAACATTGCAAACATTGCAAACAATTGGCAAACAATTGGCAAACAATTGGAATTGGAAATTGGACAAAAACACCTTGACAACACGTATTTGATAATATAGTATTCATCGCCGCTTGCTCCCTAACTGCTCCGCTTTTAGCTTGGAATCGATTAAAACATATATACCAAATGACAACTACAGAATGGAGATGTTTTTTTGACAATGTACGGATATGTCAGATGCTCGAGCATCGACCAGAATGAAGCGCGGCAAATGCTTGCCATGAACGAGTTAAAAATAGCGCCGTCACACGTATTCGTTGACAAAGCCTCTGGAAAAGACTTTGAGCGCCCGGCTTTTCAAGAACTCCTCGAAAAGCTGGTTACCGGCGATCTTGTCTGGGTCTTGAGCATTGATCGGCTCGGCAGGGATTATGACGAGATTCAGCGCTTTTGGCGCATCCTCACGAAAGAGCGCGGCGTCGATATTGCCGTGATAGATATGCCGTTGCTTGATACGCGTTTGAATAAAGACCTGATGGGGGCTTTCATCGCGGATTTAGTCCTGCAAATCCTATCGTTCGTGGCGCACAGCGAACGCGACAATATCAGGAAGCGGCAAGCTGAGGGCATAGCGGCGGCGAAGGCGCGAGGCGTCCAGTTTGGCCGGCCTATCAAAAAACCACCGGGGAACTTTGACAGCCTTGTAAAGCGATGGCAGAGCGGGAAACTATCGATCGGGGGCGTTCTGGCACAGACAGGCTTGAAAGAAGCCACGTTTTACAGGCGTTTACGGGAACTAAAGCTGAGCAAAGGCTGACTAAAGGCTGAGCAAAGATAAAAAATAACTATCACAAGGTAAACCTTTTGATAGTTCTGTCTATCACTTTAAATATACCACGCTCCTTTGAATTTAAATCAAATATCGACATATTTCGACATTTATATACGTATAATGTTTAATATACGCAATAATTTATGAATTATTTCCGTGTGATAGTAATTATCAAAAGGTTTACTTTTTGACACTAATCGCTTTGAAAACCATTATCTGGAAAGTAATTAGGATTATTTTAGAATAGACAAAATGTAGGGGTAGGGTTATGAAATATTTCTTTGAGCCAATAAACCTACGCGTATGGAATATATTTATTGAAATTTGTAGTTTTAGTTATGAAGAGAGTTTTTATGCAACCAAAGAAATGGAAATTGGCGACACGGTGTTCTTTTATGTTACAAAGAAAAACAATAGAATTCCAAGCGGCATATATGGAAATGGAATAATTACAAAACCCCCATACACTATTGATAATGGGCGGTATATGGCTGATGTTAAGATTAAATATTTACGCTTTGATGAACCTATTATCGAATTCGATATCTGCAAGCGGTTTTTAACACAATTTCGTTCTGTGCACAGAATAGACAATGACATAATGGTTGAACTGATGAAAACTGCATTATCGAGTATAGTAAACTAAATATCATACTTAAACTAAAAATCATTCTATCTAATCGAAGTATCAGTAATACAAACAATGAATAGTGATATAGCTTGACTAATCGTAAAAAAGGAGGACCTTAATAATGAATACAAAACTCAAAGCTATCCCAACTATGTTGTTTATATCCATGATTTTACTGTCCTTTGCAGGGTGTTCAAATAGCACTGCAACTTCACACCTTGTTGTGGATAACACAGCACCTGATGACAGCACTGAAACATTGTTATATGCAGAGAACAACTCTATACCAGATGATACTACAGCAAAAGAGGACAATAAGGCAAATCAATCCCAATCGGGGGAATTAAAGGTTGCCGACTTGGAGTTTAACTTTGATGACGCTTTATTTGATAGAAACATAAAGAATGCCAGTTTTCAATTTACGAACAACTCAGAATATGAAATATTTTATCTTGAGCTTATGATGAGGTTGAGAGATGGTATCGAAATACCTGAAGAGTTTAAAGAATCTTATGAAGAGACTATTGAGCGTGCCGGCAGTGTTTTTGTAAGAATATATTTTAACGAGTATTGGGATAGGTATATTGAAGATACCAATAGAAGGTACGCTGAAGATATTTTAGAACCAGTAAAACCCGGTGAAACATCCGGGAGAATCATGGTACATAGGAACAACATTTATTATGTAAAGGATTCTTCCGAACTTGATAACTTCGAATTAGAAGAAATTACGATACGATATTATGTAGATGAAGGCGCTAATGAAAAGGCTGTAAACTATGACTTTGCTAAAGATAAGCATATCTACGGCGATACAAAACCTGCTAAAGAAGCTATAGCAAAGCCAACGCCAGAACCTAAACCAACACCCGAACCTGATAAAGAACTATCTGAGGACGAAACTCCAATAAACTTATTTGAAGACATTGAAATATTCACGGAAGTAACAGAGAATAATGAATTGGAGTTTTGGTTTATAAATAATACTGAATTCACCATAACTGAACTTAATAAGTATTATAAGATAGGTATGGAATATTTCCCAGAAGAAGTCCAAGATGACATATTTATTTCTGAACGGTTTAGTTTTAAGTATGATGATGATGTTAAGCCAGGAGAAACATCCAATCGAAGACTTATGTCCGAATACTTAAGTAATGGAGACACGTTGAAAAAATTAGATAAAAATAACTTTAAGTATGCTTCCAGTAGTGATTTCAGTGTTAGATATAAAGATGGTAATAAAAAGTATTATTTATATTATAACAATAACAATGGCAAATATACACTAAGAGATGTAACATAATTTCTTATATGAAAATAAATGGAATAATAACAATAATCGAAAAAGCCAATGTGTCAATACTTTGATACTTTGATGTGATAAGAAGTTTGACCTGTCGTATATTAATGGTGCGTATACGTTATTATAGGTGTAATCAGAACTCAAATAAACCCGGTACAGACTACGTGTTCTCCATAGGATGTGTCTGACGATACAATTAAGTCAATTCAAAAATACCCTGACTATTTGGTGATGTACGGAAAAACTATTGAAGATTACCTCGCCAACTACGAAGAGGTCGTCAAGGGTACGATATTTTAAACGTAAAAACTTTTGCCACTATGAATAAAAATATAGTGATGCGTTTGAACGCCAAAAAGCAATGTACGAAAGCTTTGGCAACATAAAGTTAACGGGCAAAGATGCGCTTATAGATTTCCTGATTTCGTATAGAGATAATCGGAAAGAATTTACAGATGGTATAACAGAATCGTTGAATCGTTGAACCGCTAGGGTTAAGGAGGGTTACGCTCTATGGCTATTGTTGCGGTAGTTAAATACAATGGCGGGCCGAATGTCTTTGCATGGAAATATCCGAGTGAAGAACTTGGCACTTGGACACAGCTAATCGTTAACGAATCGCAAGAAGCTGTCTTTTATAAAGGCGGACAGGCTCTTGATGTATTTGCTGCGGGACGTCACACATTATCCACCGCCAACATACCAATATTGAATAAAATAATAAATATTCCGTTCGGTGGACGTTCGCCTTTTACGGCGGAAGTCTGGTTCATAAACAAAACTCATTCATTGGATATCAAATGGGGAACACCGACGCCGATTCAGTTACAAGACCCAAAATATAACGTATTTGTGCCGCTACGATCATTCGGTCAGTTTGGTATTCAGATCGGAGAGTCAAAGCAGTTTTTGACAAAACTTGTGGGGACAATGCCATTGTTTGACAAGGATAATGTCATAAAGTTTTTCCGTGGCTTGTATCTCACAAAAGTTAAAGACGCCATCTCATCATATCTGATTAAAAAAAGCGTTAGTGTTCTAGAAATCAACGCATACTTGGATGAACTCTCGGAACATCTGAAAGAAAGAATCATGCCAACGCTTGATGAATACGGCATTAGGCTATTGAATTTCTACGTCAATGACATCAATGTGCCGGAAGATGATCCCGCTGTAAAGAAACTGAAAGACGCGCTGGCTAAACGCGCAGAAATGGATATTGTCGGATACAGCTATGTACAGGAACGTTCATTCGATACACTAGAAGGCGCCGCAACAAATCCCGGCGCCGCTCAGTCAGGACTAATGGGAGCGGGCATTGGGCTGGGAATGGGCTTGGGCGTCGGCGGCGCGATGGGCAGCCAGGCTGGCGGAATAGCTCAGAGTATCAATGTCAACGAAATGAAAAAGTGCCCCGGTTGCAACACGGACATGAACTCTACAGATCGTTTTTGTACGGTCTGCGGGCAGGACACGCTAAAAACATCGACGCGAAGCACAGGTTTTGAAAACACAACCGTTTGTAATAAATGCGGCGCTAATTATTCTAAAAAATACAAGTTTTGCCCGGAATGCAGTGATCCCTATAATCCGTGCGTGTCTTGCGGCGCTGATATGGAAGAAGGCGCTTCCGTCTGTCCTTCGTGTGGTAAGGCTATTCCAAAACCATGCCCAAAGTGTGGGGCGCCTATTGAGAACGAGAAAATAAAATTTTGCCCAGAGTGCGGCGAATCTCTCATCCGTAAATGTAACGTTTGTGGCACGCAGATAGACGGCAATCCCAAGTTTTGCCCTGAATGCGGTAGTTCACTGGAGGTGTGAAGATGAGAAACAGAAATAGCATAATATCAATTGGCATCATAGGCGCAATCATACTCGCGTTTACTTTGAGCTCGTTTTTTCTCTTGAATATTGAGAGAATTGCGGTTAATTTTTGGGCGTTGACTTTCTTGTTGTTTTCTGAGTGTGTTCTGTTTGGGGGGCTAATCGGACTACGATTTCATGGTGTACAGCAAAACAAGGTCTTTTTGAAAGCAGGAATCACAACTGCTCTATCGCTATATTTCAGTATTACGCTCGTCAGTGTGTTTTTTGCAGGTTTGCTCAAAGAAAGATTGAATACATTTTTCCTGATTGAGCTTGCCATCATCGCACTGTTTTCCATTGCCATTATGGTTATCCTTGCGTTTTCCCGAGAGGTTAAACACAGCAATGAAGCGGATATAGCAAAAGTCGGAAACAAAGAGTCAAAGAGAGGAGGGTTTTAAGATGGCTTTAGGCAAGCGCGACGCAATAATTTATTCTCTTGTTACAATAAATAATATAACTTCAATCGACCAAATAGCATCTACGATTGGAGTTACGCCTAATAAAGCATTTAAAATAATACAGAATATGATAAATACATCAAATACTTTATTTGACTTTGCTAATGACGCCCTTTTATTAAAAAACGCGCAAATTGATCATCTGAACAGAAAAATAGTTCTTGACCCGAGTTCTGCAAACAGGCAAAGAACAATATTCAAAAATCCATTCGCACAAATAAAAAAATCTATTTCCATGAATAATGTAAGTGTATCAGCAAGGCAACAAAGAGTGGTCACTTGCAATGGGTGTGGCGCAGAAAATATGGTTGTTGAAGGCTTGAGCGCAGAGTGTGCATACTGTGGGGCCTCAATAAACTAGACTATAGGGAGGTATTGTGATGGTAAACAACACTAAAAAAAGTACATCTTGGGGTTGGATAGTTTTTTGGTTTATCTTATTCTGGCCGGTGGGTGTATATCTGTTGATCAAGAAACTGTCTGTTGACAAAAGCGCGATGATGAAAAGCAGCAAAACACTTTTCATTGTTTCATATATCTTGATGGGTATTGGCGCCATATATCTTATTATGGCGTTTGCAGAGGATCCCAACATGATTACGGCAGCTATTGTCTTCGGCTCCCCCGGCGTCTGGCTATTCTTCAAAGCAAAGAAAACAAAAGTTACGGGAGAACGGTACAAAAAATACATTGCACTTGTTGTCAATCAGAAACAAACATCCATCGACAGCATTGCTCCTGCAGCCGGCGTGTCGTATGAAGTCGCCGTAAAAGACTTGCAAAAAATGATTGATACCGGATATTTTTTTGGCGCATATATAGATGCTACACAAAGGGTGATTGTCCTTGCTAATACTACGTCACAGCAGATTTCACAGGCAGCCTATACGACTCAGGTACAAGAAAAAGTCGCCACATGCGGAAGTTGCGGGGCTAACAACAGGGTAATCGTTGGGCAAGTCGCGGAATGCGAATACTGCGCATCTCCCCTGCAATAAAAAATAACTACTTATTCGTATTGAAGAATTATTCTTGCAGTATAATGTACGACGCGCTGCATTTGGTATTACTCAAAAAAATGATGTCCGTAAACTTCGAATTAAAGCTGAATACACATTACAAAATTGCGAAATTTGCAACAACTAAACCAGATAAGAATGACTGGAAAAGTGGAGGAAACACATAGATTGATTAGTTGAGAAAACACGCAAATTGATAGTTGGCCAAATGTAGTAATTTAGAGGGACTGCAGAGTTTCCGAACAGTCTCGTAATAGCAATAGGATATTGACCCCGAATGTGATGTGCATGCACCAAATTAAATAGAATGGAGAATTAAAAATTAATAAAAAAATAATCTTTATACCGTTAATCATATTATTATTAGTTTCACAAACCTCCTGTATTTCCGCTACTTTAGCCGAAATGCAAACAGCAGCCATAACAACAATTGGCACAACTACTGCTGCAGACATTACTGCAGTTGAAATTGCATCAACACCCAAAGAACAATATGAACTAGAAGCATCTGGAAATGAGTCTAGTGAATCGAGTGTCTATCATATTAAACAAAACGAGATTAATGAAGTTTTGGAAAATAATCCAAATGCTATTAAGTATAATAACTCTGTGTTGGAAGTAGAAGTATTGGACGTATCATACAATTATTGGGCTATCTATGATTATTTTAAAAGAAATAAGCCTTCATACTTAGACTATATTGAAGGGGCTGGAAAGAACAATTTTACTTTTGTTGAAGTAAAAACCCGAGTTACTCTTCTAGGAGGCGACAGCATTCAAATAAAGCCCAGTATGTTCAACTTATTCTCAAATAATGAAATCGACAAAAGCAGGAGAGAAAATGACGGGGCTGGCAGCAATGTAGAAGCATATTTATCAAGCCCGTCAGAGTACATTACTGGTGTCATAATTTTCAGTATCTACAAACCAGATATATCAACTGCAAAAATGGATTTTGACAATAACAGATTTGATATATCATTTAAGGAAGAATAGCCGGTTATTACCCTACGCGTGCATATTCCGGTCGCATGCGACCGGAATATGCAGCCTGATTATTTAAGTCAGGCTAATCTATATAATGAGGTGGCAAGACAATATATACGTGAATGCAGGAAAGAAACGAACAATGTCAGAGCGTATGTACAGAACCAGCACTGGACTTGATAAAAACCCATAATACATACAAATAATATAAGACCAGGACTAGAGGTGGATAAGGGGTCATACCTCGTGGGATACGTAACTCTATAGAAAATCAATTGCGAAGGGGTAGATAAATATGATTATTAAATGATGAAAGGGAAATAATTATGAAAACCAAAATTGTTGTAATACTATTGATGATGTTTGTAATATCTATGAATGTATATGCGGAAACAGATACTATTTATGCATCATTTAATGAAATAAAGCTATATTTGGACAATACAAGAGTTGAAAAAGACACAATGTTATATAATGGAACAACATATGTCCCGTTAAGGGCAATATCAGAAATGTTGAATCTGGAAATAAACTATATAGACGAAACTAAAAGTGTATATCTTAGTGAAACAGATAAACCAGTAGAAATAACAAATCAATACGCAAGACCTGATATAATATATGGTGAGATTGTGCTTAATACATATGTTGATAATAATATTTTAAAACTTTCTTATACAAATAATACAAGATACACAATAGAGGAATATAAAATAATATGGTTAGATACAAGAGATGATGCATCAATTATGTTTATATGCGGAAAAACTACTCCTGGACAAACTTCAAATGTAGCTGTTGGTTATGATTTAGATTATGAAGTAACGGCAGATGGTTCATATTATGATTATTTAGATAATGAAATATTTGCAACATATAATAAATACATTGATGATAATGGAAGAACTGCGGTTAGACTTTGCAATGATTATTATGATATATCATATTATAAAACAATTGATGCGTCCTTTAATGAAATTTCATTATATTTAAACAATATAAAGGTTGATAAAGAAACTTTGCTTTATAATGGAACAACTTATGTTCCTCTAAGGGCTATATCTGAAATACTAGGTTTAGAAGTTGAATATGACTACGAAACTAAAAGTGTATATCTAACAACAAAAAGTGTTTTATCGAATACTGGTAACAATAAGAAAGCGATTGAAACTGAAATCAAGCCTAATGAAAGTGAATCAAGAAATAAGACATTTGAAGATAGTTTTGTATGGGGTATATATACAGTTAAAACAAATCTTTCTGATAAGAATTTAAAATTAATCGAAGATGCATATGAAAAGTCAAAGAAATTCAGAATAAGTGATATAGAGATTTTTACTGATACAGTCGTCACTCGAGATGGTGCGATAATTACTAATCCTGGAGTCATAATTAGTGCAAGAGAAGGAGGAATTGTCACAGGCTCAAATGTACGCCGTGATGTCTTAGCAATGTATTTTAAAAATAATTCTAAGGATTTAGTAATACATGAATTTATATATCATGGAATTGATTCACGGACTGGCAAAAAGATTACATCGTCTAGATACAGCCCTTTTCCATATGGGATTGTATATGGCGCTAGTTCGCACGACGAAGAGGAGGGTTATGGCGGGATTCCAGTTCTTTTTATTGAAACATCAGAAAACGGAAATGGCGTTAGCAATAGTGCAGATATAGGCGAAGAATTTATATATGTTGCTGATGAAGAATATATTAAGCCTGTATATATTGAGCTGATTATCAATTCTGTAGAATTTTATGATAACTCTCCGTTGCGTGCAGATTTTAAGTTAGTTTATTATTTTGAGTCAGATTCTTATGATATTACAATTGAAATAAATGGTAACGGGCAGGCGTAGAAATATGAATTAAATGCTTGCATGCTTATTGCAGCCATTGTCGTAAAGAAAGGTATGCGTTATTTGCAGCGTGTTTTCGAGTTTTCAACACTGTATGTATTGTGGGAAGTAGCCCGTGTCCCAATAAAAATCGTGTTCATTGTGGCTATCCCAGCTCAAAGTTGAGTTGGGGTAGGAGAATTTGCGAATGCAATCTCATTGGCAAATGCCAATGTTTTTGCATTCGCAAACCCTCTTAGCGTAAGAAGTTGCGCCTGTTGGTATACACTGGTATACACTGGCATACACTGGAATACACGTCCCGCCGCAGTTGACGGAAAACGCATTTCTAATAAGCCCACGATCGACTGATTCTTTTGACTCTTTTGCAGTTTTAAATACTCATATTTTGAATAGATACCTTTCATAAGTTCATGCTATAATCATGCTATAGTGTTGTGGATACAACTGAGTTTTTCGACCGCAGCTTTCGGGATGGCGCAAACAATTACTACCGACCGAGCGAAAATTATGCCACAAATTAAGGCAAAATTGGAACACTGAAAAATGTGATTGACTTTTGCAAACACAAGAACAGCATGCTGATTAGGAATGCTCGGTCAAACTGTATCATACAGGATACATGGAAATTTTGGAGAAAGAACAAGGATACGCATTGTTACTGGAGCAACTGAAAATTCATGCCAACCAGATTTACAGATACGGTAAAACTCTCGCCGAAAAATACCCTGCCGATGTATGCGCTTTATTTATAAGTCAAATCAACGCTGAATCAGGTTCCGCGCAAAATCGTGGTATGTATCGTGAGGTCAATTCTCACATAGCAATATTTTTAAAAGCGGGATATAAAGCCGAGGCAATGAAATTAGTAAAAGAGCTTAAAGAAAAATACAAGCGCAAAACTGCTTTTGTCGATGAGTTAACGAAGTTAAAAGGGGTGCGGTTCTAGGTCATCCCCACGCTAACGAATCAAATACTATAATCATCATCGCACCAACAAATCAAGAGCCATCGTCTTGTTGGGAGTCTAATACATATCTAATCTCAATTTGTATAACCTTTTAGTAAAGATCTTGAACATACCAGACGGCGTCATCATAAACTACGATCCCATCGCGTTCAGTGCCAGACATTCTACGGATGCCATAACAGCGTTCCATTCCACATAAGCGGCATAGTCGAATTTTCGCTGATAACTTTGCCATAAGCCAACCAACTCGGTGCTTTCGGCTATTTCTTGTAGAATCAAGTCCAAATCATGCAGTAAGACGATAGAACCGCGTTTAGCGCCTGTGTTGGCAAACGCCTCTTTGAGTATAGCGAAATCAATATCACAAGCCCGTGCTGTGGTAAGCGCATAGATATCATAGAAGTCCCTCATCCGGGTATTGACAACGCCACGAGAGAGGACTGTTTCCAGTTTCTCCGCCAGTACTGTTTCTATATTACTGAAACTTAGCACATGAAAAATGCATACTGATCCTAGAAAATTCAATAGTTGCGCCACATAAATTTTCTATCACACGCAGTTTTGCACTGTATCCTGCC
>JGI24702J35022_10000515_pt1 | contig 23385 bp, 23 predicted proteins | sample TergutTh196P4_FD_35022 | JGI IMG/M metagenome (IMG submission 35022)
TGTCTACCCCCCCCCCATCGCTTGCCCTAGCAAAACCGACCACCGGTGCAACCTTTTTACCATTTTCGAAAAGCCTCCAGACTTCGTTCATCGTGTTTTTGAAGTTTTCGGGGGATATCGTACGAAAAACGTTTGAATAAAGCACTCCATACCAGTCGTCGAAAGGTAGGTAGTGCGCAGTTCCTCCCCTCGTACCTTTTGTAAAATCAGCTTGTTTGGCAAAAGAGAGTATCTCTTGTGCCTCTTCATCACCTATAAATGGGGTATAGAATTCTAGTTTTGCCATTATTGTACCATACATCATTTTGGCATTTCTGTCAATTGCAAATGGTTTTTATCCCGCAAACTCGTCCGTGCAGGTAATGTGGAGACCTAGCTTTTTCAGGGCATCGATTTCGATTTTGGGTAACATGATCGTTGAGTGGGCCTCGAGTCCTTTTAGTTCGGATAATTTCGACAGCGCCAGCTCAACGGTCGGGTTAGTCGCTGCGCTGACTGCTAGCGCCATCAGTACGTCTGATAAATATAGTTTGGCTTCGTCGTAAATTTCTTGTTTCAGTTTCAGCATTGGTTGTCCATTAATCGGCGGGATGAGGTGAATTTCATCGTCAATATTGCTCAGGTTTTTAATAGCATTAATCACGGCGGCGGCTGGTGCGGTCATCACATCGGTATATCGACCAGTGATAATTTGACCATCACGTAGCTCGATCGCCACGGCATTGGTTTTCTTGTCAGACTTTTTCTTGAGCGCTGCGGCGACCACCGGCCGATCAGCCAGACTGATATCGAGTTCGTCCATTAAAACTTTGATTTGGTTTGGTATGCTGATATCATAAATCCCATTTCGATAATCACATAAACTATCTAGATAACGTCGAATTATTTCGTCGCAACTGGCCCGCCGGACGCATTCGTCATTAGTGATACATTCTCCGATCATGTTGATACTCATCTCGGTCGGTGAATGATAAACGTCCTGGCCAGTAATTTTATGCAAGATTTTTTTAAGCACCGGAAAGATGACGAGATCTCGATTGTAGTTGATCGCTACTTGGCCAGACTTTTCAAAATAGAAATTATCAATCATGTTAATATCACCAATGTCGGCCGTCGAAGCTTCGTATTCCATGTTAACCGGATGTTTGAGCGGCAGATTCCAAACTGGTAAAGTTTCAAACTTGGCATAACCAGCGCGGACGCCGCGTTTGTGCTCGTGATATAGTTGACTGAGACAAGTCGCTAATTTACCGCTATTGGCCCCGGGCGCCGCCACCACGATCAGCGGTTTGGTAGTCTCGACGAACGGTTGCGCGCCGTAACCTTCGTGGCTAACAATGGTGTCGATGTCGGTTGGATAACCTTTGGTAGGAGTATGAATATAAGTTTTGAGGCCACGTCGTTCCAACTGATTTTTGAATTTCTCGGCCGCCGGTTGGCCAGTATAGAGCGTAATCACCACCGCGACGGTCGGTATAGCTATCGCTTTGAATTTCTCGATCAGACGCAAAAGTTCGATCTCGTAGCTAATCCCGTGATCGGCTCGCATCTTTTTCTTTTCAATCGCCGCCGCGTTGATACAGAAAATCACTTCGACTTTGTCTCTCAGTTCTTGGAGGATCTCAACTTTGATGCCCGGTCTAAAGCCCGGCAGGATTCGCGCCACATTGAGATCATCGAAAACTTTACCGCCAAATTCGAGATACAGTTTATTGTTAAACATCTGCAATCGTTCGTCGATCTTGGCACTTTGCAGTTTGACATATTTATCGTTGTCAAAGCAATTGTTTTTAATATTTGTGTTCGACATAACACTCCCCTCTCATGGAATTTGATTATACAGCATTAAAGGTTTTTCGACAAATTTCCCGTCGTGTCATTCTAGCAAGATCTGGTCCCATAATCCTCCAAGTCCGATAAGAACGGTGCTTATAATCTGTAGTTGATGTTGTTATAATTACAACATATGGTCGGGGCGACCTGACTTGAACAGGCGACCTCACGGCCTTCGGGTCGGGGACGTCGATAATCCGCTACCGCGCGCCACATTTGTGGCGCCATCATTCCTGGTCGGGGCGACCTGACTTGAACAGGCGACCTCACGGCCCCCAGCCGTGCGCGCTACCAACTGCGCCACGCCCCGATAGAGGGCATGAGACAAACCTACGGTTTTTCTCATCGCGCGGGGACAAAAAGTGTGATTTTTGTCTCCGGCTGCTCTTTTCCCTTAACGAAACCGAGCTGACCTGCTCCTTTCCCTAAAGGCATAATGCCTCTCGGGCTGCTCTTTTCCCTCGCGGCAATATTATTATAACATGACGAGTCCGAGTGAAAAGAAAGTTTACTTTCTTTTCCGAGGCGAGGAAATGTTACATTATTTCGATGGAAATATTTTAGCACGACGAGGCTGAGTCAGAAACGAATATCCTCGTTTTTCGACATGCTTGCCAAACATAGCCTGGGTATAATACAATAAAGCTAAAGTTTTATTTAACGAAAGGTATTAAGGATGAGAAAGTTTTTGGGTAGATATGGGGTAACAAGCGCTTTTGTCGCCGCGGTATGTTTAATTGTCGCGGTTGCAACATTCGGCGTACTCCGGTTAACACCGACAGCTAGCGCCGCTAATCCGCCAGCTGGCTATGTCACGCTATCTACCCCATCATCAACAACCCTGAGCGCGACCATGCCCTATCTCCTAGACGATGGAACAGCAGCAGCTAGTGGTACGCTCGGCGTCGACTCGGTGGCATACTTTGATGCGGCGACCGGTACTTTGACTTTACAGGATTATCATTTCGGTCGTATCGAAGCGCCTATTTTCGGTGGTCCGTGGGATCTGCAGATTAACTTAGTTGGAACAAATACGATTACCAGTATTGCCTCTGGACAAGTTTTTGGTATTTATAACAATAATACTGGCGATCTGATAATTTCCTCATCGACGGGTGGTAGTTTGGCGATTACCGTCTCGAGCACTAGTGATAGTGCGATGGGGATTACTACCAATTGGAACAATGGAGGTGTCTTCCTAGGCGACACGATTATTAGCGGTGACGCTCATGTTACAATCAATGCCGCCACAACTAGCTCCAGTCACAGTGCCAACGGCATTCATACCGCTGGTGGTAATGTTGCTGTGCTGGATGATGCTTCATTAGCGATTACCGCTAGTGCGCCCGGAACTGGTAGCATCGCCGCTACCGCTATTTATTCGCGTGGCGAGACGACTTTTAATACCACTGGCGATATCCTGGTTGATGCTTCAGACCCTGCCAACGACACGACCGTTGTCATCTACGCGATTGGTGGTACGACGCTGACTCGCGCGAACACTCTCAAGATCATCCTCCCGGTCGGCGGTTTCGAATCCTATCCCGCTATTAGCTATAACCCCGCCAACTTTATCGTCACTAGTCCCGAAAGTAATTCCGTTCTCTATAGCTGGGATAATCGAACGGCAGTGACTTTCACCGCCGTGCAAACTGGCGGCGTCAGTACTACTTGGGATACCACTGGCATTGTTCTGACCTTTAACCAAGCGGTGACTGGTCTAACGGCGAGCGATATCACCGTCGACGACGGCACTGGTTCGGTGACGACGGGCGTGCTGGTCGGTTCCGGTACCACTTGGACGCTGGACGTGCCGACGGTTGATCTCGAAGGCTATGTAACGGTCAAAGTAGCTGATTTTGGTACTTTTAAAGTTACGACGACTTCTCAATCGGTGATGGTTTATAAAAAAACCACGACGGTCACGCCGCCGACTGCGCCAATTGGCCTGACTGCGACTCCTGGCGACGGGGAAATTACCCTCAATTGGACCGCTCCGGCCAGCGATGGTGGCGAAGCAATTACTGAGTACTACTATTTCTGTGACGAGACGGCCACCTATCCTGCTTCGCCAGTGTTTAACCCAATACCTTATTCCGATGATACGACAGTGAGTTACCTGGTGACTGGTCTGACTAACGACACAGAATATACTTGCCAGGTGATGGCTCGCAATTCTAGCTATTTAGGTACCGCCTCGAGCAAAGCGACAGCGACGCCTACTGCTGCTGCACCCGTGACCCCGCTCACCTTTGCCAGCAGTCCGGCCTTTGACATTCCCGCCATGACTGTTGGCACACCGATTTCGCCGATCAATGTCGCCGGTGGAGCAGCTGGCGGTACGCCGCCGTATAGTTTCAGCGCGATCGGTTTACCGGCTGGCATTTCGATCAGCCCGGCAGGGATTATTTCTGGCACACCGACAACGACTGGCACGGCCGGAACCGTGACGATTACTGTCACCGATAGCGACGGGACGACTAGGACGATTCGCATTAGCTATGGAGCAATTTCCGCCGCTGCTAGCAGTGGCCGCAATCCGCGGACTGGTGATATTAACACTGTTTTGATCACGGCTACTTCAATGATTGCTCTGGCTGGCGTGGTGCTTGGTGCGATCAGATTAAGGAAACTGGCGACCGCTAAATAGTTCGTCGGGGGCTATGCTATAATGGTCACATTATGAGCATAATCACTGTTAGAGATTTACATAAAACTTTCGGTAAAGTTAGAGCGCTCGACGGGTTTGATCTCGATGTCCACGAAGGCGAAATTCACGGTTTTCTCGGGCCAAACGGTGCTGGCAAAAGTACGACAATTCGGGTGATTCTCGGATTGCTCCGAGCAACTTCCGGCCAAGTCAAATTATTCGGTCAAGACCCGTGGAAAAATGCGGTGAAACTGCATGAAAAGTTGGCTTATGTACCGGGCGACGTTAATTTTTGGCCGAATCTGACCGGTGGTGAAATTATTGATCTCTTGGGTAATTTGCGTGGTGGTTTGGACGAGACGCGGCGCCAGGATTTGCTCGAAAAATTTCAACTCGATCCCGCCAAAAAATTCCGAACTTATTCCAAAGGTAACCGTCAAAAGGTCGCTGTTGTTGCCGCGCTAGCGTCCGACGTGCCGCTCTACATTCTCGATGAACCCAGTAGCGGCCTCGATCCGTTGATGGAACAGGTTTTTCAAGACGAAATCCGTTCCTTGAAAAAATCTGGCAAAACGATCCTGCTGAGCAGTCACATTCTGTCCGAAGCCGAAGCGCTCTGCGACCGCGTGACGATCATCCGCGAAGGTAAAAACGCCGGCGTTTACACTCTTAACGAGCTGAGGAAAGAATACAAAAATCTCGAAAAAGTTTTCCTGAGCAAGTACGAGGAAGAAAAGTGATCGGCACCCATAATCTAGACGAATTGCGTTATAATTTCCAGAATTTGCAAATTTTAACGATATTTGATAAAATATAATTATGATTTATCGACCTACGAAAGACAAAATCCGACGCCTAGCGCGCGAATATCGAGCCTTGGCGAGAAGAAATCCGCGGGCGATTTATGAAATCCTAATGACGGAAATTCCCGAGATGGTTTATAACTCTAACGCCATCGAAAATTCGACGTTGACGCTCAAGGACACCGAGGATATCCTGCTGCGTAATCAAGTCAAGAAAGATCACGATATTCGTGAAATTTACGAAGCCAAAAATCTGGCGAAAATCACCGAAAAATTGGCTCAAAATCCTCGACAAAAAATTTCCGTCGAACAGATTTTACGTTTACATAAAATTCTGCTAAGCGACATAAATGATCGTATCGCGGGGCGGTTTCGCGGTCGTGACGAATGGGTGCGTATCGGTAGACATCTCGGTGCGAATCCGGATTTTGTCGGTGAGCTGGTCAGTGAATTAGTTACGCAGTATAACAACGATAACACGACTTATTTCTTAGCAAAAATTGCTCACTTTCACGCCGAGTTTGAAACAATTCATCCGTTCAATGACGGCAACGGTCGGATTGGTCGTGTATTGATTAACCAGCAGCTAATGGCTTTCGGTCTGCCGCCAATCATTATTCGCAACAAGAGCAAGCACCGCGAGTACTATCCCCTATTTGATAATTATCGCCACACCAATAAAGTTGATGGATTCACTGAATTGTTCGCGCACCTGTTGCTAGAATCACTGCATAAACGAATTGCGATTTTGACTGCGAAAAGGATTGTTTCCTTGAATGATTTTGCAAAATCGCATGGTATCAATCCGGCGAGTCTCAATAACAAAGCCCGTCGTCAAACCATCCCGGCTTTTCGCGAGCAAAATATTTGGAAAATCGCCGCAGATTTTGAATATGAAAAGGAGAAAAAGTGACTGGAACGTGGAATTTGATAAAACTAATCCTGCGGCGTGATCGCGTTAAATTGCCGATTTGGATTTTGGCGCTGGTCGGAATGTTGCTCTATATGATTCCGCTGCTACGGAATACTTATGCTTTTTCACCAGAGACGCTGGAGACTTTGTATCATCAATTCAGCGCTGTGCCGGCTGGGCTATTTTTGACTGGACCGATGGATGGGCCGAATTTTAGTTCAATGTTCACGATCGAAACTGTGCTCTGGTGGGGATTGGTGATTGCTTTTATGAATACGCTGCTGATTGTCCGTCATACCCGTCAAAATGAGGAAATGGGGGCTCAGGAATTGATTCTGAGTGGGCGGGTGCATCGCAGTGCTAGTTTAGTGGCGGCGCTGGTAGTGGCGTTAATCGTGAACGTCGTCATGGCGTTGGCGATAGGTCTCGGCATGGGTCTATTGTACGACGGCTGGATTGGTTCAGTTTGGTTGTACGCGGCTGGGTTCGCTGGTTTTGGTTTTGCTTGGGCGTGTGTGGCGGCGATTTTGGTACAGCTATTTGAATCAGCACGTTCGGCGAATGCAGTTGGTGCAATTTTGATCGGCGCGGCGTTTTTGTTGCGCGGCGTCGGTGATTTCTTGGGAAGTATTGGTGCAAATGGTTTGGTCCAGGCAGCCTGGCCATCGTGGCTCAGTCCGTTTGGTTGGCTACAGGCGACGCGCAGTCTCACCTCCCCCGAATGGTGGCCGCTACTAGTGCCACTAGGTTTTGCAGTGGTGGCGATCGGCGTCGCCTTTGTTCTACTTAATTCGCGTGACGAGAGTCGGGGAATTTTACCATCGCGTGTTGGGCATGCGCGGGCGGGCAAGTTTTTGCGGACACCGCTCGGTTTAACGATGCACCTACAAAAGAATGTTTTCATTGGTTGGTTGGCTGGTGCTCTAGCGCTGGTTTCGGTCATCGGCGCACTAGTCCCCCAAATGAGCAAAGTTTATGACAGTTCGCCCGAACTGCGGCTGATGATCGAATCGATGGGCGGTAGCGGCGCGTTAGTGCCGACATTTCTCTCGGCAATGCTGATGATTACGATGTTGATGATCTTGGCTTACGTGATTCATGCGCTGTCGCGCGCGCGGGCTGAGGAAAGCGCGGGGCATGTTGAAAATCTGCTGGCGACGCGTTTGTCGCGCCCGAAATGGTTGTCTTTGCACCTGGCGGTGGCGTTAGTCGGTGCGGCGATTATGCTAGCAATCAGTGGTTTAGTGATGGCGCTAACGGTCAACGGCATATCCGAATGGTCGGTCAAGACCGGCGACTACGTGCTCGGCGCACTCAGTTATTGGCCATTGATGGCTTTGTTAGGTGGACTATACGTGGCGCTGTTCGGTCTATTGCCTCGCGCAGCCGGGTTGGTGCTCTGGATTTTCTACGGCTTTATCGCTTTTATGTCGTGGATCGGACCGCTGCTCCGACTCGATCAATGGATTATGAATCTATCGCCGCTTGAGCACATGGCGTCGGCTCCCGCTGAAACGGTCAAAGTCGCACCACTGCTAATTATTTCGATTATCGCCATTGCCGCCGCAACCTCTGGTTTTATATCCTGGCGACAACGAGATTTGGTCCAGCAATAATCCTCGCTCTGCCACGGTTATGTTACAATTGTGCTTATGAAATTTCGGAGATGCTGGTGGGCGATATTGATCACAGTTTGTGTTGGGGTGTTGACTTATAATGCCCTGGTCCTGATTAATTGGTTGATTGATAAAAATCGGCTTGAGCAAGAAATCGTCGAACTTGCTGATGATCTTAAAACTATCGAGATTGATGGTGGTGAACCGGTCAATCCGCCCGACGACACCGATAGCGATTATTGGGATTTTGTGAAATTACCGCTGATTGATGTTGATATCGCGGCGCTTAAAAACCGTAACGCCGATACAGTTGGTTTTCTCAGCGTGGCGGGCACCAATATCAATTATCCAGTGGTCCAAACTAGCGATAATGATTATTATTTGACTCATTCTTTCAAGAAAGACAGCAACCGGGCTGGTTGGATTTTCATGGATTATCGCAGTCAGGCTAGTTTGAGCGATCGAAATACGATTATTTATGGTCACGGTCGGATTGATGGAGCCATGTTTGGTAGTCTAAAGAACATCCTTGATACCGCTTGGGTCGATAATCGCGACAACCAGGTGATCAGATATGTGACTGAATCAGAAACGATGCTCTTCCAGGTTTTCGCGGTTTATACTGTGCCGTCGGAAAGTCAGTACATTCAAACTGTTTTTTCGAGCGATACTGAATACCAAAACTGGTTGGACACGATGATCAATCGCAGTCAATATAATTTCCACACCACGCTCAACGAAAATGACCAAATTCTCACCCTGTCGACTTGTTATGGCGCGAGTAGTCAAGACCGCGTCGTCATGCAGGCCAAATTGATCAAGAAAACCACGGTTCGTTTGGGACACTAATTCCACACTAACTAAAATTGTTTGGCGGAGGAGACAGGATTTGAACCTGCGAGGACCTTTCGACCCAACACACTTTCCAGGCGTGCGCCTTAAACCACTCGGCCACTCCTCCGTACGCTATCTATTGTAGCACGCGCCCGCGATCCGGTGACTCTTGCCAAAATCAGCAAATTAGAGTAGAATAGCGACAAGATGGCCACCACAAGTGAGAACACCAGTTTTAGTTTACCCGTTCGATCTGACGTCGGACGGGCTTTTTTTGCTGCGCCCAGCACCAGCAGCGCCCCAGTGATTGAACTAAGAGGTATCCAGAAAATTTTTGGTTATGATGATACTGAGACAATCGCTCTGGACAAGATTGATCTAGTTATCGGACATGGTGAATTTGTGGCCATCATGGGTCAGAGTGGTTGTGGCAAGACTACCCTGCTGAACCTGGTTGGGCTACTCGATCGACCGACAGCTGGTAGTTATCTACTGAATGGTCGGGATGTGGCTAAATTCCGCGCTTCGCGCAAAGCTCGCGTGCGGAATCGCGAGATTGGTTTTGTCTTTCAAAATTTCAATTTGATTCACAAACTTAACGTGCTCGAGAATGTAGCGCTGCCGCTGACTTACCGAAGAGGTTTAAATTTTCGCCACCAACAGCGAGCCAGTTTACTGCTCAAAACTTTTGGCCTCCAGAATCGCGAATATTACATGCCGTACCAGTTGTCTGGCGGTCAAACCCAGCGAGTAGCCATCGCCCGCGCTCTGATTAACAAACCATCGATTATTTTGGCGGACGAACCGACCGGTAATCTCGATAGCCAAAACGCGGAAATTATCATGGACGAGTTAACGCGCATTCATCACGAAGGCAACACCATCTTAATGGTGACGCATAATCCTGACCTCTTGTCATACGCTAGTCGCGTCATTCATATGAAGGACGGTCGCATCATCAGCGATGTTGAATTGACTGAAAATAAAGCCTACTCAACCGCCACCAAATTCGTTTCACGACGCAAAAATCTCCGTCGCCGTCGCGGTATTAGACGGACGACTAAAAGGAGCAAAAGATGATCCTACCCGTCAGTTTCAATCTCGCCCTTGGTAGTTTGCACGCTCATCGGACGCGGACACTGCTGACAACGCTCGGTGTGGTGATCGGCGTCTTTATTATTGCTCTGATTTTAGTCCTCAGTGGTGGCCTGCACGCCAGCATCGCTCAACAGACCGCCAATCTGGACGATGATATTTTACTGATTCGTTCGGCCGGCGACAGTACGACTGGTATGGAAGCCTTTTCGCCGCTCAGGGTCGCTAACGCCACGGTTTTAACTGAACGTGATGCTACGGCGGTTAGCGAAATTACCGACGTCAAGGATGTCGCACCGATGATGTTTCTCGGTGGTACGATCAAGAACGGCGAGCGGGCTTATGACAACATCACGACGGTAGCCACGAATTATAGTTTTCCGAGTGTGCTCGGTCTAGAGATGGCGTCTGGCTCTTGGTTTGCTGAAAACGAAGCGAATCGCCAATACGCAATTCTCGGCGAAAAATTAGCGTCAGCACTGATTGAAACCAATCGCGCGATGGGCCAAACGATCAATATCAAAGGTCAGGATTTCACCGTAGTTGGCATCATTAAAACGACTAACCAACCGATTTCCCTAGCGGGAGTTGATGTCGATAAAACAGCTTTTATTTCCTTAGCCAATGGTCTCAAGTTCACCAGCGGTACAATCGCCATTGGTCAGATCGTCGTTCGCACAACTGACCGAGATGTCCTTAGCGATGTCAAAAAGGACGTGGTCGCCGTCCTCCAGCACAACCATCTCGATGACAGCGAGTTCGCCGTTCGAGCGGCTGGTGAAGTCGCTAGCGCGACCGCCGGCTGGTTGGCGACGATTACTTTGGCGGCCTTGATTTTCGCCAGTATTTCCTTGCTCGTCGGCGGCATCGGCATCATGAACATCATGCTCGTCAGTGTCGCCGAACGGGTGCGCGAAATCGGTATTCGAAAAGCTGTCGGTGCGACCAAACGTCAGATCCTTGAACAATTTCTCCTCGAAGCCGTCCTGATGACGCTCGGTGGCGGTGTGATTGGTCTGGGGTTGGCTTATGCGGCGGGTTATTTGATCGCTCTGCAATTTTCGCTACCGCTAGTTTTTGATTGGTGGATTTTTGCAATCGCCCTTGGCGTACCGCTGTCAGTCGGTCTAATCTTTGGTCTCTGGCCGGCTGCCCGCGCCGCCAACCAAGACCCAATCGTTGCCCTCAAACAATATCATTGATGGTTTACAATCCTTAATCGCTTGTGCTACAATTGAATCCAGTTTAAGGAAAGGGTGGGCATGGACGAAGACACCAGCAAAACCAAGGTTGACGACGAAGAATTAGAGAACATGATCGCCAGCATCAAAGGCCAGCCGGCTGCGCCGCCGACGGTTGCTGGTAGTGGTGCGCCGATGGCGTCGACACCACCAGCTACCCCACCGATTAATTCCTCGATGATACCGGCTACTGATGGAGCGACTGCGGCGCCAACTGCGTCCGCGCCAATTGTACCGATGCCGCTGTCTGAACCGACTACGCCACCAGCGACGTCGCTGACGCCAACACCACCAACACCTGCGCCCGCGGTGACCACACCGCCTGCCCTGCCGCCGGAACTAGCTAGCATCAAACAGAGTACCCTGGCGGAGCTGCGTCCGTTGGTTGATCGGTTAGCCCTGCCGCCCGAGGAAAAATTTAACGCTATCCTACTCATTATTCGCTCGACTGACGACGCGTCGCTGCTGCCGGCCGCCCGTCAAGCCGCCAGCGCCATCACGGACGAAAACCGCCGCGCCCAAGCCCTCCTCGACGTCATCAAAGAAATCGATTTCTTTAGCCAACAGGCTAGATAACCTACATCATCCCCATACCGCCGCCCATGTCGGGCATGGCGGTGGTTGGTTCGGGAATATCCGCGACTAGCGCGCCCATGGTCATGGCGGTCGCCGAAATACTGACAGCATTTTGGATTTCTTCGCGGGTGACGCGGGCTGGATCAACCACGCCGGCGCTTTTGAGGTCGATCACGCCTTTTTCGGGAGTCATCACGTCGACGCCATAGCCGGTTTTGGCGCGGCTAACTTCGGCGAACAGCGCTTCGGTGTTGAGGCCGGCGTTATTCATCAGTTGTTTGAACGGTTGGGCTAGCGCCACGCGCAGGATTTCCGCACCGGCGTCCTTACCGGTGATTTCTTTAGATAAGGAAATCAGCGACACACCGCCGCCTGGGACGATGCCCTCTTCGAGCGCCGCTTTGGTGGCAGCCACAGCATCGTCAACGCGGTATTTTTTCTCATTGATTTCGGTCTCGGTGGCGCCGCCGACTTTGATGACGGCGACTTTGCCGTTCAAGGACGCCGCGCGCTTTTCGAGTTGTTCTTTATCGTATTCGCTAGAGGCGATATCCGCCTGCGCCAAGATTTGCTTGACTCGTTCGGCGACATTCCGGTGATCGCCGGCACCTTCGATAATCGTGGTAGAGTCTTTTTGGGCGATGACTTTGCGGGCGCTTCCCAAAACTTCTAATCCGACGTTTTCAAAGGACAGTCCTTGATCCTCGGTGATGACGGTCGCACCGGTCAAAATCGCAATGTCCTGGAGCACGTCGCCACGACGATCGCCGAAACTCGGTGCTTTGACCGCGACAGTGTTGAACACGCCTTTCAATCGATTGAGGATCAGCACGCCCAGCGCTTCGCCTTCGACTTCGTCGGCGATCAAAACCACGTCTTTTTTGCCGGCGGCGGCTAACTTTTCCAAAATCGGCAGGAATTCCTGGACCGAGCTGATTTTCTTATCAGTGATCAGGATGGCCGGTTTGTCGTAAACCGCCTCCATCCGCGTCGTGTCGGTCGCCATGTAGGCACTGACGTAACCGCGGTCAAAGGTGAAGCCTTCGACCACCTCGGCCTCCATCGTCAGGCTCTGGCCCTCCTCGACACTGACCACGCCATCGCGGCCGATTTTGGCGATGACGTCGGCGATCAATTGGCCAATTTCCGGGTCGCCCGCGCTGATGGTTGCGACTTCGGCGACGCGGGTTTTGTTGCCATCGACCGGTTCGGACAGTTTGCCTAGGCCGGCGAGGACTTCGGCGCCGGCTTTTTCGACACCTTTACGCAGTTCCATCGGATTATGTCCCGCCGCGATCAGGCGGTTGGCTTCCTTGAGAATCTCATATGTCAAAATCGTCACCGTCGTCGTGCCGTCGCCAGCGTCCTTGTTCATTTTCTTGGCCGCCTGTTTGATCAGATCCGCGCCGATTTTCTCGCCCAAAGTTTCCTCCGTTTCGGGCAGATCGATCGCCTCGGCCACCGTCACGCCGTCGTGCGTGATGTTTGGCCCGCCGTATGATTTTCCAATAACCACGTTGCGACCTTTCGGCCCCATCGTGACTTTGACCGCATCGGCCAGTTTCTTGGCACCTGCCAGAATTTTCTCGCGCGCCTCGTCGTCATAAAATACCTTTTTTGCCATGATTCCTTTCCTTTCCGTCATCGCGAGCGTAATGTGGCGATCCAGGCTAGATTGCTTTGTCACCTCGTTCCTCGCAATGACTATTTACATGTAGATGCCTCTATAATAGCAAAAAAAGTTAGCACTCGCAAGGGGGGAGTGCTAGGTACTCAACTCATTTATGAGTTCTTGCACGTTTTCTTCAAAGATGCCCTCGGCATCTGCACGCAAATTGCTAATCTTATTAATAATATCACTATCTGGCCACGCTTGTTGTAATTGATTGTATACATTTTGTATCTGTTGTTCCGCTTGGGGGTTTTGGGAATTAAGGAAATATAGGTCGTAAAAATCTCTTAAGTTCAGTTGCTTTTGCCCACTAGCGATCAATATTGACAAAAGTTTTCTGTATGTGCGATAAGTACTTTCGTATGCTTCGCCATATTTTTTCTCGCGGAGATCAGGATCGATCAGGTTAAAATCTCCATGATCAAGACAGGAATTCAAATGTTCGGTCAGGGCTTCGTTAATGGGCTTTGGCATACTAGCATTCAAGGCGGATTCTACTGATAGGAAACGTGCACCAATCACCTCCCTGAACACACCCTCGCGATATTCTTGTGGAATACTACCATTAATAGTATGGATAAGTTCATGTCGTATCACATATCTACAGTCTTCCATTTTATTGCATAACAAACCAATCTCGTGCTCTCCCGTCCTCGTGTTAATATAGCTGGTGCCAACGATGGATATACTTCTTTCGTTTTTAGCCTTCATCAGGGTCCCATCGTCAATATATACCTGCACTTTATTTAACTTGTCGCAATGAGCCCCAGCTGATTCTGGCAAATAGCCGCATTCGATCATCTCGTTAATTTCGGTCATCAATTCCATTTTGAGTAGCTCAACCTGGGAATCAATCTCCTTTTGTTGGCGAGCTAGTTGATAGTTATGCCATTCTAAAAAGTTTAGGAAGAGTTCGTCGCCAACTAGATATTCTATACCCTCTTTTTTGGCTGTAAGCACTTCAGCCCAATCAAATGTGTCTGTAGTGGAGTCTTCGGGTTTGTTAGGCGTAGTCGAGCGCGGAATTGCAGCCCATAGTCTCTTTGCTAGCTTTTTTAGTGCGGTTTCTTCTTGAACGATGTCTGTTTGTTGGGGTTTTTGTACTTGTAGTGCAGCATTCGCTAGCGTTCTTTGGAGAAAAGGACTTTTGGTGTGCTCGTCTAACAGCGCATTAAATTGCTGTTTCTGCCTTTCGGTCTTCTGTTCAATATCAAAGCGCGCGCGCCATAAATAATTCTCTAGTTGTTGCTGGGTATCACCCAAGATGATTGCATCATTTTCGTTCGAGGTCAATCGTTGGTCAGGTTCAGCCGAATTATCGGGGAGATCACATTGTATCGCAGCAATCGCAATAGCAGCGCGTGCGGCACCCCCCCAGTTTATTGATAGGGGGTAAATGTTGTTCGCACAACTCACTTAGCACAATACGTACGTCTGGTTCTTTGGGCACCTTGGTCCTTTTAATAATGTGGTCTCTTGCATTAGTGTGACATAAAACACTGTTGGAGTCAAGATGAGGATTCTAGACGGTTTTGCGAATGTTAGAAATCTGTTAGTTGATCAGCTGTGACTTGCGCCGCTGCTTTGATAATGCCTACCGCAATATCTCTCAACTCTGGTGCAGAAGCTCGGTGGTATACCGGTTGCGGTTCAGGTTGCAGCTCGGCATAATACCCGCGCGTAGCTGGTTGATCTGGCACTTTTGCACCAGTTCTGTTTATATGAATCGCCGCCTGGACAACCAGTAAATCAAAATCCTTCAGTTTTTGCGCCCGAAGGTTTGCTTCAGCTATTCGCTGCTGTGCTCCGTCCGTTTTTGTTGGGCGTCCTTCTAGCAGCATCATTATCGTCTTCACCAGTCGCACCTCTTTTCCCTCTATTGCCCTAGCTGCCGCATTAATTTCCTGTATTGATATCCTGCCGAAATCCTTAATTTCCTGGACATATTCATTATGAAGTAATTCTATAGCTTGGCGACGTCGATCTATGATGCAACTGCGGATACTCTTATTCTCCAGCAGTGCCTGTAGTTCTGGCGGTAGGTTTGGTTCCAACAGTCCCGGGGGGGGGACGGTGTTTGCAAATGATTTCATGTAATCATCGTACACTATTTTGTGCAGAAAGTCAAAGATGTGTTGAAATGGTTAAGGTTGACTCTTTTTATACCAACAGGGAAGACGATCCTTATTCCAAACTATTTCATACCCAAATTCACGAGGGTCATAGACCTGCAATTGCCCCCCCTCATTACCATCTGGATAGTACCACAACACCTCGCTGAGTGTGCCCCACTTAACCTTTGCTGGAGGAAGCCCAAAAGGTTCACCATTCCCCTTGCGCAGCACTACAGGAGAAAGATTATCTTGATTTGGTTGGCCAGGCAAGTTTTCGCCACTCATTATTTTTCTTTCCTTTCATCAATTTACGCTGTTAATGGTAGCACGTTCGATTCGAAAAGTCAACCTAGCGCGATCGTCGCTCGGCTAGGCGACCGTCGCCAGGACGTCTTCTTCTTTGACGATCAGGTATTCGATGCCGTCGACTTTGACTTCGGTCGTTGAGTATTCGCGGACGATAATCCGGTCGCCGATTTTGACTTCCCTCACGCTCGCACCGATGGCCACAGCCTTGGCGATTTGCGATTTTTCCTTGGCATTGTCGGGCAAATATAGCCCGCTAGCAGTTTTGGTCGCCGCTTCCTCGCGTGTAGCGACGATGCGTTCGCCGAGTGGTTTGATTGGAACTTTACTCATGATTTCCTCCTTCTGGTTAAGTTTCTCTGCTTGTCATTCTGAAGCCTTGGCCAAAGAATCTCTCTCGATCTAGGAGATCCTTCACTAACGTTCAGGATGACAATAGCCAGTTTAGCAAAAAAAGTTAGCACTCGCAAGGATCGAGTGCTAGGTTTTTTTATAAAACATTTCGCTCATGCTTGCAAAGCAGGGGGGGGGGTGATAGTATAAAGAAAATTTAATTTGATAGGAGAAATTTATGGCGTCTAGCAATCACAACACGGTCAATACGGTTTATTATATGGATGGTGATGGCGATGCCGAGATTCCATATATGAATGGTCAAGAGATCCCGCCTGGAACAGCCTGTCTTCTCCCGTTCGCTGTAGATTCTAATGGTAAAGATCTTGTCCAAGCGGGATTTAATCTTTTTGGGCAAAAGTCTCCCCACCCAAATAATTTACGGTTCCTGGTTACAACTGTGCTGTCTGTTTGCGCACAGTGCCATAGGTACTTGGGTAATGAAGGAGATTGCGAAGTAGATCCAAAAACTGCAGCCCTTGTGACAAAAGTGCAGAATTACGATCAACGGCAAGAAGCTGCAGCACGTGCTGCGACAACCAGCAGTTCCTCAACAGGCCATCATGGTAATGGAAAACAATCTACTCAACGTCACGCCAAACAACGTCGCTATATAAATGACCGGCGTCGTAGCTAGCCTCCCAGCGCCGTATCGACGACGGTTTGGGCGGCGGATTGGACCTGGTGGAGATGCTCGGGTGAAGTGAAACTCTCGGCGTAAATCTTGTAAACGTTTTCGGTGCCCGACGGGCGCGCGGCGAACCAGGCGTTTTTGGTGACGACTTTGAGCCCGCCGATTTTCGCCCCGTTGCCGGGCGCGGTCGTCAGTTTGGCAAGGATCGGTTCGCCAGCTAGCTCGGTTGCGGTGATTTGGTCGGGGCTGAGGCTAGATAATTTTGATTTATTTTCGGGTGCGATCGGCGCGTCGATGCGTTCGTACCAACTTTCACCGTATTTGTCGATCAGTTCACGACGTACCTGTAGCGGCGTTCGACCGGTTTTAGCGAAGATTTCCGCAGCTAGGAGTGCCATAATAATCCCGTCCTTGTCGGTCGTCCAAACGTTGCCGTCGCGGCGGAGGAAACTGGCACCGGCCGATTCTTCCCCACCGAAACCGAGTGAGCCGTCGACTAGTCCGGGCACAAACCATTTCATACCGACCGGGACTTCGTAGAGTGTCTTGCCTAAGCCCGTCGCCACACGATCGATCAGGCTCGAACTAACCAAGGTTTTGCCGATCATTAAATCTTTCGGCCAATTGGGACGTCCTTTACCAAATAAATAATGAATCGATACGGCCAAAAAATGATTCGGATTCATGAGCACAAAATTGCCAGTTGCGCCATCGGGATTTTTGGCGACGATGCCGTGCCGGTCAGAATCGCCATCGTTGCCAGTCACAATGTCAAAGCAGTTTTTGGCGTTAGCGTACGCCACCGTGCCAGCCATGGCATTGATCGATGAACAATCCATGCGAATTTTTTCGTCCCAGTCCAGCGTCATAAAAGCAAATCGCGGGTCAACCCGGTCGTTGATCACCGTCAGATCGAGATTGTAAGCTCGCCCGATTTCGCCCCAATAATCGATCGACGCTCCGCCCAAAGTGTCTGCACCGATCCGCACGCCGGCCTCGCGGATGGCGTCCAGATCGATGACACTGGCCAGATCCTTGACATAGTTGGTGCGGTAATCGATTCGTTCGGCCTTGGCGAGGGCTGTTTTGAAGTCCGCCCGGGGGATTTTTTCGAAACCTTGGCTAAGAATTTCGTTAGCCCGCGCCGCGATCCAATCTGTCGCGTCGTTGTCGGCCGGACCGCCGTGCTCGGGATTGTATTTATATCCACCATCGGTCGGCGGGTTGTGGCTAGGTGTGATAACGATGCCGTCGGATAGGTCCTGTTTGTTCGTTTTGCCCTTGTTGGCACAGACGATCGCGTGCGAAATGGCTGGGGTCGGGGTCCAGATGGCTGAGCCTTTTGGCACTTGACCTTTCTCAGCCAGATCCAACAGTTCGGCCGTGATATGCGAATCGATCACGTACGACGTGTTGGTCGCCGCTAGCACCTCGAGCACAGTGCGAAAGGCCGGCAGCGACAGCAAGTGCGTATCAAAACCGATGAAAAACGATCCGCCTAGCCCCTGTTCGTGGCGATATTCGGCAATCGCCGCGGTGATGGCGACGACGTGTGCCTGGTTGAAACTGCCTTTTTTGGCTGCACCGCGGTGACCACTAGTGCCGAAAACTACCTTTTGATTCGGATCATCTGGATTCGGTGCGATCCGATAATACGCATCAAGAGTTTCCGCCAGGTTGATTAAATCTTTTTCCTCTGGTGATTGAGCTGACCTACTTCCCATAAAACCTCCAAAATTAGTACTGCTATTCTAGCACATGCTAAAATATTTAGCGACATGTTGAATCAAAAAATTCTGATGAGCGGGGCGCGGTTTTTTTCGAATAATGCGCAGATTAATCCTTATTATCAAACTGAAACTGTCGATGTCGAGAAGGCGGAGATTGAGCTAGCCGCGATTCGGCGGGCGTTCGAATCGGCGGGGATGACGGTCGTTCAGGTTGATCCGCCGGAGGGTAGCCAGGACGGTGTTTACACCGCTAATTGGGCGTTGGTTCGTGACGGCAAGGCGGTGATGTCGCGTCTGCCGAACGTTCGTCGGGCCGAGGAGCCCTACGCGCGGCGGGTTTTACAGGATCTCGGTTTTGAAACATTGACCGTACCAGACGATTGGCATTTTTCTGGTCAGGGTGATAGTTTGCCCTGCGGTCGGTTTTTGTTGGCTGGCAGTGGTTATAGGAGCGATCCGCGAGCCCAGGCTTTCGCGGCCGAGGTTTTGAGCTTAGAATTAGTGCAACTGCGCGCTGTGCCAAAACTCGACGCTGACGGCCGGCCGATGATCAACGCCGCCAGCGGTTGGCCGGATAGTTTCTTTTACGACATCGATCTCGCCATCGCCGTGCTGCGCGAGGATTTGATCGCTTATTGCCCTGAAGCGTTCGACGCGGAGTCGCGCGCCAAAATCGCCGATTTACCGATGGAAAAAATCGTGGTCAGTTATGAGGAAGCTGTCGAGGGGTTGGCCTGTAACTTGGTTTCAACCGGCGAAACAGTTATCATGAGCGGTCGCGCGCCCCAGTTCCGGGCAGAAATCGAAAAACGCGGCCTGCGCGTCATCACGCCCCAGGCGACCGAACTCGCCAAAGGCGGCGGTTATATTCGCTGCGTCTCGTTGACGCTGGGGTAAAATCAAAGAAGGCTCCTACTGCTGTGCATATTCATCACTGCCCGGTGGCCTTCAACATTCAGTATTGTATCAAATTACTTCTCTAGTGTCAACATTTTGCCACTTTTTTGGTGATGTGACCAATGCGTTTTTTGGGCATAGGGATATTTTAACATAATGCCGGTCGGGCAAGGTCGGAAATTTGACTTTTCGGATAAACTGTGCTACAATGATAAGGTAATGCCACATAAAATAAAAAGTGAAATTACTGATGTGCCGTTTTTCCAGCCCATACAGGATGGTCCGATAGCTATTGCGCATCAGACAAACACCCCCCCCCAGATAGAATCAGCTAGTGAAACAATGGCCAGGCATGGTCTGCCGCCCTATGTTGAGATTGATATAACGACAAATCGCGATGGCACTCCAATGGTATTCCACGGCGCAAATACGCCCATTCAGAAGATCCAGCGTGGTTTGAGCGTCCCGTCTGGGCCAGATTTGCGGTTAATGTCGGATGATGATCTAAAGCGATATAATTTGCGTCATCCCGATAAGCCAATCTCTACCCTGGAGGAAATACTCGCTAGCTTTCCAAACGTGCGTTTTGTCTTGCATTTAAAAGACAGTCAGCCAGAAGCTTTAGCAGCAGTTTTAAAAAGCACCAATTCCTGGGCTAATGTCTGCGCTGGCGCGATGCGCGGCAAGCCACTCAAGGAACTTCATGCAGTCTTGGGTGAAATGGAGCGCAAAATCGCAATGATAATTGCACTTTCTGATACGATTTTCGTAGCACCAAGAGTTGGCATGTTTAAAGGTTTCTATGATCCGGAGACTGCCCGACAGCGTTGGGAAGGCCTGGGTTATCCAACCGCTTGGAATGCACTATCTCAGACTACGACAGATATGGTTGATAGAGCGAAAAAAGCTTTGAGTATTCCACTAATTGCTAGCCACATGTACACCAGTGAGCCACTAACACCTGCGGTTGCAGACAGACAATATACCAAAGGATTCGATGGCTATATGGGCGACGATGTGGCAATAATTGCCACGGCAGCAGCCAAAAAGCGCCGCAGTAGTCGCGCTATTTAGTCAGTTTCTTGAGAAACTTGCGTGTGGTTTCGATTTCGTGCCACGGGTGCTCGCCGTCGGTGCGTTCGATGGTTTTTTCGTGACCTTTGCCGAGAAGCATGACTACGTCGTCGGCGGATTTGGCTTGTTGCAAAGTGAATTCGATGGCTTTGGTGCGATCCAAAATTTTGAATAAGTCATAATCCAGTTTCTTGCCCGATTGCTCGGCGCCGCTGGCGATCTGAGTCAGGATTTCCTCGCCATCAACGTCGCGGTCGTCCTCTTCGGTCAGCACCACGATGTCGGCATATTTTCCAGCGATTTCGCCCTGGATGGCGCGTTTGGCTTCGTCGCGGCGGCCGGCTGAACCGAACATGACGATCAATTGGCCATTGGTAGTGGCGCGAAAATCTTTTAATAATTTTTCAAAGCTGTCGGGAGTGTGGGCGAAATCAACGACAACTTGAAATTTTTGACCCTCGTCGAGGCGGGTCATGCGACCTTCGACCGATGTTAACGCCGCGATACCGTCCTCAATTTGCTGCACCGTCAACCCATAGACCAGGCCGACCGTGACGGCCGCTAGCGAATTATAAACATTGAATTCGCCGGGGATGTGCGTCCTGATGTGCAATTTGTCGGAAAAATTTTGCTCGTTAATTTCGGGGAATTCGTCCTTTAGAGCACGCGGTAATTTGACGTAGTATTCGACGCCGCTAGCGGTCAATTTGACTTGGCGAGCGACGATGTCACCCTGCTCTATGCCATAGGCCAGAGAGCGATCAATCGCACTCGCAAAATATTTGGCCGACGGATCGGCATAATTCACAATGCCAATTTTCTTGCTATCGTGGGTTTTATGAGCTAACTTGAATAATTTCAGTTTCGCACCGAGATAATTGGCAAAAGTTTTATGGTAATCCAAATGTTCGTGCGTGATATTGGTCATCACCACCGTATCAAATGGAATACCAAAAGTCCGACATTGCGCCAGCGCGTGCGAAGTCACCTCGAGGACCAAGTATTCGGCCCCGGCATCACGCATGTCGGCAATTCGCTGATTGAGCAATCCGGCGCTAACCGTTGTCATGTGGGAAATCTGCGATTTGAGATTTTTACCGACACCATAGGCTACCGTCGTCATCAGTCCAGTTTTATAGCCCGCCTCGGTCAGCATGCTGTGGATCATGAACGCCGTGGTGGTTTTGCCGTTGGTGCCGGTCACACCAATAACTTTCATGCTCGCTGCCGGATAATCGTGCTTGTTCGCCGCCCGAAAAGCGCGCAATCGATGCAGCGGCAAGACCAATTTGTTATAGCCAGGAATCTTTTCCAGCATTTTTTTCATCATAACGGTTGCCTATTGTAGCAGATTTTAATAAATATCGCGAGTCGGAATGAGCGCCAACGCATAAACTTGACCAAAGGAAGTTTCATAAACCCAAAATTCTGGTTGCCAGCCCTGACGTTTTTTGACCGCCGCAAAGGCTTTGGTTTGGAAGACTTCCCCGCCGGCCGGGTTCTCTGACAACAGTTCATCCCAATGTTTGATTTCGCGTGTCGTCGCTCGCCTTAGCATACTTTTCACCCCACTATTCTATCTCAAATCACTATTTTATGGTAAAATCGTCGCGTTATGAAATTGAACATGAACCATTTGGCGCTGATTTTGGATGGTAATCGTCGCTGGGGCAAAGCTCACGGCCTGAAGGTGAATGTGGATCTTTATAACCGTAGCAGCTTGTTTGGACTCGATGTTGCGGAAGCGGCTTTTGACCGCGGGATTGATAATCTGACTATTTGGATCGGTAGCGTATCGAATCTCACCAAACGGCCGGCTCTCGAGATCAAGGCTCTCAATAAAGCTTATAAAAAGTTTTTTGCTGATCCAAACAATTCCGATTTTGCTCACCAGCGGCAAATCAAGTTCGATTGTTTTGGTCGTTGGCGAGAGTTGTTGGAACCAACTACCGTACGAGTGATTGAAAAAGCCATAGCCGACACTGCGCAGTACGCGAATTCAGGCAGGCGATTGACGGTGCTCCTCGGTTATGACGGTACCGATGAGCGTGGCGCGGCGTTAAAGAAAGTTTTAGAGGAGCAATCAAATACTCTTTCCGAAACCGTAAATAATGAGGCGAGTCTAACTTCGTTCGTCAAGGCTGGGCTGGCGCCAAATCGCCAGACGGTTGACGACGAGGCGAAGCGAGGAGGAGACGGGCTTGACGGACGAATGTTAGACGAAGCCGGGCAGGTGCCAGGTGGATTGGTTGCATATGCCCAACTGCTGCGCGTTAATTCTTGGACTGGTCACTTGCCTGATGTTGACCTGATCATTCGCACTGGTTGCGCAGCCGATCCGCACAATTCGGCTGGTTTCCTGAGCATGTTGGCCGATAATACTCAGTATGCTTTTCTAGAAACCCTCTGGCCAGACTTTACGCCCAAAATGTTGCATCAAATTCTCGACGATTTTGCCACTCGTGAACGTCGTATGGGCAAATGATGAAAATCCTCGGCATTGAAACCTCTTGTGATGAAACTGCAGCCGCGGTGGTTGAGGATGGTTGGCGTTTAATCAGCAACGTCGTCCAAAGTCAAATTGACCTCCACGCAGCTTTTGGTGGCGTTGTACCCGAAGTCGCCGCTCGTTCGCACCTCGAAGTGATTTTGCCAGTCGTCGACAAAGCTGTCCAGGACGCTGGCGGCTGGGACGAAATCGACGCCATCGCCGTAACGACAATGCCAGGCCTCATCGGTTCGCTGCTGATTGGTTCGCTGACCGCCCGTACGCTAGCACTAATTAAGAACAAACCGCTCTACCCCATCAACCACGTCGAAGCACACGTTTATGCGAATTTTATTGGCTCACAAGAAAAGGATTTCCCAAACACTTTTTCTTCATCCCGTAATGCTTCAACCAATCATCCCTCCCAAACATCCTCCTCTCGATCCCGTCTCCTCCTCGCTTCGCCTCGTCGTCAACCGTCTGGCGATTTGGCGCCAGCCCAGGATCTCGAGGAGG
>JGI24702J35022_10000516_pt1 | contig 23358 bp, 20 predicted proteins | sample TergutTh196P4_FD_35022 | JGI IMG/M metagenome (IMG submission 35022)
CCGCCGTTGCCCCCGCTACCGCTGCAGCCCCCACTACCACCGCCGCCTCCTCCCACGCAGCGGCTACCGCCGCCGCCCCCACAACTGAGACTGCCTCCTCCCAAGATCCCACATCCAAGGCAATACCCTGCCTGATAAACGGTCTAACCCACAATCAAGCGCTCGAAACTGACATAAACTCATGTATCATCAATGAAGAGGAACTGGCTGATGACGCTAGCCCAGCGCTGCTTAGCCTGAGAAGGAATATAAGGCGGATTCGTGATTCGATCAAGGATAAGTTAAATGACATCGTTAGATCACCGAAGTACCAGAAGTTTATGCAGGATAGCGTAGTCACAATGCGCCAGGACAGGTATGTCGTACCTGTAAAGCAGGAGTTCAGGTCAGAAATGCCCGGTCTTATCCACGATATTTCCGCGAGCGGCGCTACGGTTTTCATTGAGCCAATGGCGGTCGTTAACGCCAATAACGAGATAAAGGGATTGGTGGGGAAGGAACGGATCGAGATACAAAAGATACTCGCCCGGTTGACCTCGGATGTTTGTGAAATGCTCGCGGAGCTAAGGATTAATATTGATAACCTTGCCGTGCTCGATTTTTTATTTGCAAAAGGGAAACTCAGCCTGGACATGAATGGCTCAATGCCGGCTGTGGGGAAGAACGTCGATATAAATATAAAAAAGGGGAGGCACCCTCTGATCCCAAAGAGCGAGGTGGTACCGACTGATTTTTGGACTTCGGAGGGCGTCAGGACCGTAGTTATTACCGGGCCAAACACCGGCGGCAAGACAGTAGTATTAAAGACTGTCGGGCTGCTCACCCTCATGGCGCAAGCGGGGTTGAACATACCTGCGGCTTTTGGCTCCTCCCTCAGAATTTTTGAAAAAGTATACGCCGATATTGGTGATGAGCAGAGTATTGAGCAGAGCCTTAGCACATTTTCATCTCATATGACCAATATCGTCAGGATAATGGGTGATGCGGACGACAAGACGCTGGCTTTGTTTGACGAGATCGGCGCCGGAACGGATCCGGTGGAGGGCGCCGCGCTCGCGACTGCGATTCTGGAGTGCCTTCACCAAACCGGCACATACAGCATTGCCACTACGCATTACAGTGAACTCAAATTGTATGCCTTAACCACGCAGGGTGTTGAGAATGCATGCTGCGAATTTGATGTTGCCACACTGCGGCCTACGTTTAAGCTTCTAATCGGGGTGCCCGGCAAGAGCAACGCGTTTGCAATTTCAGAAAGGCTGGGGCTCCCCAGTTATATTTTGTCCAGAGCAGGAGAATTCTTGACTCAGGAGAACGTCAAGTTCGAAGATGTGCTGCTCTCAATTGAAAAGAACAGAGAAAAGGCTGAAAAAGAAAGGGTTGGGGCGGAAATACTCAGAAGGGAAACAGAAGAACTAAAAAAGAACCTCGAAATGCAAAAGGGGAAGCTCGAAGCCCAGAAGGAAGCGATACTGAAGGAGGGCAGGGAGAACGCCAGAAAATACCTGCTTGACATAAGGGGTGAAGTCAATCAGACGCTTAAGAGTTTGAGGGCGCTCGAGGAGGAGGGAAATACAGAACAGGGAGTAAAGGCCGCAGAGGCTTTGAGAAGGAGCATTAAGGCAAAGCTGGATAGTGTGGAAGCCGAAATGACGGAGAGTGTATTGAATAGAAACAGACGGCCTGAGGCGACGCCGACGCCGACGTCGTCATCGTCGTTATCGTCTCAGCCCCAAGAGCTTAGAGCAGGCGACGCCGTACTGATACTAAATCTGAATCAGAGGGGAACGGTGCTCAAAGCCCCAGATAAAAACGGAGACGCGCTCGTACAGGCTGGCATAATGTCCATAACTTCGCACATATCAAATCTGGAGATTTTGGATGAACAGAGAGAGTACATCAGCAGTATTAATCTAGCGGCAAGCAGCGCCACTGTTAGCAAGACGATGGATATCAGGTCGGAGATAGATGTGCGGGGCACGAGGCTTGAGGAAGCTATATCACAGGTGGACAAATACATTGACGACGTCATCCTGACAGGGCTGAGCGCGGTGACGATCATTCATGGCAAGGGTACCGGCGCGCTGAGGTCTGGGATCCAAAAATACCTGAGAGGTAATAAATTTGTGAAGTCGTTCAGGGACGGGGCTTATGGAGAGGGTGACAGCGGGATAACTGTTGTTGAACTAAAAAGGTGAGTATTGTTGACGCGAAGATGTGACGCGAAGATGTGACGCGAAGATGTTGACTCGAAGTGATTAGTGATGTTATGAAAGCAATTACCGCTGAAATGTCATGAGTCTATGAAGATGTCATGACGCTATGAAAGCAATTTGACAGGTCAAAGGCAAAATGACATAATTGAAGACAGGCGCCTCCATGAAACACAGGCGCCTCCATGAAACACAGGCGCCTCCATGAAACACAGGCGCCTCCATGAAGACAGGCGGCGCCACGAGACACAGACGCCTCCATGAAGACATGCGGCGCCACGAGACACAGACGCCTCCATGAAAGACAGGCGCCGCCGGGAAACGCGGGCGTCTCAACTCAAATACACAAGATAAGAGCTGCTGTCGACGCAGCATAGATGGTTTGGTGGAAATATATGGCAAGAAGTCAAAAAGGGCGTAAATATGTAAGCGGTTTTCTAATGTTTTGCCTTGTTATCATGCTGGCGGTATTGGCATTGCTGGTAGGGGCGTTCATATCATATTCATACGTTAAGAACGCCCAGGCGAATCTCAATAGCGCTATGTCCGAGTCGGACGACGCATGGTGGCTGGATATACCTCCGGAAAGGCAAATGTATTTCGAGGTGCCATTAGGAGCTTCTACAAGCGCAATAGCCTCCAGACTGGAAGATGCAGGTCTTATTGACAATCAACAAATTTTTAAAATAATGTCGAAAGTCAACGGGTACGACGGGTTGTACAAACCCGGCACGCACATTGTTAGCATGGACCTCGGGTACGAAGAGCTCATGATGGTATTGATTAACAGGCCGGAGATTATAAAGGTTATGATCCCCGAGGGCGTTTTCTCCTCTCAGGTATATGACCTTTTGATTAAAAGTGGACTAACAAACGCCGGAGGAGTGAAGGAAGTTGTCAATAAGACGGAATTTGACTATGAATTTCTTAAGGGATTGCCAAAACGCCCGGATCCGCTTGAAGGATATCTCTTTCCCGACACGTATGAATTTGATTTGGGAGCTCAACCAGAGGATATTGTAGCCGTTATGCTCCGAAACTTCTCTAACAGAGTGTCTGAAGAGTATTATGAGAGAGCTGAGGAGCTTGGAATGACCATGGATCAGATTATAACCCTGGCTTCCATAATTGAGAGGGAAGCAAAGGACGAGGAAGACAGGTTTGTAATTTCCGGTATTTTCCACAATAGGCTCAACAGCGCTGATGCCGGGATGAGGAGGCTTCAGTCCTGCGCTACTGTTCAATATGTCTTTTTCAAGCGAAATGGAATTATGCTAAGGACTATCAGCGACAGTGACACCAGGGTGGCCGACCCGTATAACACTTATCAAAACGAAGGACTACCGCCGGGGCCGATTGGTAATCCTGGGTTGTCATCAATTAGGGCGGCGCTTTATCCGGCGGAAACCGAGTACTTCTTTTTTGTGGCGCGAGGTGACGGGACGCACGAGTTTTCTAACACTTATGAAGAACACCTTGAGGCTGTACAAATATACGGGCGCAACCTAATGTCGTAGTAAACGCGGTGATGTGGCGGTAGACGGACTGTTGGCAGACAGAATGTTGATAGACAGAATGTTGACTGACAGAATGTTGGCAGACAGAATGTTGATAGACAGATGAGGTAGCGGCTAATGAAAGTTACCAGCTAAAAAACCTCATGAAAGGGAATATTTTGAGTATTTTCGAAATTATCAAAGTAATATTAATAGGTATTATCCAGGGCATAACCGAGTGGCTGCCTATTAGCAGCACCGGGCATATGATTCTGGCTGACGAATTTATTAGTTTAGGCATCAGCGAGTTGTTCAGGGAAGTGTTTTTAGTTGTAATTCAGTTGGGCTCCATAATGGCGGTGGTTGTGCTGTATTTTGACAGGCTTAATCCATTTTCTATGAATAAAACAAGTGAAGAAAAACGCGCCGCAGTGACTATGTGGTTAAAAATAGCCGTGGCGTGTATTCCAGCCGCAATAATCGGAGTATTATTTGATGACTGGATAGATATGCTGTTCTACAACTATAATACTGTCGCAATTATGCTTATGCTGTATGGAGCGCTGTTTATTATCGTAGAGAATGCTAACAGAAATAAAGAATTTAAGGCGGAAAGCACAAATGAGTTGACTTATAAGATGGCCCTGATTATCGGTCTCTTTCAGGTTTTAGCGCTGATTCCGGGGACGTCTCGTTCTGGCGCTACTGTTGTGGGAGCAATGATGATTGGAGTGAGCCGGGTAGCCGCGGCGGAATTCTCGTTCTTTCTGGCGATACCTGTTATGTTTGGGGCAAGCGCGTTAAAACTCGTAAAATATGGATTTAGTTTTAGCGGCGCGGAATTGATCATACTGGCGGTCGGCATGATAACAGCTTTTCTTGTATCTGTTGTGGCGATAAGGTTCCTTCTTGGGTATATAAAGAAAAACAGCTTCAAGGCGTTCGGATACTACCGCGTTGCCCTTGGAGCTGCTGTATTGTTATATTTTACTCTGAAACATTACTAATTAGTTCTTTTATGCCTTTATGCTATGACAAATACTTGCTTTTCAGCCTGCTCAGCGGACTCCACGTTGTCACATGAGGCCATCTTAATATTTGCGCCCAGAGCATTGAATGAACCGACGATGTTCTCGAAGCCCCTTTCTAAGTGATCAACCCCAAATACCCTTGTCGTTCCTTTTGCGCAAAGACCTGCAAGAACCAGCGCGATGCCGCTCCTTATGTCGGACGCGGTCACGTCGGCGCCCCGAAGCTCCTTCATACCCTCTATATACGCAGTGTTATGGTAGGTGGTTATTTCGGCGCCCATCAGGTTGAGTTGCCTGCAATGGTTGAATCTTCTGGGGTAAACCATCTCTGTGATTGTGCCTTTTCCGTTTGATTTGAGTAACAACACAGTGGCAGGTTGCTGAAGATCCGTTGCAAACATTGGGTACATACCCGTCGTGATATTAGAAGATCTCAGAATGCTCTCACATGAAGCGGTTATCGTATTATCTCCGACAGAGATGTCAATGCCGATATCAGAGAGTTTGTCGACGCAGATTTCAAGATGCTGGGGTTCGCAGTCGGTGATCTCTATGCAGCCCCGCGTAATGCCGGCCGCCATAATATACGAGCCGGCGATGATTCTGTCCGGAATGCTCTGATGAGTACAGCCCGTCAGCCCATCGACGCCGCGGATTTTGATCGTATTAGTGCCTGCCCCGGTGATATAAGCGCCCATTTTGTTTAAGAAAACTGCGAGATCGACAACTTCCGGGTCGCGCGCCGCGTTATGGATCACTGTCCTGCCATGAGCCAGAGTCGCGGCCATCATTATGTTCATTGTGGCGCCGGATGTTATTACGTCAAAGTAGATTTCATTCCCAATTAATCTGTCGGCGTTTACGACATAATAATCATCGTAGAATGTAAATTTAGCGCCGAGAGCCTTCAGCCCTTTAATATGTTGATCAATCGGACGCGGGCCAATCTTATCGCCCCCGGGGTATCCTACAGCGACAAGTTTATACTTTGCGAGCAAGGCGCCCAAAAAGTAATATGCAATTCTAATATTCTCTGATTTGTTTGAATTAATAATGGAATTGCAAATTGTTGAGGGATCAACCCTCAGTGTATTATTTTCAAATTGTATTGTAGCGCCTGTTGACGTAAGTAAGCCTAATGTTGTTTTAATATCTAAAATATCCGGCACATTTTCAATTATGACGTCCTCATTGGATAGACAGCTTGCCACTATCAACGACAGAGAACTGTTCTTGGAGCCCTGGACTGCAATCTTGCCGCAAAGCGGCGTATTACCTGCAACTTCGAGCCATCTCATCTATAGAAAACCCACCTTTTATAAAGTTTTTAATCTTGTTGTCGAAGACAACTACTCTATTGTAACACAAATATTTCTTTTGTGTTACATTTTTAAAAAAAAATTTAAATTTTTTTATTTTTCCCTAATGACAACCCATTGTTTTACTACGAAAAACAATCTTGACAACTGGGAAAACAGCGATAAAATAGAAAAAAAGCCAACATTGACTGTGGATCCAATTGACAGCGGATCGAAATGACTGTGGATTGAATTGGCCGTAGATCGAAATGACTGTGGATCCAATTGACCGTAGATCGAAATGACTGTGGATCCAATTGACAGCGGATCGAAATGACTGTGGATCGAATTGACCGTAGATCGAAATGACTGTGGATCCAATTGACCGTAGATCGAATTGACCGTAGATCGAAATGACTGTGGATCCAATTGACCGTAGATCGAATTGACCGTAGATCGAATTGACCGTGGATCGAATTGACCGTAGATCGAAATGTAAGGCCGCCGCTGTATAAAGGCAACATGTCTGTTAGGACAGGTGATATGCTCAGTGCCGATGACGTGTGAGAAGTCCATGGGATTTAGTTCATGGGAGGATTCACTGATGGACTATGGCTTATTTATATTTTCTAATGTTTACTTTTTGTTTAAAAGGTGAGTTAAAAATGAAAAAAGCAACAGTGATTATAGCTATAGCAATGACGTTGTCAATAATAAGTGGCTGTGGAGAGTACGGTATAAATAACGAAGCTGAACTAGTTAAGATGGTTAGCTATATTAATGAACGATATGAAGACGATTCATTTGTTTTTCGTAGTAGAAATAATGCGTATGGGAGTGGAGTTTCCAGAGGTATGCCGGGATGTTTGGTTGATAGCGAAAAATATCCTGACGCCGATATACTCGTAAGATTAAGTAGCACAGGAGCATTTCTTGATAATTATTTGTACTATAAGTATGAAGAACAAGAAGATGCATATCTGAAAAATATTCTAGACGAAGTATTCAACAAAGATTACAGGCTTTATATATACGCAAGCGAATCTAGTCATTTGATTGGCATGGACAGCATATCCGCCGATGCTTCGTTTGAAGAATATATGAAAAACAGTAGAAAGTTTTTAAGATTTGAAGTAGTAGTCTCACCAGACTACATAATAAACGATAAAAATGATTTAGCTAAAATGTTAAGCGATACTTTTACTTCATTAGATATAACTATTAGCATCGCAACGATTAGTTTTTGTATGAATCAAGAAGATTATGAATCTTTGCCCGAAGGAATTATCCGAAGCCCCGCTGAGTATTATCGCAGGAAGAAACACGAACCGTTTCTTAGCATGAAAAAGCTTGATAGCGGTGAACGGGAATTTGTTTGGGAAGAAGCGCGTTAGACACAGAGGATATGTTCGTCCGCCTATAATTTATCTATTCTTAGAGCAATTCCCCGTTTGCCTTCAAGGAAATCGACTTGATCATTCACCAAAACAATACCGTATATCCTATAGAAATCAAAAAAGGCGTGGCGCCGAAGGATGCAACTAAACATTTTTCCGTGTTAAGCCCCATTAGGCAAGACCCCAGTGAGGAGGATCGGTTCTTCGGCGCGGCGCATTTGAAAACTGAAATTGGTACCGGCGCCGTGGTACGTCTGGCTTCAAATGTGCTTCCTGTCGACAAGAAAAATTGGTATGTTCCTGCATGGTTGGTTTAGTTGATTTGGTTGGTTTGGTTGATTTGGTTGGTTTGTTTGATTTGTTTGATTTGGTTGGTTTGGTTGATTTAGTTGATCTAGTTGATTTGGTTGATTTGGTTGATTTGGTTGGTTTATGCGTTGTTAATTTAATGAAAATTGCAATTGAAGGGATAATATATTATACTTAGTACTCAAAACTTTTTATCTACAAATCTACGAAGCGGAGAGAGAAAATGGAGAAGGTTGATTCAGAGGTTAATTCAGAGGTTAATTCAGAAGTTATTTCAGAAACTGTGACAGAAGTTGTTTCAGAAGCTGTGGCAGAAGTTATTTCAGAAACTGTGACAGAAGTTGTTTCAGAAGCTGTGACGAAAGTTGTTTCAGATGTAGTTCCGGATGTAGTTTCAAAGGTAATCTTTCATGAAGATGTGTGTAAGGGGTGCAGGCTTTGTACAACGGCGTGTCCAAAGGGGATAGTGGTTGTGGACACTGATAAGCTGAACTCTAAAGGGTTCCATCCGGCTACCGTCAAGGCGGAGGATATGGAGAAGTGCATTTCCTGCGCTTTTTGCGCGACAATTTGCCCGGATGTGGCGATTGAGGTAAGAAAATAGGAGGGGAGGTATAAGAGATATGGGAGAGAAGCTTTTAATGAAGGGAAATGAAGTCATCGCCGAAGCCGCCCTGCGCGCAGGGTGCCGACATTATTTCGGTTATCCGATCACGCCGCAATCCGAGATTTCCCACTATATGGCAAAAGCCATGTCGGCGATTGGCGGCGTTTTTGTACAGGCTGAAAGTGAAATAGCTGCGATTAATATGGTATACGGCGCGGCGGGCGCGGGAGCGAGGGCAATGACTTCCTCGTCCAGCCCCGGAATCAGTCTTAAGCAGGAAGGTATATCATACATGTCATGCGCCCAACTACCGGCTGTAATCGTGAATATAGTCAGATGCGGACCCGGCTTGGGCGGAATTCTCGCGGCGCAGTGCGATTACTTTCAGGCTGTAAAGGGCGGCGGCCATGGCGATTACAATATGATTGTGCTTGCGCCGAACAGCGTGCAGGAGTTGTATGAATTAACGGTCGAGGCGTTCAACCTGGCTGACAAGTATCGGATTGTCACGATGATAATGGGCGACGGTATGTTGGGGCAGATGATGGAAGCGGTAGAATTTAAGGATGTGGAAAACATTGAGGTATACGACAAAAAGTGGGCAACGACCGGCTCCGGGTTATCAAGGGAGCGGAATATAATTACCTCTATTAACACAATGCCTGAAGTGCTGGAGGCTATGAACAACGTCCTGCAGGAAAAATACAAAGTAATCAGGGAAAAGGAAGTACGAGCGCAGATATATAACTGCGAAGATGCGGATATAATAGTTACAGCTTTTGGCATGGTTTCCAGGATAATCATGAACGTGATTGCCGACGCGGAGAAGGAAGGTATCAAAGTTGGGCTTATCAGGCCGATAACGCTCTGGCCGTTCCCCGAAAAGGAGATCCGTAAATATGTGGGCGTGCCCAAAGCGTTCCTGTCAGTCGAGCTAAACGCAGGGCAGATGGTGGAGGACGTGAGGCTGGCCGTCAACGGCGCCAAACCCGTCCACTTTTACGGGAGGACAGGCGGTATGGCGCCAACGCAGAAAGAGATACTTGATAAGATCAAGGAAATTCTTTAGCCAGCGCAGGCTTGTGCAACAATCGAGCAAACAGGCGCAGATAATGCAGAGAATAGTTAGGAAACTCCATGACCGGCGCCGGAGAATTCAACAATCGAGCAAACAGGCGCAGATAATGCAGAGGATCTAATGTATGAAATTCTTTGACCGGCGCCGAAGAACTCAACAATCGAGCAAACAGGCGCAGATAGCGCAGAGAATTAAACGTAGGAAATTCTTTGACCGGCGCCAGGTCACTCAACTATCGTATAAGGAGGTATAGGAGATAATGAAGACTGTTTATAAGAAACCACACGCTTTAACCGACACGCCTTTTCACTATTGCCCCGGATGTACTCATGGGACTATTCACAGGATGGTTGCCGAGGTGATGGACGAGATGGGAATTGAAGGCGACACTATTGGCGTCGCTCCTGTCGGATGCTCATATAATAATTACGAATACTTTAACTGCGACGTCCAACAGGCCGCCCACGGACGGGCGCCTGCAGTGGCGACCGGGATAAAGAGGGTCCTGCCGGACAAATATGTATACACATATCAAGGGGACGGCGATCTGGGCGCGATTGGGACTGCGGAGATCGTGCACGCGGCGGCAAGGGGTGAAAAAATCACCACGATATTTATCAACAACGCCATTTATGGTATGACGTCGGGGCAGATGGCGCCGACTACGCTGATGGGGCAGGTCACAACCACCACGCCATTTGGAAGGATTCAGGAGAAGCATGGCTTTCCTATAGGGATTTCGGAAATGCTATCGACGCTGGAAGGCGCGGCATATATTGAAAGGGTCGCCGTAACTGACGTCAAGAACATAAAAAGGGCGAAGAAGGCGATTATGAAGGCGTTCAAAGTGCAAAAGGCCAGACTGGGGTTTTCATTGGTTGAATTGTTATCGACATGCCCAACTAACTGGGGGTATTCGCCGATCGAATCCATAAAGTGGCTTGAAGACAACATGATACCGCGGTATCCGCTGGGAGTTTTCAAAGGAAAGGACTTGGAGGTTTAAAATGGGGAAATATCAGGGAATAGTTATTTCCGGCTTTGGGGGGCAGGGAATTCTCTCGGTTGGCAGGATTATTGCTCAAGCCGGCATGATAGACGGGCTGGAGGTTTCATGGCTTCCGTCTTACGGGCCTGAGATGCGCGGCGGGACGGCTTATGTCCACGTAATACTCTCCGATGAAAAAATCGGTTCGCCGCTGTTGAACTCCTCGACCGCGCTTATTGCAATGAACACGCCGTCTTTTGAAAAGTACAAAGGAATGGTGGTTGACGGAGGTATTGTGATAGTTGACGGATCGTTGGTGGAGGGACAACTGACCGACGACAGGCGGGAATTTTATTCGATCCCCGCAACCGCCCTTGCCGACAAGTACAGTTCGCGCTTTGCAAACATAATTCTGATTGGCAAACTGATAGCGAGAACGGACGCCGTGAAGGTTGAGAGTTTTGAAAAGGCGCTTTACAAAGTGCTGCCTCAGAAATATCAGAAAATGATTCCGGAAGAAATGGAAATGCTCAAGCTGGGCATGGAGATATAGCAAGTTATGAAGCCAGTGATCCAACCAGTGAACTAGCCAGCGATTAACCAGTGATTAACCAATGATCTGACCGGTGGTCAAGCCAGTGATTTAAATAGTGATCCAACCAGTGATCCAAGCACTAATTCAGTCAGTGATTTAAATAGTGATCAAGCCAGTGATCAAGCCAGTGATCAAGCCAGTGATCAAGCCAGTGATTTAGCCAGTGATTTTTCGAATACTATGAGGGGGTTATGAATAATAATGAAATCGGTATACAAAGGCAAGACGAAGGACGTCTATCAACTGGATGACGGGAATTATTTGCTAAAGTTTAAAGACGACGTTACGGGCGAGAACGGTATTTTTGATCCGGGCGCCAATACGGTTGGCGCGCGTATTGAAGGAATGGGAAGGGCTTGTATTCGTATTTCGGAGCATTTCTTCAAAATAATTGAGGCGGCGGGAATCCCGACTCATTTTGTCAGCTCTGACGTTGAAAACGCGACTATGACGGTAAAGCCCGCAGTGATGTTTGGAAACGGGCTGGAGGTCATTTGCCGGTACAAGGCTGTGGGCAGCTTTATGAGAAGATATGGAATGTACGCGAAAGAGGGACAGGATCTCGACGCTTTGGTGGAAGTGACGCTTAAGGATGACGAGAGGCAGGATCCGTTGATAACGAATGACGCCCTTGACATGCTGGGATTGTTGACTTTGGATGAGTATGAAATCCTGAAATCCTTGACTAAGAAAATCTGCAATCTAATCAAGGACGATTTGGCGGGCAAGGGAGCGGTGCTTTACGATATCAAACTTGAGTTTGGACGTGTGGACGGGCGGATAACCCTTGTCGATGAGATAGCCGGCGGAAGTATGCGCGTATTCAAGAACGGGAAGCGCGTGGAGCCGCTTGACCTGATCAGCCTGATTCTGTCCTGAACAGCCTGATGCTGATGTTTTGCGTCAGACTCAGGTTTTTATTCATCAGGCTTAAATAATAGGGAATACCGCCAAAAGTCATATAAACCTCTAACAAGCTCACCTCGTCGACGGGAAAGCTTTCTCGCTCCGCGTACAAGCGGCATTCGGCAAGGGTGAAAGGCTGCAGGAGGATACGCCTGGTGATTCTGTTGTGTAGGCCTCCGCGATTGCGAAAGAGTTTTTTTACAATCCACGAGGCAGCTGAACCACATACGATCAACATTATCTCGTCTTGTGCGGACGCCCAACCGTTCCAAAAGTGCTCCAGCGCCGGGATAAATCGTGAGCCTTTGGTATCAAACCACGGCATCTCGTCAAAGAACACAACTTTACGTTTTCTGTTGGAGCGTTCAAGCAGAGCCCGTAGTTGCCCGAATGCGGCAAACCAATCAGGAATAACCGATTTATTTTCGTTGCCGTATTCTGACAATGCTTCAGAAAAGGCTGTCAATTGAGTTTGCTTATTGTTGTCCAGAATAGCAGTTACTTTGAAGGCATATTCATTTGCAAAAAGGCTGTTCACCAAAAAGGTCTTGCCAACCCTGCGCCGCCCGTGTTTGGGTTACAACATGCATAAAGAATTGTCGATTATTATACCTTCGTCACATGTCAATAATTAATAATTAATAGCTTGATATTAGCTACTCAGTCGTTATAAACCACTCATATGGGACAATTCCCTGGCTTCCAATTTTGCGATGTATGTATTTTGCAGGGGTCAATGATTTTCTATATTTATTCTTTTTAGTAATCGGCGGAACAGTAGAAGCCTTATTTAAGTTTCTCCACGACAGCAATGCATAGCTTATACGAGGTGAAACAGGTTTTGGTATAGGCGCGTCAAAAAAGTAATCGATGACAGCTCTGCAATATTCCATGAAACAACTCGCCCCGTTGAATTTCTCAATAATATCACTAGGAACAATAGCTTTGGATTTCATTTCGATATAAACAAAATCCAAGTTGGCGCCATCTGCTGATATCAGAAGAAAATCACAGCACTTAAAGATACCGTGAGCATCCCTGATTATTCTGCCCAAACGGTTACCAATATTCAGCTTGGAGTATTCCTGCAAGTTGAGCAAAATCGAATATTCCGGCACATTAGATACGACTATCTTTCTCAACTTTGCTGCGGGATCGTTTTCAGTTAAAGTAAACTTATAATTACCGTTAGATTTTTCCGGGTGAGTTACGAACACTGGCATATAGATTTTTAAGTAATTGTTTAACATATCTAAAGGCGTCATCATAGTATATACCCGCTGTGCAGAAGCGTTTCCTGTATCTCGTTCATAATATTTATTGTCTCATCAAATTCTGCAACTTCTATACCCTGCACGTCTATAGGCGCTTTAACAAATGTATTGAATTTACGTTTTGTTTTGAGTTCATCAATTTTGATTAGTTCATTTTTTGCGATGTAAGCCTTGATCTTTTTAGTGTCCAGCAGTTCTCTTTCGTCATATTCATACTCTTCCATAATTCTTATAGCTCCGGGACCCGCGTTTTTCAACATGATTAACGTATTGAATTCTTTCAGGATATAGTCGCTATGCGTTGTAATAAACACTCGCACACCAGCATTAACCAATTTTGCTAATAATCTTGCCATGAGACGTTGGTTTTTAGGATGCAGATTCAATTCCGGCTCATCAATAATTAAGAAGTCGCCAGGACTCGCAATGTGTCGAATATACATTCCTAAGTTCAATAAAGATCTCACGGAACTTGCACTTTCTCCCATTGTTAGTTTGGCTTTGCTCTTATTTGGGATATAGTGCACACCTTCCCTGCTTGCTTTATATTCTCCGCCGGCTAGTAAATCAAAATGCTCTAGTATAAAAGGATTTTCCTTTTCAATATTACTATCATATTTCGCAACATTCGCGAGATCTCTGATAAAATCCACATCTCTTCTTACTGGCAATGCATATCTTCCATCAAAATCATCAAAGTATGCATTAATAAGATCAATGGGATTAATGGCTTTTTCTCGATTGCTTACTTGCTCCAGTAAACGATTTCTGTAGATGTCCAACTCTTTTTGAAACATTGCGGCGCCGGTTCTTTCAATGCTCGCAATAAATGGCTCAGGAATTATGCTACTAAACAGAACGCACTGAATGTCACGGTTTATTTGATACAAAAACCAGTTCTTATTCACTGAATTAATCTCGTCAGAGTTTGCGATAATAGTAATTGTTAAAAATGATTCGTTATGTATTTTATCAATGTCACATATGGGTTTACCCTCGAGGCTTTTTGTTTGGATTTTTCTGCCAATCCCTATAAAATCAACAATATCTAAAGAGATTTTAAAACTTGAGTTTGAGAAGTACTTATTACTTGCGCCAAAAACATTAGGCAGGTTTAGCGAATAGTCATCACATGCTCTGTCAACAATACTATGCGCCGTTTTCTTTATCTCGTCCAGATCCACTACTATACTGCCTTGCTTTAATAATTTTGCTAATTCGTTTTCTCCAATAAAACTGTGAGAAAACGATTCGTTCCAAAATGTTAAGAATCCATATAGCGCATACGCCGCATATGTTTTCCCCGTGTTATTGGCGCCGCAAACAATAGTTAAGTCGCCCACCTCAAATTCGGCTTGTTTTAGAATACCTAAATCTTTTACATTCACCTTCATGTTCAGCCCTCCATGTCGAATAATACTATTCATATAATAACCGATATTTCCATGTATCTCAATTTAAATCGCTTTAGAATAAATTCGTTTGTCCCCACTGGTTTGCCCCCACTTTTTAGAGCAACCCTATAGATTATCGCCCGTCCGAAAGGAAGTTTTGGTCGCTGATCAATACTCTTGAATGAGCAAAACGCTGATATAAATCTTATAGGTCTTACCTTTTAAAACCATAAACCATGTCCGTGTTCTTATACTGTTTGGGCAGTTCTTTGTCCATCCAACAATTGAGCGCGTATATCAACAACTATTGGCGCTATTCCGGCAGCCTTTATAATTCTTGTCAGTTCAATTGAATCATGTCCTTGATCCGGAGCAATTGTCTGAGCACGCTCTTTAAGCCAGTCAGGCATTGATTCCAGCAATCTGGACATTTCTGACTTTTCGTCCACATTCGCAGCCGTTACGCTGAACATTACCGTCAGTTCTGTTTTCACGCAATATATGATATTTGATTATCATTATATTGCAGTTATTGTTGCTGGCGCGTAGCGCACATTGTATAGTTAGGTGGTTAGATGGTTCACCGTGGATTATACGACAGGCTGGCCCAGTGTTCGATTGTGATCAGAACTGAGATACAGTTAACAAAAATCAAGTGGTTTAATAATTTTTTATAGTTTTTTTGTTTTTGGGATGATATATTTACCATATAAGATTATGTTATCTATATTAAGAAATTCATGATGATAACGGAGATGCCTTCTTATCTGAATATGTTTTGGTGATTAACATCAGGCGCAAATCACGTGCCAGATGAGAGATGACGTGCAAATGGAGTGTGTAAATATCGTTATTTCGCAATCCATGTCATGGCAAGTATGGGTTGTCATATCGTATGCTGAAGATAACAGAGCGACAAATCAGCACACCCAAAACATTGATAACCAAAACTCTAAAGAAAATGGACTGTAACGGTGTTACAACTTGAGTATGGGATTTTGGCGGACAGGTAATTTACCATGCTTCGCACAGGTGTTTCCTGTCAGAGGACTGTGTGTGTATTCTGGTTGTTAACGCGAGGACAGAGGACAACCGAGATATAACCCGAATAAGATATTGGCTCGACACCATACGTATCTACTATGATAGAGCAAAAGTGTTTGTCGTCATCAATGAGTCGGATCCAAAGGCGCGAAAAAGGCATTAATTGATATCGCAACGAGCAAACGATAAAACTGCTGTCCGCCCTTAAATCACCAGCTCCCCAGCGCAAACCCATGTGTTATTTATCTGAACCCATGGTCAGACCCAAAGCGAATTTTTACGAATCAGCAGCGGGACGGCGTCAGGATATTAAAGAGAAATACTGGCTGCAAAAACCGTGTTTGTGAACGGGCCTGTCGGTGTGTCTGAGTATGAGCAAAGTGGGCTTGGGATCGGAATGGTCTGGGACGCGCTGGATAGAACCGCAGGTTACTCTGTTGTTGGCGGCGACGACAGCATAACCGTAACCAACAAAATCGGATCTAAGATAAATCTCGTCAGCACAGGCGGCGGAACGCTGATCTGGTTTCTCACGGGGGGAGGAGCTGCCGGTGGTAATAGCCATACGGTAGGGTTCCAAGCTCGAAGTATGCTATTCCATCTCATTGGGTTGAAATACTAACGGAACAATTTGTAAAAAGCTTTTCAAAACGACTGACGGAACACTTTCAATAAATTCAAATCCCCTCGCGTTGTAATCAATGGTGACTAACTGGTCCAGCATTACCGTTCCGGTTGTCGAAGTCCCTTTAAGCGGAATATACATAGGGTATCGGTGTTTCGTTTGGCTAATTGGCGCGAACACGGCTATATTTTGCGTTCTCGCTGATAATTTTATTACTCAGGCAAATATAAGGCCGATACCCTTGTTGCTCATGCCCTTTTTTGGGATTTAAGTTGATTTTGATAATATCTCCTTGCATCGGTGCATCGTTTACCATTTTTCATTTCCTACAGGTTCGCCCAAATCAGGCAATTCAGTTTGAAACGGCTTTTCATGATAGTCTTTAAAAAGATACTCCAAAGTGCCTTTTTGTGGCGCGGGAATTTTTGACATAACAATACAGCCATCCTTTTCGACTTCTAAAAACAATTTATCATTAAGGCCTATATTCGCTTTTTTTAATATTTCGATGGGTATCCTTACTCCACTACTGTTACCCCATTTTGAAACAATTGCCGTTACAGCCATTTATTATCCTCCCGCCTATTACTATTACTACTATGGCTACTATGACTACTATGACTACTATGACTACTATGACTACTATGATTACAAAGACTACCATGACTATGACTACTATGACTACTATAACTAGATTACTATGACTAGATTACTATGACTACTATAGTTTATATGCCCCCAGTTACTACTATGATTTTTGACTGCAAGCTATCTCATTACGTTTTTGCAATAAGTATATACGTTATGTATATACTTTGCCAATCGCTTAAATTTACCATCCGCCACAAATCCATACCCAAATCCATAGAGCCAAACCCTAACAGAAAAGCGGCTGTTTCAAAAACGAAATATCCAATAATAGTTATATCCAGTTTTTTCACTAACCTGTCATGACAAGATATTTGAGGCGGATAGCATTGGCTATCCGCCCCAAAACTTTAACTAAAGCTTTTTCAAGTGTTGTTCAATTTGCCATTAGTTTCCACATAATTTTTCTGCTCCTTTTTGTTTTATGGGCTGTTCGGAAACTCTTCAGCTCTTCTGATTACTACGCCAGAGAACGTCTATGGTTGATTGTGTTCTGCTGCGCTGGTTTATAGACCCGGAATGATTGGCGCTAAACTTGTCTTTATCTTAGTGGCGATTTTCTTATACCCGGCCGCATTGGGATGGAGCCTGTCATAGTGATCTGTAGCGGCGTTAATCACGCCTTGCAGATCGCAAAGATATACGTCTCGATGCGTCGAGTACTGCGTGGATACAATGCTGCGGACGCTCGCGTTAAACTGATTTGCGCGCGTTTGCAAAGTAGAATCATTATAATCGAACATTGTGCAGACAAGTATCTTCACTCCATTTGGAGAGTATTCCCGGATGGAATCGATCAGGTTGCTCAGACGCTGCGGCGCAGTTGAAATACTGTAATTCTGCGCAAGGTCATTTGCCCCGGCAATTACTATCACCACGTCGGGAGGATTGTCTGTCAGATACCTTTTTATGCCTGACGCTATCTGATCGATCCGGTAACCGTAGTGACCTTCGTTGTCGGTGTCAATAAGATCCTGACTGCCCTGACGGAGCGAACCAACCATGTCGTATGAGATTCCTTTCGCATCCATGTCCTGTTGGAGATATCCGCGATATCCGGCGTTGAAGTTAGTTGCCGACGAACCTGTGCCGTATGTTGACGATGACCCCAGCGGCATGATGCGGATCGGCGGGGTGGCCAGTTTCTTGGCGTTTGGAATTGTCGATATGTTAGACAACGCCTTGTTCCATACGATTGCGACCTTTGCGTACCCCTTGTCGTTTGGAACGGTGTCGTTAGAATAATCCTGAGTCTTGTCCAGTACACCTAACATCTCAGCCAGAAGTACATCGCCGTATGCTGATATTTGCGCGGCGACAAGTTTGCGCAGGTCATTGTCAAAGACGCCGATCCGAGTTTGATATGTTGCGTTTCTTGAATCGATGAGCGTACCGACAACTATAGTAGCTCTCTGTGAGGTTGAGCGTAAAGATTTTAAAAGCTTCTCATAGCGAGCCATAACTTCGCCAAAAAGGTAATTGTCCTTGACGTCCTGCATTCCAACGCTGAGCAAAATGATATCGGTAGGGGATTTTGACAGCGCTTTTGCGGCGTTTGTGTCAAATTTATCGATTCGCCAGCCGGCGCTACCCTCATGCCGGGTATCATACTTTTTCGCGTTGCCTGTAGTCTTGGAACCGACCATTTCATAACTTATGCTATACGCTTTAAACGCGCGTTGGATAGGAGCGCGATACCCGCAGCTGTCAGTCGAATATGAAGACCCGGATCCGACTGTCATGTCGTCGCCCATCGCCATAATACGTATCGGTGTTGCTGCGGCGGCAGGCGCCGCGATCGCTACGGCTACGGGTGTTGCTGCGCCAATGGGCGCGTCTACAGCTACGGCTACGGACGCCGCTACCGCTACGGGCGCGTCTACAGCCATGGCAACAGGTGAGGCTACCACTACAGGCGCGGTTGCATCTACCGCTATGGGTGCGGCTGCATCTACAGCCATTGGCGCCGCTAACGCTACGACCACAGGCGCAGCCACAGCCGCCATGCTGACTATCTGCCCATAGTTCCCTGTATATGTTAGATATGTGAGATTTGTTAGATATGTTAGATTTGTGGGACTGCCGCCCTCCCATGCGGAAGCCAGCCCGCCGGTAGTCGACCTCCAGACTGCAGTCAGTGTTATATCCGAGATGACGGGCGCACTGAAATCATATGGAGCGCCATCCAGATACCAACCGTCAAAGACGTATCCTGACCTGGTAGGATTAGTTGGTTTAGACGCCTTGGCGCCGTAGTTGACCTTAACGGAGGACTTAGCGGTACCGCCCTGGGAATCGAAGCTGACGGTAAATGTGATTTGCGTCCATTTTGCCGTCAGGGTAATATTTGCCGTGACTGCTTTATTGAAGTCATAAGCGGTTGTTCCATTAAGCCAACCGGCGAAAGTGAATCCGATTTTTTCCGGATCGACGGGTCGCGAAACCTGTGTCCCATAATCCAGCGAAACAGCAGCAGGCTCGGGAACGCCGCCCTTTGCGTCAAATTTTACTGTGCGTTGGTTGGCGATCCACACCGCCGTGAGTGTGATGTCCGCCATGACAGGAGTGCTGAAATCGTATGGCGCGCCGTTTAAATACCAACCGTCGAATACATGCCCCGTTTTGGTGGGATTGGTGGGTTTTGACACCTTGGCCCCATAGTTGACCTTTGATGCCGATCTGGAAGTCCCGCCCTGTGAGTCAAAGGTGACGACGAAAGTGATTTGCGTCCATTTAGCAGTCAGGGTCAGATTGGATGTAACGGCTTTGCTGAAATCGTAAGCAATGGCGCCATTTAGCCAGCCTGCGAAGATAAAACCTTCCTTTACAGGATCTATCCCCGGCCTGGGAACCTGCGTTCCATAGTCCAGATTGACGGCGGGAGGCTCGGGGATTCCACCCTTGGCGTCAAACTTAACAGTGCGCTGGTTGGCAATCCACACCGCCGTAAGCGTGAGGTCTGTCGTGACAGGCGCGCTGAAATCATAGGGAACTCCGTTCAAATACCAACCATCGAACACATGACCGGTTTTAGTCGGGTTTGCAGGTTTGCTCACTTTTGCCCCGTAATTTACCCTCGAGGCGGTTCTGGACGTACCGCCCTGGGAGTCAAAGGTGACGGTGCAGACGATTTGCGTCCATTTAGCTGTAAGGGTCAAATTGGCTGTAACAGCCTTACTAAAGTCATAAGCAGTGTTCCCGATATACCAGCCTGTGAAAGCATAGCCGGTCTTAATAGGGTCTGCGGGTTTAGTCGCAGGCATACCGTGATTTACTACGGCTTGCGGAACAGGGCTTCCGCCCTGGGAGTCGAAGGTGACTGTAAATGAAGTAGTTGACCATACCGCTGTCAAGGTAATATTGGAGGTGACCGGAGTGTTGAAATCGTAAGCAGTTGCGCCCAGATTCCAACCGATGAAAGTATAGCCGGTTTTTGCGGGTTTTGCAGGCTCGGGCGCCGTATCTTTGTATGCGACCAGAACAGGCGCCGGCGCCGGCGCGCCGCCTTGTGCATCGAATGTGACGGTGAAAGGTTTGGAGATAATACTCTCTTCCGCCATTATGCAATATGGAAGATTCCTGCTCGCTTGAGCGCCGTCTCCAAGCTGCCCAAAGTAATTATAACCCCATGCCCACAGGCTGCCGTCAGTGAGATATGCTATGCTGTGGTAATCCCCGCATGCGACCTCCCTGACGCTACCGGTGATTTTAACCGGTGATCTCCGATCCGTTGTGGTTCCGTCGCCCAATTGGCCATAGGTGTTATCACCCCATGCCCATAGGTTTTGATCCGTCTTAATTGCCATGGCGTGATAAGCGCCTGCCGCCACGTATTTTACGCCATCTGTAATTTTCCTTGGCGCTGTCCGGTTTGTGGTCGACCCGTCGCCAAGCTGCCCTGCGCTGTTATCGCCCCACGCCCAAAGGGCGCCGTCCGTTTTGACGGCATATGTAGCGGCGTCCCCGCATGTGACGGCGGATACACTATCCAGGATTTTTACAGGAGCGCTTTTTGAGACTGTTGTATTGTCGCCCAGCTGACCGCAGCCGTTCCAACCCCAAGCCCAGAGTGTCCCGTCAGTTTTTAACGCGGTCGTATGGCCAAATCCGCATGCTACATCCGCTACATTATCCATGATTTTCACGGGTGACGACCTACTGATCACTGTGCCGTCGCCGACCTGACCCCAGTCGTTCTTTCCCCAGACCCACAGCGTGCCGTCCTTCAGCAGCGCGGCTGTGTGTCCGTATCCACAGGCAACTTTCAATACGTTGTCCAGGACTTTTACTGGTGTCGTGCGACTGGTTGTCGTGCCATTACCTAACTGCCCGAATTGGTTCAGCCCCCACACCCAAAGCGTTCCGTCCGTCTTGATGGCCGCCGCGTAACCGGATCCACACGATATCTCCGCTGCGGCGTCCATGATTTTGGCTGGTGTGTTTCTGCTTGTCTTGTTGCCGTTCCCAAGCTGACCTACGTCGTTGCGCCCCCATACCCACAGGCCGTTGTCTTTTTTTATCGCCATGGAAAACGAATCTCCTGCGGAGATGCGATTATTGACGGCCAGCGGCAACGGCGCGGCTTGAGCCAACGCCTGCATCGGGATGGATGCGGTTAGCATGGCAATGATCAGGACGAAGCTGATCACCCTCAATGGGATGTTTTTCTTTCGCGGTTTTGTTGTTTCCAAAATTTTTGAAGCCATAATACCTACCCCTTTCATTTTCGCAAATCTTAACGTTAGTTTACGATAATCTGGAATTAAAACTCGATTTTCTAACGTTTATATATAAATATTATAATACTGTTGCGATTGTTTTAATAGTTATTTACAATTAATATTATGAAAAATTTTCAACTAAGAATTGCAACCAAACATTTCAATTGTATAAAGGAGTAATAAAAAAATGACTGGCAGCAGATTTATGTCCGCATTTATATGGTTGTTTCAGGATGGTTGTTTCCGGGATTTTAGCTTCCCGGCGCCAGCGCTTCGCGCTCGTGAGGCGAGGGGAGCCGCACTTCGCCGAGCCGAGTTGGGTTGCGGGCGATAGCCCGCATTGGCAACTTATGGACCAGGAACGCCAATAAAAAACGAGTTGTTTAAGCCGGAAGTTGCTAATCGTCGCGCGGAACCGCGCTTCGCCGGGCCGAGTTGGGTTGCGGGCGTTAGTCCGCATTGGCAACTTACGGCCCAGGAACGCCAATAAAAAACGAGTTGTTTAAGCCGGAAGTTGCTAATCGCCGCGCGAACAGCGCGGTGCGCGGACATCGTCTGCGTGAGGCGAGGGGAACCGCGCTTCGCCGAGCCGAGTTGGGTTGCGGGCGCTAGCCCGCATTAGAAACAGGAGTAAAATCAAAATCGAACCATTTCATGTATAATTCTGATAAGGCGCCGTCTGTCTTGATTTCTTGTAGCGCGTCTGTGATTGCTTCCGCCTTTTCCTCGCTGATGGTTTTTGAAAGCCTTATTCCATATTGTCTTCCTTGGAAAACCAAATCGAGGATTTTATATACTTGTGGGTCATTCTTTTCGTAATATCTAGCCATAAACTCATCGACGACAGCAGCGTCCTTTTTCTTTAGCCAAAGCTCCTGAAAGGGCTGGTTTGGAAGGTCATACTTCCTCAGATCAAAAAATATTTCCTTTAAAAACTCCTCACACAGTGCTTCAGCGCTTGTGCCTATCGTGGTCCCAACTTGTTTTCCCGTAAGGCTATACTGGTTAATTATTGAGCCATCGTCCGCAAGTTTCACTATGACAGTCCCATATTCGATAAAAGGCGCCGTCTCGTCATATTTCTCCATGATAACGTGTATCTGTTCTAAAGATGATATTACGCAACTGACGGATCCGTTCTCCAATGCGGCGGGTATGTCTTCGAGTGCGAGCAGTTCAATACTGGGCTTTTCGCCCATGCGATCCGAGATAAGATTTGCGAGCTCAACTTCAAAGCCGGTCATGGTTCGCTTGTCTTCCATAAACACAAGGGGGGCGCCGCTTTCATAAAGGCCGACTTTGAATGACTTGTCATCAGATATGGAACAGGAAGCCGACAGCAGTACAGCACAAATTGATAGCGCGGCAAATAGCGATAACGCCACGCGCAATAACAGTGTAGAGCGAAACGATAATCGCGCCGCGCGCGGCGGTAACGCTGCCCGCAACGGCAACGCCGCCCGCGGCGCCAACGTAGTATTTTGCATTATAGACGGTAAAAATACCGGCTTGGATTTCATTACACTTCGCATACAAGATGCCTTTCGTCAAGCTTAGTTAAAGTAGGATAACAGCAATTTAATCCCCAGGAGCGCAAATGAAAAACAAGTTGTTTACGGATTAAGTTGCCAACACCGCGCGAATGGCGCGGTGTGCGGACATCGTCCGCGTGAGGCGAGGGGAACCGCGCTCGCCGAGCCGAGTTGGGTTGCGGGCGAAGCCCGTATTGGAGAG
>JGI24702J35022_10000517_pt1 | contig 23351 bp, 17 predicted proteins | sample TergutTh196P4_FD_35022 | JGI IMG/M metagenome (IMG submission 35022)
GCGTTTTCTTTCATATACCAATCCTTCACGAGATTGCGGGTCAAGCCCGCAATGACGGGAGTGTAGAGTATTCAGTTGGCGTCAAGTGCATACCCAGGTTACATTATTAATGACGCTCATGACGTGAGATTAACAGCGACATCCAGTGTAAACAGAGTGTCCGAACAAGACAGTTTTAAATGCCCATTTCTTTTTTGCACTGTCTTTTTAATATTATATAGTCCAAACCCGTGTTTTGAGATATCATTTTTTGTTGTAAATACAGTGTTATTTCGGATTGTCACTCTTTTTGTTATAGGATTATTAATTGTTAAAAACCAAATGCCGTTTTTTATTTCGGATGTAATCTCAATCGTTTTTTCACCATTTATCTTGGCGCATGCTTCTATAGCATTATCCAGAGCGTTGGAAAGGATAATGCAAAGTTCAAAATTGGTAATCCTGTATGAGGGGATAAATCCTTCATACTCTATTTTTGTATCATACTGACCAGCCTTATGATTTTTTTCGCTCAACAACGCGTCAGCAATGTAATTCCCGGTATCGAAAACAGGTTTGCTATAATTGAAAGTACCAACCATATCGTCGATATAATCCAAAGCTTGCGGGATATTGTCTGACTTCAGTAACACTTTTAGGCACATAATTATATTTTCAAAATCATGTCGAAACCTTTGCATTTCGCCATCATTATTTTTCAGTGATTCATAATGCAAAACCTGGGCGTTTACCTGATCAGTCAGGTTCGTTACCGTTTGGTTAAAAACGGTGTTTGAATTAACAATCACAACAATGTATAAAACTAAACCCATTAATAATAAAGCCAAAAAAATAGAAGAATACCTTGAAACTTCAGAGGAAAAATCCAAAATAGTCATTTGAGATAAAACACTGTTTTCCAAAAGCGCCATGCAGAAAATGGTTGTAAAAATGAGTATCATCGTTCTTGCCGGAAGCAGTGAAAAATTCCGCACAACAGCTACTACAGCAAAATTCCTTCGAGCAAAAAAAATAGAAGCCAACATAATGGCGGTGATAATACAATCGATCCAATTGAGAATAGAAGCTGAGGATAAATGTGAGTATTCAATGGGAACGCGCAAAGCGAATAAAACTGTTTGAGTAACAATTGAAGTGATATTAATATATATAACATAGTAGCTGATGACAATCTTAAAGGCTCTTTTTCCAAAAAGAATCACAAAGAATAAAATCGGTTTCGAGTGCTTTATCACAAAGAATAGGACTATTAGTAGAATATTTGTTTCGGTCTTATCGTAATTAAGCGCATATAAAACATCCGTTAATATATACAACGCCAATACGAGAGAAAAGCGTATTGGCGACGTTTTTCGTGCGGGTACTGAAATACTGATCAGTACCAACATGAGACCCGCCTCAAGTAATGTCCTAACCCAAAATGAACTATAATAGATAATCATGGATTCAATAACCATATCTTTGGGAATAATCTATGAACTTACTATCAAACATATCATATCTCTTTCGACTCATACTAGCCCTTGCCCCATTTCTTAAAACAACCTCCTGGTGATCATAAGATTGAATATGCTTTAGATTCACAATAAAGGATCGATGGCAACGGAAAAAAAGATGATCAGGAAGACGCTGTTCAACACTGGCTAGCGTCTCGTGACATCCAATATCTTGAGGCGTCTGATCCATATGAATGGTACAGTATTTACCATCGCCTTCTAGATATATGATATGTTTTGTACTGATGACACTGACAGCTCCTTCAAGTCGTATCATCAAGGTCATATCAGTTTCTAAAGTTTTTAAAAACGCGTCAAAAGTTTTAAATAATTTCTGCTTGTTCAATGGCTTAACAAGAAAACGAAATGCATCTACCTCGAAAGAGGAAAAGACCACTTTTGGAAAGTTTGTTAAGAATATAATAGCTATGTCATTATTGATAGACCTTAATACTCGCGCAACGGAAAGGCCGTTGAGTTGTATATCTTTGTCAAGCTGATAATCCAACAAGACCGCGTGGTATAAGATCTTTGAATGGAGAAAATCATATCCACTTTCGTATTGATCGCAAATAATGTCGATATTACGCAATCTGGAATACTCATTCAAAGCGCATACTATTTCTTCCCGAATAATTTGCTCATCATCACAAATAGCCACTCTCAGCATAGAATCTCCGCTCCTTATTAAAAAAACGTTCACTCTATAAATCCGCTATTCACACCGGAATTATTGCGTTAAATTTCAATCCTGATACAATTATTTGACCGTTAAAGGTGATAAATAAACCATGTTTTTTCACTCCAGTTATTTACTTTTTCGCTCCGAATTTGTTGAATAAATACAACAAGAAACTAATATATGACCATGACTTGATGAAAGGAGAATTAAAATGTATTACGGGATCATGGCCATACTAAAGGCGATTTTCGGAGGCTAAGGAAATGCAGTTTTATGAGTATCAATGGCTATAAGCAAAGAATCTATTATGTATAGCCACTTAAATTAACCAGAAATCCTTGATGATTATTTATGGGAATTTGTGGACTACTGGAAGGCAACGGTATTTACGAAAAGACACGACGAAATATAGCGTAATCACTGATTTTGGAAATCCGATGATTGACCTATATGTCGCTGTAAAGGAAAGAATAATGTCAACGAGCTTTGAATTGTAAGCGATTTGCTAATAGTAAAATTTTATCCTATCTACATGAATTATATTAGCATTGTATGAATTCAATGTCAAGAAAATCATGACAATTAAGGAAACCGCATAGCTATGATTATTACTGTTCAGAGGGTATCAAAAAATCCGCAACGGTTACAGGCTCCACACACAAGTTTTAGCCAATAGAACAAGTTTTCACAACTGTACCAGTGCATTGCCAATAACCAACAGGAGGTTTTGGATGCCCACTGAGCGGTAACAATTGAAGCGAAAGAATGTCACCAGGAGATGGATTATTTGAAAATTGCTATAGGGATGATTACGAGAGAGCTTAATTCGGCTGCTCCACTCGTCAGATTCATTGAAAACTCTGAAAAGTACGGACATACGTTGGATGTTTTAATTACGACCTATTCACTTGGTCTGAGTTCACAAGCGGTAGCTGAGATTAGTGAAAAAGTATCGGTCTATTCTCCTATCGACTTGTATGATCCGCAACCGCGTATCGAGCGACTTAAGCACCTGGGTGTTTCAGAGGCTTCTGCGGAGGTATTGACCATTTGCCCGGATACGGGGGGAAAAGGTCTGGTTCCTTACGGCATTAATCGCAATGCGATCATAATGGAAGCGTTGCTTAGGGGGGTCGACATTCTTATTTTTGTGGACTCAGACGTATGCCCCTCTGTGTTATCGATGAAGAATGGGCGACCCGTTTTAGAGGAGATAGACTTTATTGGGCGTCATCTTAAGGCGTTAAACACTGGCTCACAAATCACTACAAGCGAATACAGTGGATATCATATTTTGCCACCAGCCGAGTTTGAAGGTATGGACGATCTCCTTCTCGGTCTCCGAAAGGGCGACATGCGAACTTTCTGGAGGAGTAGTATGGATCACCAATGCTTCATCACCCAACCGCAATCGAAGTCCCCCTGCTTATGCACAAAAGTTCTCGGGGGTAACATGGGTTTTTTGCTTTCTGCATTTTCCGTGTTACCTCCGTTTTTTGCACCGTTCTATACGGATGGAGAAGAATTCTTCCTCGCGCGGGGCGAGGATACCGGGTTGAGTCCATCAATCGAACAGACCAATACAGTTTGCACAGACATTCAAATGTACATTTATCACGATACGTATGACGGCTTTGCCACCGTGCCAGACCTAAGGAATGACTCCGCTGTGCAGCAACGGTTTTACTATGCCTGCACGGGTTGGATTGGAAGAAACCCCTTTTTAAGTGCGTTGCTCGATGAAGATGAACAAGAAATCAAGGAGTATCAGCGCGCGCATCTGGCTGTTGGTTCAGCGGCGCTCGCAGAGTATACATCAAATCCCGTCTTCGACACACTGATCGAAAAATTTGATATCAGTTGGAGTAATATTGAGCGATACAAAAATGAATATGATCGCTTATTAGAGGCATGGTCAGAATTTAAACGGGTCATATTTTAGGCCTTTGAAATACGGGATATACTTTTGAAAAATGGAGGTAGCATGATGAGGATTATGATGATAAATCACTTCCCTCTCGCGGGTTCCGGAAGCGGGACATATACGCACAATATAGCGACGCACCTCCTGAAAAAGGGTCATGAGGTATGTATTGTCATGCCTGAAAATTCAAGCCATTATGCAGGTTGTGACGGGGCTGTTTTATATCCAGTTTTTTTTACAAATAAGGAACTTATTTTAAATGCCCTTCCATTCGATTTCCCTTGCTTTACATCACATATGAACAGCAGGATGTCATTTTTTGATTTGACCGACACGCAAATCACCGCATACCTATCAGTGTTTGAAATGACAATTGAGAAAGCAGTTCAGGATTTTAAACCGGACATAATCCACTCCCAGCACATTTGGCTTTTGAGTTGGCTTGCGCATAAAACCGATATTCCATACGTTATTACGTCTCATGGCACCGACCTAATGGGATATGGGAAAAGCAAACGCTTCCGACATTGGGCTAACGAAGCTGCAGCGGGCGCTGAACATATCATTACTATCTCGCACGACAACGACTATCTCGTCAGGCAATATTTCCCATCATGTGCTTACAAACTCATTCTAATGAAAAACGGCTATGACACATCACGATTTTATCCTGAGCAAGTAACAAAGGAGGAAGTCCTCACCAGTTTTGGCATCCAACCGCTCAAACACCTTGTCCTTTTTTCTGGAAAACATGTACATTTCAAGGGTATTGACGTCTTGATAGAGGCGGCGAAGATATATGAGGGCGAACACCCTGGAGAGATAATCACAGTAATTACGGGAGAAGGCGAACTCACTGAAAAGCTTAAAAAACAGACAAGTGACCGTAAACTCAAGAACGTACATTTTCTTGGATATATCGATATTTCGCAGATGCGCGCGTGGTACAGCGCAGCCGACGTGACCGCGGTACCATCGCGCCGGGAACCATTTGGGCTTGTGGCAGTGGAATCGTTGGCGTGTGGATGCCCCGTAGTCGCGACAAATCAGGGTGGACTCCCTGATATCGTAAACGACAAGGTCGGCTCGCTTGTGGATGTCGACGACCCAATGGCACTGTCTGACGCGATACAAACAGAGATTTATAAGTGTGACCGTAATAAGAGGGGCCTTTACGCGGCACAGTACGCCATCGAAAATTTTGCACAAGGTAGTCTCACTGATGCTCTTGTTGAAGTGTACGAAGCTGTTTTACGGCGAACAGGGGAAAATCACCTTGAAAAGATTGTCTAGTAAGGAGCATAGTGTATATGAGAAAAGTTATGGTTATACCAACCTACTGGGCGCGTGAAAAGAGTGACGGATGGCATGTTGGCGATGCTGTTTATGACCACCCTACGCCTATTGACGAAGAGGGTACGCTCCGGCGTACTCTTGAGAGTATGAGAATTCTATCATATAAAGATTTTAAGCTTGTCCTAATCATTTGCCCAACGACTCCGGAAATCGCAAATGCAGCTGAAAAACGGGTTCTTGATATAGTGAATGAAGCGGCTCTGCAAGTTGAGACTTATTTACTCACTATTTCGGATTTAGAGAAGTTCAAAACAATATTTAGTGGGAATGACGCTCCCGATCAAGCACTCCCGCTCGTTTCATTAGCTGGTTACGCCAATGTTAGGAATATGTGCCTTATGTGCGCTAATATTCTTGACGCCGACGCTGCTTTACTTATAGACGACGATGAGGTTTTTGAGATAAGCGATTTTGTAGAACGCGCCGTTGAATTTCTCGGAAAACGTGTTTATGGCGATGTCGTGTACGGCATGGCTGGATACTATCTTAACAAAAATGACCAATACTATGATGATGTAGTACCTGAGTCTTGGATGACATATTGGGACAGATTTGTATTTAAGGCAAAGGCTTATGACGAGATCATTGGTTGCGCTCCGAGAATCAAACGCACTCCCTTCGCGTTCGGCGGCGCCATGATCATACACCGCGACCTTTTTCGGAGCGTACCGTTTGACCCACAAATAACACGCGGCGAGGATCTCGATTATCTTATTAACAGCAGAATGTTCGGGTTTAGCTTCTTTTTGGACAATACGTTGTCAATTAAACATCTTCCTGTAAAGAAAAAACACCCCGAGTGGAAGCGGATCCGTGAAGATATATACCGTTTTGTCTATGAGAGATCCAAGCTGAATTCCCAGTACAAGACTAGCAATATGGTTCTTGTCACGGCTGAGGATTTTGACCCATACCCCGGGGCATTCCTGAAAGGCGATCTTGATGAAATGATTTTCCGCTCCAATTCCATGCTGGCCATGCAATATATGGCACAAGGAAACGCCGAAGGAGTTAAGGAGTCACTCAACAATATTGCGATTTCCCAGAAGGAAGCGCCGCCGATGTTTGACGCGTTTTCCCGTTATCGCGCGGTCCAAAAGTCTTGGGAGCAGCTTGACGGGATTATTTCCACGAAGCGATACTTACTGCGCAAAATTATGGAGGAGCACAATTTATCAAAAAAACCCATCCTCCTAGACAATCAACATGTACGGCAGCTCAGCCCAGAGGAAATTTTGGATTATATTCGGTCAGTATTTTATTTTACCGACAAGAGTTTTGATTGGGACTCAATCAAGCACATGTTCTACGTAAATACATTCTATGAGGGCGAAATGGTGTTTAAGAGCGGCGATTTTAATGATTCAATATTTGTGCTGATCAAGGGCGAGATAGTTTTGTACGCGAACTCGCCATCGAATGAGGATGGTGTTGAAATTACCCGTTTGCATAAGGGGGATATAATCGGCGAGAGCTGTATATCACATGAGCCATTCCTACTTAATGGACGCGCGACAGAGTTTACCGAAATAATCGGCCTTCACAGCGACAATCTCCAGAAGATTGTAGACAAGTATCCAGTATCAGGCATTAATCTATATAAACAGATACTCTTCAAGATCGTCGTGAAAAGACGTGAAGACAACCAGCGAATAGCTAAGATGATAGGAACTCCCGCAGCGATGGGCGCAACCAATTTTGGAAGTTAGTATTGGTAACTTTCTAAATTATCTAGGAGGGTATAGCATGATAGCATATGTATTTCCCGGACAGGGTTCGCAATTCGTTGGTATGGGCGGAGAGTTATTTGACGAATACAACGACTTAGTGGCAGAGGCGGACGAGATCCTGGGCTATTCAATTAAAGAGCTTTGCCTTGAGGATCCCGAAAAAAGGCTGGATATTACGCTATACACTCAACCGGCGCTATATGTTGTCAACTCCCTACACTATCTAAAAATAATAGAAAGCACAACTGTGCCTGATTATGTCGCGGGATATAGTTCAGGAGAACACTGCGCCCTTTTAGCGGCAGGGGTCTATGATTTTGCCACAGGCTTGAAAGTCATATTGAAGAGAGCTTCACTCATGAGTAAGGTCACTGGTGGTCGAATGGCGACCGTATCCGGATTAGGTGAGATTAAAGTCAGCTATATCATCGAACGGTACGGCATAGATGATTTATATATTGCGGGTATTAACACCCCCACTCAAATCGTTATCGCGGGTACCGCAGAGGTGGTCAAAAACGCTGAATCCGTTTTTATAGGTGAGGGAGCCAGAAGCTTTATAGTGCATGAAGGCAATGGTGCTTATCATACCCCGCTTATGGAAGAGACGCGAAAGGAATTTTTGGATTATATCAATGGCCTTTCGTTTAAATCGCCAAAAATTCCCGTTGTATCAAGCGTTCTCGGTGCGCCTTACGCGTATCATAGATTAAAAGAACGAATAGCCAGTCAAATGACCCACACCATTCGCTGGCCGAACGTCATTACTTATTTACTTCATAATGGAGTGAATGAGATTGCGCAGATTGGCTCAAGCAATGTTTTACGTGAGTGGACGGCTCAGACAAAGCGGTTTGTTTATTTATATAAATAGTGGATAAAGTAGTTCAGAAATGGGGGTTTATACGATGCCTTTGGAGTTGAGTTACACTGATTTGTTGAACTTGATAATTACCATATCGGCCTCTTCTTTGAGAACTTTTTCTTTGGAGCAAAACGAATTAAAAATTCAATTGGAAACACAAGATACTACAGTCAGATCTCATTCCGAAGCGCAAATCAGCGCTGTCCCTACTCCTGTCATACTTGAGAATGCTAAATCCGAAGCTCAGGTAGACCAAGGATGGCAAATCAAAGCGCCACTGGTAGGCACTTTCTACAGAAGTCCCGAAGTTGATGTTGAGCCCTACGTGACCGAGGGTGACAGTGTCAAAAAAGGACAGCCGCTAGGAATCATTGAGTCGATGAAACTCCTTAATGAAATAGAGAGTGACGTGGACGGGATCGTCGAGAGAATTCTTGCAGCAAATGGACAGGTTGTAGGGTTTAATGATACGTTGTTTATTATAAAAGTATAGTTCCAAAATCAGTTGCCAAAGACATAGCATTCGGGAAATGATTATAAGTCAGGCAACCAGAAATTACCAAATCAGACGATCTATATACGCATTCAGGAGGTGACGCATGAAAGCATATATATTCCCGGGACAAAGCTCTCAATTTTTAGGAATGGGTGGAGAGTTATTTGACAAATACAGCGCTTTCATCAAGGAGGCGGACGATATTCTCGGATATTCTATTAAGGAACTTTGCCTCGAAGATCCCAAAAAAATACTGGATATCACACTTTTTACACAGCCAGCGCTCTATGTTGTCAACTCCCTACATTTCTTTGAAAAAGCATTAGTCGATTCTCCACCAGATTTTGTTGCGGGATATAGTCTGGGAGAGCACTGCGCCCTTTTGGCGGCAGGGGTGTATGATTTTGCCACAGGCCTGAGAGTCGTACAGAAGAGAGCCTCGCTCATGAGCAAGGCCACTGGTGGTCGTATGGTGACCGTGTCTGGATTTAGTGAAGTCAAAGTCAGTCATATAATCGAGCAATACAGCATAGACAATCTATATATAGCAGGCATAAACAGCCCCAGTCAAATCGTTATAGCAGGCACCGTTGAAGCGATAAATACAGCAAAATCCGTTTTCTTGGAAGAAGGCGTCAGAAGCTTTACGATACACGATGGAAACGGCGCTTATCATACCCCGCTGATGGAAGAAACTCGGAAGGAATTTTTAGATTATATTAGTGATTTGCCGTTTCAGAAGCCCAAAATTCCAGTTGTATCAAATGTTCTTGGGGCGCCATACGCATATCATAGATTAAAAGAACGCATGGCCAGCCAGATGACACACACCATTCGCTGGCCGAATGTCGTTACTTACTTGCTCCAAAACGGGGCGAATGAAATTATTCAGATAGGTTCAAGCCGTTTATTAAGCGGGTGGACAAACCAGACTAGACGATTGATACATTTATCCAGATCAATGAATTACATTCATCAGAAATGAGGGTTTTTCCAATGTCATTGGAGATTAATTATGATAATCTGTTGAACTTGATCACAACCGTGTCAACATGTTCAATAAAACGTTTCTCTTTGGAAATAGAAGGGTTAAAAATTCTGATGGAAGCGCCGGATGTCGCTGTCGAACGTTCTTCTGAATCGCATTTTGTCTCACCGCTTATTACTCTCGAAAGTGTTGCGGAATCTGCGGTTCAGGTAGATCAGGAATGGCAGATAAAAGCACCATTAGTGGGGACGTTCTACAGAAGTCACGAGGTGGGCGCTGATCCTTTTGTAGCCGAGGGTGACCGTGTCAAAAAAGGGCAACTGCTGGGGATTATTGAAGCTATGAAACTCTTTAATGAAATAGAGAGTGACGTGGACGGAGTCGTAAAAAGAATTCTGGTGGATAACGGGCAAGTCGTGGGATTTAATGATCCACTGTTCATTATCAGCTTATAAAACGAGGCATCAAATTGCTTATCGCGCATTCTGGGAGGAGGGCTGGCTTTTGTTTCAAAAAATATTGATTGCAAATCGCGGCGAGATCGCCGTGAGGATTATTAGAGTCTGCCGAGAGATGGGTATAAAAACTGTTGCAGTGTACTCCGAGGCTGATGCCAATGCCCTTCATGTACTTCTTGCTGACGAGGCGGTCTGCATTGGTCCCGCACAGCCATCCGAGAGCTATTTGAATGGAGCTAGGATCATCAGCGCTGCGCTAGCAACCCGTGCCAATGCAATACACCCGGGTGTTGGATTTCTGTCGGAGAACAGCAAGTTCGCTGAGCAATGCCTGCACAGCAAGATCATCTTTATTGGACCTTCAGCTGAAATCATGGAAAAAATGGGTAACAAATCGGAAGCCCGGCGGACAATGCAAAACGCGAGAATCCCTGTGATCCTTGGGACGAATGAGCCTGTTTTTGACGCTAAAAATGCGAAAAACCTAGCGGATGAAATAGGCTATCCGGTTATGATCAAGGCTTCTTTCGGCGGTGGTGGCAAAGGTATGTGTGTATGCGACGGCCCGAATTCTTTTATATCGCTATTTCAGATCGCACAAAGAGAGTCGATCAACGCGTTTTCAGCCGACAGTATGTATATTGAAAAATATATCGAATCCCCCAGACATATTGAGTTTCAGATTCTGGCAGATAGATATGGTAACATCATTCAATTGGGCGAGAGAGATTGTTCCATTCAAAGGCGGCATCAGAAGATAATTGAGGAAGCCCCGTCTTTAGCGGTAGATTCGGAGTTACGTGAAAGAATGGGAAGTATCGCCGTTCAGGCGGCGCAGGCAGTGAATTATGAGAATGCCGGGACTATTGAATTTCTGCTGGACAAAGACGGAGATTTTTACTTCATGGAGATGAACACAAGAATACAAGTCGAGCATCCGGTAACTGAGATGATTACTGGTATAGATATGGTCAAGGAGCAGATATGCATTGCCGCTGGTTATCCGTTGAATATCAAGCAAAATGATGTCAATATCAAAGGTCATGCTATTGAGTGCAGGATCAATGCGGAAGACCCGAAAAGGAAGTTTATGCCATGCCCGGGGAAAGTCTCTTATATGCATATGCCGGGCGGCAATGGGGTACGCATTGATACTGCGGTTTTTAGTGGCTATACGATCCCCCCTCAATATGACTCAATGATTATGAAAGCAGTGGCTTATGCCAGAGACCGGCACGCCGCCATTGACAAGATCCGTAGTGTTATGGGAGAACTAATTATTGAAGGAGTCACTACAAATTTGGATTTCTTGTTTGAGATACTAAATAGCGAAAGTTTTAGAAAAGGCGACTTCAACACACATTTTATTCAGGATTATATGGGTGGGGGGTGAATTAAATGAGAGAGTTAGAACAGAAATTTAAAAAAGGATTCGTTTCTGAGAGTTTTGGAGAATTCTATCTGGAAAAACACGACGAGATGGAATTTCCTGAAGAGCTGTGGGAAAAATGCATTAAATGTGGCGATATCTATTATGCCGAAGATAGTATATTCAATTATTACATCTGCTCAAAATGTGGACATCATTTTAGAATAGACAAGGAAAAAAGGAAGTCACTGGTTGTTGACGAGGGCAGTTTTGTGCAATGGGGTGCTGAGATTAGGGGAGACAATCCGCTTGATTTTAAAAACTATGAGGAAAAGCTGAGTCAGCTACGTGAGAAATACCAGATTGACGAAGCTGTTGAAGTTGGTAGGGCGACTATAGACGGCATAGATGTTGTGGTCGGGATCTGTGATTCAAGGTTTATGATGGGGAGCATGGGCTATGTCGTGGGGGAACGGATTGCGTCAGCTTTTGAAAGGGCAGTCGTAGAACGTCTTCCAGTGATATTGATTTGCTGTTCCGGAGGAGCCAGAATGCAGGAAGGTATTATCTCGCTTATGCAGATGGCAAAAATATCTGCGACAATCAAGCGGCACAGTGAGGCGGGATTGCTATATATAGCGGTTTTGACTGATCCGACGACTGGAGGTGTGACAGCTAGTTTCGCGATGCTTGGTGATATTATACTTGCGGAACCGAGTGCATTAATCGGTTTCGCCGGCCCCAGGGTAATTGAACAAACCATTGGTCATAAGTTGCCGTTAGGATTTCAACGTTCGGAGTTTCTTTTGGAGCACGGTATGATTGATTGCATCGTCGAACGTAAAAATCTCAGAAAGATGTTGTCTGATCTGCTCAAAAAGCACGCCCAAGTCGCTCTTTCGTTTAAAACGTACAGAACCGGCATTGTAGAAAGCATTGATATAGATGAGGGTGTTCATACACCGGCTTCCGTGTGGGACCGTGTGATGACGGCTAGAATGGTGGAGCGACCAACCAGTCTTGATTACATCAATCACATTTTTGACAAGTTTATTGAAATGCATGGTGACAGACTTTACGCTGATGATCAATCTGTCATAGGGGGAATCGCCTATTTTGATAAGCAACCGGTAACCGTTATCGGGATACAAAAAGGAAAGAATGTGGCTGAAAATATCAAGCGAAATTTTGGAATGCCCTCTCCTGATGGATATCGTAAAGCGCTTCGTCTGATGAAACAAGCGGAAAAGTTCCACCGACCGATCATTATTTTTGTGGATACGCCGGGCGCCTTTTGCGGAATCGATGCAGAGGCTCGGGGCCAAGGTCGAGCAATTGCAAATAACCTTTTTGAATTGTCAGCAATCAGAACGCCGATACTCAGCATCATCATTGGGGAGGGCGGTAGTGGAGGGGCATTGGCGCTGGCGGTTGGCAATGAAGTTTGGATGATGGAAAACGCCACATATTCCATACTGTCCCCTGAAGGGTTTGCGTCGATTTTGTGGAAAGACATCTGCCGCGCCAAGGAGGCCGCAGAGGTCATGCGGATTACAGCACAGGATTTAAAGGAACTGGACGTAATTGAAAAAATCATTGAGGAACCCGGGCCGGCAAATGAGAATAATATCGAGTTTATTGCCCACACAATGAAGAATGAGATGGTGGATTTTCTGCGTTATTTCAGCAAATTCACTGAAGAGTCAATTGTCGAGCATAGGTATCGAAGATTCAGAAAGTTTTAAAGAGAGTGATGTTATGGAAGGTCAGGTTTTTACCCTTGGCGTAGTTGGATCCGGCGTTATGGGCTGTGGCGTTGCCGAACGATTTGCCGTATACGGACATCGGGTTATATTGCTTGATGTAAACCCTGCAGCGCTTCTCGCTGCGCAGTCGACAATTCGACGCAGGTTGAACGTATATAGAATGATGGGAGGGAGCGTGGATGTGGCCACAATTCTTCAAAGAATTACATATACGGATTCATATCAGGATTTAAAGCAAGCGGACTTTATCATTGAAAGTGTCGTAGAAAAGACTGACGTAAAAGCTGCTGTATTCGCGTGTATTGAAGAGGTTTCGCAGGAGGATTGCATATACATATCAAACACATCTTGCATACCTATTACCGAGATAGGGTCTTTTGCGGCAAGGCCGGATCGAGTCATTGGCGTTCATTTTATGAATCCCGCTTCCACAAAGAATTTCGCTGAGGTAATAAAGGGTTATTATACCTCTGATTTTACCGTTTCACGGATCAAGGAGTTGTTATTATCTGCCGGGATAACATGTGAAGTCATTAATGACAGTCCCGGATTTGTTACAAACCGTTTGTCACACTTGTTCATGAACGAGGCTGCCAATATCGTTTATGAGGGGGTCGCGACGCCCGAACAGGTTGATAATATCTTTAAAAAAGGGTTTGGACACAGTATGGGTCCCCTGGAAACTGCGGATTTGATCGGTTTGGATACTGTGGTGGACTCTTTACGAGTTTTATATGACAGGTATGAGGATACCAAATACAAGGTTTGTCCTCTGCTTAAAAAAATGGTGACAGCAGGCTTAAAAGGTCAAAAAAGCGGAGAAGGGTTTTATCAGTACTGATACTACTTTGTGATTGAACATAGTCTCCAAACGTCGCAAACTGTCAACGCTAAAATTGTTTTCTCTTTGATGCTTTTTTGTTAAGGATATATTAGAGCGTAAGAAAGGATCTAGTCAATTATGGATATCAAACAAAGAGTCAGGGCTTTTCTAAACAAGTACATTCAAACGACAGAACTAACTGACGAGGACAACTTTTTTGAAAAAAAGTTAGTTAACTCGCTCTTCGCGATGCAATTGGTGACCTTTTTGGAGAAAGAATTTAATCTTATCATTGAAAACGAAGAACTGAACCTTGAAAACTTTAGAAATGTGAATGCAATCGTGGCATGTGTTGAAAGTAAATTATCATAAAGGGATGTGACCTTTCATGGGAGACAGAAAAATCAAGTGCGTGGTCTGGGACTTGGATGAAACCGTTTGGAAAGGTGTCATTACTGAAGACGCGACCGTAGCGATAAGGCCAGAAGTGGTTGGGTTTATGCGGGTTTTAGACGAGAGAGGTATCCTTCAATCCGTATGCAGTAAAAATGATTTTGAGCCTGCGTGGTCAAAACTGGTGGAATATGGGATTGCTGAATTGTTTTTATATCCTCAAATCAACTGGAATCCCAAATCTGATGGAATTAAAAAGATCGTCAAAAGCATAAATATCGCGTTCGATGCGGTGGCGTTTGTGGATGATCAGGAGTTTGAGCGAAATGAAGTCAACTATGAATTACCTGAGATACTTTGCATTGACGCGAAAGATTTAAACGGATTTCTGGATAGGGACGAGATGAATCCGAGATTTATCACGGAGGATTCCGCGAGAAGAAGGCAGTTGTACCAAAGTGACATCATGAGAAATCAGATAGAAGACTCCTATCCGGGTACAAAGGAAGATTTCCTGAAAACGCTAAACATGAAACTAACGATAGCGTCGGCGTGTGAAAAAGACTTAAAACGGGCTGAAGAATTGACCGTCCGAACACATCAGCTCAATTCCACAGGTGTGAGCTATTCTTATTCACAACTCCGGGAACTGATCGATTCTGACGATCATGAGGTTCTCATTGTTCAACTGGATGATAAGTACGGTACATATGGGAAAATCGGCCTGGTGCTGCTTGAGAAAGAACCGTCGAGATGGGAACTGAAACTTCTTTTGATGTCATGCAGGGTTATGTCCAGAGGAATCGGAGGTTTACTCTTATCATATCTTGTCAATCAAGCCGCAAAAAACAATGTGGAGTTATTCGCGCGGTTCGTTCCAAATGAAAGGAACCGTATCATGTATATGACATATAAATTCGGAGGCTTTTTGGAATTTGAAAAAAACGAGGATTTCGTACTGTTGAAAGCCGATATGTCAAAACTGCGAGAGATGCCGAATTATCTCGAAATAGTGGAAGGATAAAATATATGGATTATTCATTAACAAAAGAACAAGAGGAATATCGTCAGGAGATCATCGATTTTTCCTTGGAAAATTTGAACGAGGAGCAGTGGCTTGAAACATTCAACCCTGAAATGTGGCGCAAGGTATCCGATTTCGGATTGCTAGGCATAACTGTGGGAGAAGAATACGGCGGGCTGGGCGAGAGCTACGCCACCGCCGCTGTAGCCATTGAAGCGCTGGGGTATTCCTGCAAAAACAACGGGTTTACTTTTGTGATCAACAACCATATCTGGGTGGCGCAAAATCTCATCTATTTGTATGGATCAAGACAATTGAAAGACAAATACCTGCCTGATATGGTGAACGGTAAGTATATTGGAGCCATCGCTATCACCGAGGCTGAATCTGGTAGCGACGCTTTCAGTATGACATGCCGAGCGCAAGAGGATGGGGATAGCTACATTTTATCCGGAAATAAAATGTTTATCTCAAACGGACCTATCGCGGATGTCTTTATTGTATTTGCGGTAACAGCGGAGATGCCGATAAAAAGGATCACGGCTTTTGTTGTGGATCGGAGGACGGAGGGGGTTTCCACAGGCCCCAATATCGAAAAAATGGGCCTTGGCGCATGCCCCACCAGCGAGCTGATCATGCGTAATTGCAGGGTCCACAGGGAAAATGTTTTGGGATTTTTCAACCAAGGGAGTTCTATTTTGACAGCAGCGATGGAGTGGGAGCGCTGCTATGAATTTGCGCCGCATGTCGGTGCAATGCAGAGAATCCAGGAACTCTGCGTGACACAGGCGAAAAAGAGAAAGCAATTTGGAAAGGAAATCGGTGAATTTCAGGCTATCTCACACAAAATCGCGGACATGACCGCAGCGATTGAAATGTCACGGCTCATGCTTTACAAAATCGCTTGGCTAAAAGATCAAAAACGGACAGCCTTTCTGGAGACAGCCATTTTCAAGCTCTTTGTCAGTGAACATTACATCAAAACATGCAGGGATGCCATGCAAATATTCGGCGCCTACGGATACGCGAAAGAATACGATCTCGAGCGGGAACTGAGGGATGCCCTCGCGTGCAGTATTTATTCAGGCACGAACGAGATGCAACGGAACACTATATACACTATGACGCCTATGAGCAATTTATGGTAATACGCTATGAAAATATTGATGTTTGTTAAGCCGATAAGAACCAGCATTTTGTATCCGAACGAACAACGCAATGAGCCGTATTCGGTCAACCCATATGACGCAAAGGCGATTGAAAAGCTCTCAACGTTTAAAACCAGAACAGATATTGAGATAATGTGCGCTGCTATGGGGCCCGATAGTTCAGTCTGTGTACTTTACCGCGCGCTAGCATATGGGATGCATTCAGCCTATCTATTCAGTGATAAGCATTTCGCCGGCGCGGATACAGTTGCCACTTCCTATGTTTTGGAAAAAGGCACCAGAATGATCGGCGCGGATGTCGTAGTGATGGGAGAAAAGGCCGCAGATGGCGAGACCGGCCAAACGCCTCATGGGTTAGCGGAACGTTTGGGATACAAGTGCATTTCTGGCATTGAAGAAATCATTGATATTGAAGGTAATATGCTGACACTGAAATGCAAAATACCCGGTGGATATAGGCTCGTGAAAGCCGACAGTCCGGTTGTACTGATTTTTAATGGATTGACTACCAAACGCGCAGCCTTTGGATTAATTGAATTGAAACGGGCCAAGACAAAAGGTATTTCTGTTATGTCTGCCGATGATTTGGGTGTGGATAGAAGTTTTTGCGGTATAAAGGGTTCTCGTACAACAGTTGTCAATATTAAAGATGATTTGGTAAAAAAAGATGGAAAAATCGTTAAGGCGGATCCCGCTCAAGCCGCTTTAATCCTTCTGGAGATGCTATATGGAAAAGATCTTTGTAATAAGTGATTATGATAAAAGAATGGATGATGTCACCACGCTTGAAATGCTCTCTAAAGCAGCAGAGCTGGCAAAGGCAAGCCAGAGCAAAGTGGTATTGTTCAGCGCGCGAGACGATTTTTTTGATGCCTCCGTGAAAACGGTTGCATATTACGGTGCGGATATCATATATGCGGTTTGTTCCGAGTCCCCAGTTTCTTCATCTGTCTACCGCGTGGTGTTGAGCGATTTAATTAGACGAGATATGCCTAAATGTGTCATTTTTACAGACAGTGAGACAGGCAAAGAAATTAGCGCGAGACTTTCAATCATGCTTGATTGTGGTTTAACGGCAGACTGTGTGGACATTATTCTTGATAATAGCGGAGAGTATGTTTTCATCCGTACCGCATTGAACGATTCTGTTGTCGCGAGGATTAAAGGCGACAAACAAGCTGTAAAGATGACAACAGTAAAAAAAGGCGCTATTCCCCTACGGAAAAGAGAAGTCGATCCCAATCTGACAGAGGTATATGATTTAGCTTGCAGTTATAAAGAAAGCTGGCTAAACGGACTTGGGTTGTTTGAGATCCTTCAGGAGATCGCGGAAGAAGAAGTTGAAGCTGTTGACATATCAAAGAGTAAAATTTTATTCTGTGCCGGGAGAGGTATTCAAAACAAAGAATCTTTGGACTTGCTTTTTGCTTTGGCGGAAAAGATTGGCGCGCAGGTTGCTTGTTCGCGTTCCCTCGTGGATGATGGCATCATGCCTCGGGAACGGCAGGTTGGACAGTCCGGCAAATCTGTATCTCCTTCCATTTATTTCGCGCTGGGCGTATCGGGGGCTTGTCAGCATATCGTTGGCATAAAAAACGCTGGATTTGTAATTGCCGTGAACACAGATCCACGTGCGCCAATATTCTCTTTCGCTGACTATTCGATTATCGCCGACGCCAAAGCTGTAATCCGTGAAATGTATAATAAAAGTACAGCTCTCAACGTCCGTCATGCAAGCGGCTTGGTTTATAAGAGTTAATATTGATGAGTGAAATGAGGGGAGAATTGGTTATGGGAAGAAAAATAGAGAAGGCTCAAATTTTCGAAATCGAGTCGGAATTAAAACAGATTATACATATGGTCAACGGAATGGATACTGACATTCTGGACCCAGAAAGAGAACTACTCTCTTATGGGTTTGATTCGCTGCTATTTGTTACCCTAAATAAACAGTTGGAGGGAAAATACCACGTGAGTATTTCTCTTAACCTGTTTTTTACTTCCGTAAATACTTTGCGAAAATTAGCGGAATATATTGCTGAAAATGGTGAATACACCTCGGCAGACGCTCTTGATGAGACTCCGTATTTTGACATCCAAAATCATGAAGAGATTATGGATGTGCCCGAAAGTTATTTAACTCCAAGTGATGATGTACAATATGAACGGTCAGGCCATAGCATTGATAGCGGTTTTGACGAGAGACTACATAAGCTTTTTGAACATCAACTGAGAATTCTCTCCGAGCAAAATGATATTCTAAAAAGCTTTGTTGAACAAGGATATGAAGGCAAAGAGCTGGATTTCTGTTACCCACCGAGTGTAATTGAAGATGATCAGATAACACAAGCCAAACATATTACGGATGATACACCTCGAAACAACAATTATTCGGAAGATATTGAAGTAACAATAGACGGTGTTAAAGAGTATCCTATGTCTGTGATTCAAAAGAGTCTCTATTCGCAAATCAAGATTTCTGAAGAGGATCCTTTTGATGTTATTTCAGTGCAGAAACTGAAAACGGCTGTTAATATCGGTAGGTTAGAAGGAGCGATCAACCAAATAATCGGCAGACATGAAGTTTTAAGGGCAAAAATGCACATCAAGGACGGGGAGTTTGTACAAGAAATTGCCCGCGAATGGGATTTTAAAATCAAAGAAGTTTCGCAAACTTTTGGCAAAAGTCTTGACAGCGTCATAACAAACGCTATGTGTAAATTTGATTTGGAAAAGCCGCCATTAGTAGAAGTGATATTGCTCCACACTATGGAAGAAGGGGATTTGCTGGTATTCCATTTTCATCATATTGCTTCTGATGGAATATCCATGAATGTCTTTGTGAAGGAACTCATATCGCTGTATAGTTGTGAAACTTTACCGGTTCTTAATAAACAATATAGCGATTATGTGTTGTGGGAAATGGAGTATCTGAAATCAGAAAAAATAAAAGAAGATGAGAAATACTGGCTGGATACACTAGCGGAATATACTGATGATACAGCCTTTCCCCATGATTTTTCGCGTCAGGACGATGATTATACGGGGAATACAATAAAGGGGTCTATATCCCAAGAGCATTTGTCGAGCTTGAAAAAAGTCGCCGCAAAAAATGGCTCCTCACTGTTTATGCTGCTTTTATCAATGGCGGAATTATTGGTACATAAAGTTTTAGGGAAAGATAAGGTGGCGCTTGTCACGCCGGTTTCCAGCCGGTTTGGCGGTGGTTTTGACAATTTGATCGGTATGTTCACAAATACGGTTGTTTTGCGTAGCGAGATTTCGGATGATATAACTTTTGCAGATTTTCTAGATTCAACCAAAAAAGTTTGCTTGAACTTCTATTCAAAAATGGATTACCCATACCAGATGATGATGAACAGCCTTAATATCAAAGGCCGTAAACCATTTAACATTATGTATGTCTATGAAAATACGGACTCCAGGGTTTTTAACACCAGTGATTTGGATTTAGAGGAGTTTGATTATATTCCGAACAAACAGGAATTCGAAATCACATTTGAGATATTGGAAAAAAATGGTGAGGCAGACGTATTTTTCAGATACCGTTCCAGTTTGTTCAAATCCGCACATATACAGAAATTGCTTGACCGATTTATGCTCATCATAGAACAAGTCATTGCAAACCCCTCTCAAAATATATCTGATATCACTTTATTAAGCGAAGAAGAAAAAGAGAGTATCGTTAACAAATGGAATTGGGTGGCTGCTGACTATCCAGAAAATGAAACTATCGTGAGCATATTTGAAAAACGGGTAAGAGAAGTACCCGACAATATCGCCGTGATATTTGGAGACGAACATATAACATATTGGGAGTTGAACCGCCGCGCAAATGCTGTGGCGCATCGGTTGAGGGAAAGTGGAGTACAACCGGACGATTTTGTCGCTATGCTGGTGAAGAGAAGCGTGGAAACCGTCGTAGGGATCATGGGGATACTCAAGGCCGGAGGGGCCTATTTACCGATCGATGTAAGTTATCCCGAGGAGCGGATTAAATATATGCTTGAGGACAGTCAGCCAAAGGCTGTTCTGACCTGTGGTTATGACGGACGCGTTTTTGATATTTGCGATTTTAATGTAATTCCTCTGAGCAATGACGACGACCGGTTCTACGAAAACCTTGTCCCGATTGTGAAACCTAACAATCTGTGCTATTTGATATACACTTCCGGCACAACGGGCATACCGAAAGGGGTTATGGTGGAGCATATCAATGTGGTCAGATTGTTGTTTAACGATTCATTTCAATATGATTTTGACTATAAAGATACTTGGACGCTTTTTCACTCGTATTGCTTTGATTTTTCAGTTTGGGAGCTATTCGGTTCTTTGCTTTATGGCGGTACGCTGGTCGTTCTTTCGAAAGAATGTGTCGGTGATTATAAGAGCGTATTGAGGGAAATAAGAAAAAACCATGTCACTGTTTTAAACCAAGTACCCACCTCATTCTACAGTTTGATACAGGCGGACAAAGGCGATGAGATGCACAGCCTCAGATATTTGATTTTCGGTGGGGAAGCCTTGGATACAGGAAGGCTGAAAGAATGGCACAGGAGGTATCCGCAAGTCAGAATAGTAAATATGTACGGCATCACGGAAACCACTGTGCATGTTACGTATAGGGACATAGGCGATGTGGAAATCGAAAAGGGAATAAGTGATATAGGTCGCGCCATACCCACGCTGGCGGTGTATATTATGCGTGGGGATAAGCTTTGCGGGATCAATATGCCTGGTGAGATATGCGTTGCGGGATTGGGCGTCGCAAGAGGGTATTTAAACAAGCCGGAACTGACTGGGGAAAAATTCATAGATAATCCTTTTGGGGAGGGAAAGCTGTACAGAAGCGGCGATTTAGCCCAATGGATGCCGGAAGGTAGTTTGGAATACCTGGGGAGAATTGACGAGCAAGTAAAAATTAGGGGTTTTAGAGTTGAATTGGACGAAATTGCATCCGTTATCCTAAAACAAAAATATATCAAGGATGTTGCTGTCATAACACAAAAAGATGCAGAAGGGGAAAATGTCATATATGCATACATCGTTTCAGATCAAGCGGTAGTTTTATCGGAACTCAAAAGAGAGATTTCAAAACTGTTGCCGGAATACATGTTGCCGTCTTATATGATGCAGATTGAGGCAATACCTATCACCAGTAACGGAAAACTGGACAGAAAAAACCTTCCCAAAATAGAGGCGGAAAGCGCGAGGAAATATGTAGCGCCTGTTGATAAAACAGAAAAATTAATATGCGAAGCCTTTGAGGAAATTTTAAATGTGCGCGAGGTGGGAATGGAGGATGACTTTTTTGAGCTTGGCGGTCATTCTCTGAGGGCTACCAGAATGGTCAATATTATTGAGGCAAAAACCGGCATAAGATTGGCCGTTAAGTACATATTCCAGTATCATTCGCCAAAAGAGATTAGCGAATTGATAAAAGCGAGAAAAAGTGATGAAACATTGCTTATTCCCAAGGCGGAAATAAAACCGTATTATCCAATGTCCGCTGTTCAAAGAAGCATATTTTTAAGTTGCCGCATGAACAAAGACACTTCTTATAATATGCCGGGGTGTTACAGGTTATTTGGAAAGCTGAATATAGAAAAAGCGAGAATGGCCTTTGAAGGGCTCATATTACGGCATGAAGCATTGAGGACATCTTTCCATGTTATGGATGGTGAGCTTGTACAGAAAATTAATGATCATGTTGTTCCTCAGTTTGATTGTATAGAGGATGAAAAAACATCAGAACAGTTGCTTTTGGAGTCTTTTATACAAGTGTTTAATTTAGATGAACCTTCATTGATTAGGATGAAGATCGTCATAAGAAAGGACCATTATCTGTGTTTGTTTGATATACACCATATTATTTGCGACGGTATGAGTATGGGCATAATCATAAAAGAGTTTTCGGCGTTATATAATTCTCAGGTTTTGGATGATGTTCCAAGACAGTACAAAGACTACAGCGAATGGATGGCTTCCAAGGATCTAAGCATTCAGCGAGATTATTGGCTGCATGTGTTCCACGACGGCATGGAAACTTTAGAAATGCCACTGGACCATCAAAGATTATTAGGCCAGGAATATCAGTGTGACGAAGTTCAGTTTTGCCTTGATAACGACCTGACAAGCAGACTGAAGGCTTTAGCCGTACAGCAAAATGTCTCAGAATACATGCTATTTGTCTCAAGCCTTATGATTATGCTAAGCAAATATTCTAAAAGTGAAGACATTGTCATTGGGTGTCCTGTTAACGGTCGTACAAACCTTGCTACAGAAAAAATGATTGGCATGTTCGTCAATACGTTGCCGATAAAAGGAAAGGTTGATAAGGAGAAAACCTTTGAGGGGTTTTTAAGGGAAATCAAAGATATATGTATGAAGGCATTTGAGAATGAGGAATATTCATATGAACAGATGGTGGAAGCATTACACATAGACCGGGATCCCATGAGAAATCCTTTGTTTGATATCGTATTTGCATTCCAGAATAATGAAGAAGAACCTTTTCAACTAAAAGGTCTCAGTGAAGAGTTTGTTTTTGTTAAGAGCAAAAATGCAAAGTTTGATTTGTCTTTTGAGGCAATAGAGGAAAATGGGACATTAAAGTTTAAATTAGAATTTTGCTCAACTTTGTTTAATCGTGAAAATGCCAATATGATGCTGATTCATTTTGTAAAAGTTTTACAGCATATATCGGAGGATATAAACTGTCCGATTTCTTGTATAGGTATGACCACGGCGGAGGAAGAAGCGCAAATAAAAGGAGAATTCAACAACACGGC
>JGI24702J35022_10000518_pt1 | contig 23341 bp, 20 predicted proteins | sample TergutTh196P4_FD_35022 | JGI IMG/M metagenome (IMG submission 35022)
GCCGTTTAGGGGTCCGGGGGGACCGGAACCCCCGGCGCCTTTTTTGGTTCTTTTTTCGGCGGTGAAAAAAGAACACCCATACTTTGCAGTCCTGTGATCACAAATATCTCAAACATGTTAACATAAAAGTTGCGTCTTATACAATCACTTGCTAAAAAACAGACGTTATCAAGAGCATTTCAAATTATTATTTCCTTGCGGGGAAGTCGGCTTTGGGTATAGAATGGGCATTAGGGAGTGTGTCTATGCTCGACTTAAACGAACTCGGTAAATACCGCGAGAACAACCGCATAGAGGCTAAGAAAGCGTTAGGAGATCTGCCGCAGAACCTGTGGGAGACTTATTCAGCATTTTCCAATACTCTTGGCGGATATATTTTGCTGGGCGTAGAGGAGCTTCCGGATAAATCCCTCTGCGCTATCAACCTGCCCGACCCTGAGAAATTGGTACAGGATTTTTGGAACAACATTCATAATCGGCAGAAGGCCAGTGTAAACATACTCACTGATAAGCATATACGAATAGAAGAAACAGGCGGCGGCCGTGTTATCGTCATTGAAGTCCCGCGAGCCAACCGCAAGGATAAGCCTGTGTATGTCGGGGTTGATCCGTTCGCTGGTTCTTACAGGCGCAACGGCGAGGGCGACTACCATTGTACAAAGGATGAAGTCCGAAACATGATGCGCGACCAAGCTGATGTGTCACAGGACTTGCGCGTGTTAGAACAGCTTGATTTATACGCATTTGATTATGAGAGCGTCCGACGTTACCGAATCCGTTGGCGGAACACCCGAACAGAGCACGCATGGGAAAGTCTATCGGACGAGGAGTTTCTGCATAAAGTCGGCGCTATCGGTCGCGCGGAAGATGGTGCATTACACCCTACTGCCGCAGGGATTCTGATGTTCGGGTATGAGTATGAGATTGTGAAAGAGTTCCCTAATTACTTCTTGGATTATCAAGAACACGACAATAACTCAACCCGCTGGACTGACCGCATTGTATCCAACCTCGGCGATTGGAGCGGAAATATTTTCGATTTTTATTATCGTGTAGCAAACCGTATAACGCAGGATGCAAAGACGCCTTTTATGCTGGACGGCATCACCCGCATTGACGATACCCCCGTTCACAAAGCCTTGCGGGAAGCATTGGCAAATGCATTGATTCACGCAAATTATTACGACCGGCGCGGTTTGGTAATTCATCGCTGCCCACAGCGCATCACTATAGCCAACCCCGGCGGATTGCGAATCAGCGTGGACGACGCAGTATTCGGCGGCATTTCAGACCCGCGTAATGTTACGCTGTTAAAATTGTTCGGGATGATAAACTTTGCAGAGCGGGCGGGAACCGGTGTTTCCGGTATTTATGCCGCATGGGTAAAGGAAGGGTGGAAATCTCCTGTTTTTGATGAGCAGTTTAACCCTGATCGAACGGTGTTATCGCTTGAATTTGTAAAAACGAGCGATAAAAAACGAGCGATAAAAACGAGCGATAAAAAGAAATCATCTAAAGGAGACGGGCGAAAGCGTGATATCATCAGTTATCTGACCGATAATAAGATTGGTAAAACAAGCGACATATGTGAGCATGTCGGGATCAGCCCCGGACGCGCGCGGTTGTATTTACAAGAGATGGTGGCTGATGGAGCTGTTATAGAGGAGGGTGCAAACAGAAACAGGACGTATAGGTTGAAAGAATAACGCGTGAGTGTTCAAATGAGTACGGAGAGTCAGTCTACAAGTTTTGTCTAATCGTAAACTGAAACAGCATATTCCTAATAGGGCGTCATCCGTGAGTACTTCATATCGCCCCATATTCGTGGCTTTCGCTACGACGGTAATCCTATTGCTGGCATTAAGCACAGCGGCGTTCGCAGCAACAGGGATACTCGGAGATATATTCGCGGCTGTTACGCGAGGCCAGCCCGGAATCGGGTCAACACAGGCAATCGTTGATAATGACTATTTCGCGGAAGTCGTTTCAAACGAAAGCAACGGAATGAGTCTGCGAGCGTATTACGTTGACAGTAAAGAAATCGGATTCGATTTCACATTGTCCGGCGCAGATGTTCCGGATGGATTTGATATGCTGTACATTGGAGCGTTCACGCTTGTAATAACAGAAAGCAACGGCACAGTAAATACATGGGATTGGCTGATAGACCGAGAAAACGATGTCGAAAGCAGAACATTTCCGGGCGGACACTTTTTCCAAGATTGGAAAAACAATCTTTACGAATATGAGCCGAGCGAAGGAATGGACTTTCAGGTTGGCGCTCACGCGGCGAAAATCAGCGACGATATTTACAATGTATCCGTTATCGTTACATTCTATGGCGTAAACGTACCTATCGGCGATAAGGCGCATATAGCTGTCGGCGATTTGACCTTTATTTACTTTGACAATGAGAAGGACGATATCCCCAACGATGAGTACATCTCGCTGAGCGGGAGTTGGAGCTTCGATATTGACATTGACGAGAAATTCGGGGAAGCAGCGGCATTAAGCTATGCTCCCGTTGAGAGCTATGAAGCACAGGGGATTAGAGTGACTTCCGCGACCGTATTACCAACGGTGTTTAGAATTGAGGCAATTATTGATTTTGAAAAGAGCGGATTGGGGAATCCGGCAAATGCGGAAAGAGCAAGGGAAATGGGAACTAACCCAGTAAAGCTTGACATGTTGGAGCTTTATGTTTATGTGGTGGTTGACGGAAATAATCCCTATAGCTTATGGTCAAGCGGCTATACAGAAGCTGTCGATGGCGTAGCGGCATGTTGGTTTGAAATTGAAAGCAGTATGTACTTCGACGCCCCGGAAAACCTCACGCTCCGCCTTGAGAGCCTCGGCGGTACAACCATTGATATAGCATTAACGCGTAGTTAGCGTACATCTGAGGACTTGTTGGGGAAAGGGTTCACCTTTCCTCCGCGGTTTAAGCGCTCTCTAACCGGCGTCGGCGGTTTGGGAGGCATCGTCGGTAGCTCAGGTTCACCTTTCCCCCGTAGTTTAAGCACTCTCCAGCCCGCAGAGAAAAAAGCTGTAACAGCATGATAATCGGGGATATTGATTTCAACGCAGTTAATAAGCAATTCCCCGAACTTTTTCAAAAAAGGCGTCAGTTCATGATTAGCCGCATTAGCTGACATGATTTTTGTGGAACCGACCGAAAAGATGTACCCCATCTACCCCATGTACCCCATTTACCCTATGTACCCCACCCGGCAACATGACCCGGCGGGGATAGGGGGTAGGCGTTGACGTCTTGCAGCTTTGGGGCTTGAATGTTTATGTGGAATTGTTCACATCTTTGTGGTATACTTTTTGAAACTAGTAGTATGAGAAACGAGGTGCAGTTTTATGTCGTTTAAAAGTGAGGAACTCATAAAAATAATTGAAAAATTTGCGGCTTCAGGTTGGGATTTGATTGATGAGCCGTCAAAAGCATGGCTTGAAGGCAAGAAAACTACAGAAGAATTGATACCAATTATTTCGCAAGCAGACAAAAAGTGCGGAAGTTGTGGATGTGAATTTGACCCACTCTACAAAAGGGCATTAGACTTATTAAGTGCTTAAACAGAATTAAGTGCTTAAAACAGAATTAAGTGCTTAAAACAGAATTAAGTGCTTAAAACAGAGTATCCCTTGACAAAACAACTGAGACACATCACCCGCTTCATGGAAGCGTGTGACCCACTCTTATACTATCCCGCCGCTCTCACACCTGTTCGGTTTTCTTATCTTGCCACGCTCGGTAGATTGCGTATTCTTCATTGGTGAGTGGCAGACCCGCATATTTGCACTTAACAAATTCATTTGCGAGCATCCTGCCCGTCAGCTTCGCCCCCTTTATGGAGATGGCGACGGCTTTGTCGTTTACTTGTTCCTGAATCATCAGCATCACATCCTTTCATCATGCGGGCGCATATGCACCCGGTTCTGAGTGTGTTCAGTTTTCTGTATTGTCCGGAGCATTTCGTTCCAGTCCCTCCCATGAGAAGGAAGGAGACGCTCTGAGGTAATGCCGTCAATTACAATACAGGCCGTTAGGGCTTTTATAGAAATTGCAAATACAAATCAAAGGTTTTATAATATGAATTGATTATGGTTATGATTATGAAAAAGATATTCAATTCAAGAAACCTGATGAGGGTAATATTTGTCACTTTCCTGGGTTCGATAGTTTTTGTTTCGGCAAGAATAATCTCGGCGCCGGCTGTCGCGCCTTCAGCGGAGATAAATGTCAGAGTAAAAAGCGATTACGTTCTTATGCTGTTGCAGAGCGTATTCGGCGTGTTTGCCATGTTGCTGCCTGGGTTTTTAAAGCATAAAGTCCGATTGAATATACCTGACGCCATGCTGATTGCCTATGCGATATTTCTGTATTGCGCCATCTACCTTGGGGAGGTCCGTAATTTCTATTATATTGCAGACCACTGGGACACGATTCTGCATGCGTTTAGCGGGGCGGCTTTGGGGGCTCTGGGTTTTTCTGTTGTAAATATTTTGAATAAATCCGAATCCATTGCTTTTTATTTAAGTCCTGTTTTTGTGGCGTTATTTGCTTTTTGCTTTGCTTTATCACTGGGCGTGATCTGGGAAATTTATGAGTTCTCAGCGGACTATTTTTTAAATACAAACATGCAAAAGTACGCGAGTGAATTTGGAGAACCTCTTATTGGGAAGGCGGCAATTGCCGATACAATGAAAGATCTGATTGTTGATGCGGTCGGGGCTTTTATCGTATCCGCAATCGGCTTTGTATCGCTTAAGTATCGAAAAGGCTGGCTGTATCGTTTTCAGGTGAAGCGCTTGGAGCATGATTGACATAATGTGTTATTGACAAGGTGGGACAATGATAAAGTATATTAACATTATTTTAGCCCTGATTCTGATCGTGAGCCTCATCTTGTTTATAAGCTCGCAATTGAGAGGGAGTATGGAAATGCCAACGGATAATACTAATGAGCTTCAGTCTGGCGCCGGAGTTGCGCCTCATCAAGGAATTGACGCCCCTGAGCCGTATGGTGGCCAGACGCCGGCGGTTTTTAACGGCGGAATTGCGCCGCAAACAACAGGCAATGACTTATTGGCGCAGTCAGACAGAAATTCCCTGTCACAGTCTGATAGTGGCGGCGGCCCGGGAAGGATTTTGAAAAATGACTTGGATGCGATGCGTAAAAGAGCCGGTGAGTCCACGCCACAAAGTAATGATTTGACCGGCGCCGGCGCGACTGGGCCTGGCAGCGACGCCAGCGCGACTGAGCCGGGCAGCGATGCATTGAATGCAAGCATTAACGTAGCGACAACGGGAACCGGTGCAGACGTAGCGGACGACAATGCGCCGACAGGTGAAGCTGTGCCGGTGGGCGACGTTGCGCCGGCAGGTGAAACCGCTGCGGGCTTAAGTGTAGATAACTCTGTACCAGCGGCTAATGGCGTCGCGCCGAAGGCGAATAGTGAAGCGCCGGCGGGCGACAATGCGCCTATGGCTGATTTTGCGCCGGCAGGTGAAACCGCTGCGGGCTTAAGTGTAGATAACGCTGTGCCGGCGGCGAATGGCGCCGCGCCGAAGGCGAATAGCGAAGCGCCGGCGGGCGATAATGCGCCGGCGGTTGACGTTGCACCGGCAACTGAAGCTGTAACAAGCTTAAGTGGGGAAGCCGCCGCGCGCACAAGCGGAGATAACGCTGCTTCGACGGTTAATAGCGCCGCGCCGTCTTCAATCGGGTTTATTGACGGGCACGCAGACTCGATAACACGGGCGATACTGAATGGGAAAGGTCTTTTTAGCAATAATCTGCACGTGGATTTTAAGAGGCTGTCCGAATTTGGCGCGCCTGTACAGGTTTTTGCCATATGGTGCGATGACACGCATATTAAAAATGCTTATGAATTCGCCAATTCGGCAATTGATTTCTTCGAGAGTGAATTGGCCAAACACAGCGATATTATTGAACTCGCCCTATCCCTGGACGACATAGAAAGGAACGCCGCAAACAATAAAATCAGCGCAATATTGTCACTCGAGGGGGCGGAGCCCTTGGCGGGAAAGATCGAAAACATAGACCATTTCTATAATAGGGGAGTCAGGCTGATAACGCTCACGTGGAATCGGGAAAATGATCTGGGATACGGCGTTGGCGCAAACTCGGACAAGGGTCTAAAGCCATTTGGCATACAGTGTGTAGAAAGGATGAACGAGCTGGGAATCATCATAGACGTCTCTCATCTTAACGACGCCGGGTTTTGGGATGTTGACAGGCTAAGCGCGCGACCTTACACAGCCAGCCATTCTAACGCGTACTCGGTCACGCCAAACAAACGGAATCTGAAAGACAGCCAGATAAAAGCAATTGTGGAAAAGGGCGGCGTCATAGGGATAAACTTATACCCGGACTTTCTGTCATCAGGCGGCAAGGCGAATGTCAACAGTGTAATAAGCCACATAAGGCGCTTCATTGAGTTGGGCGCCGGCGACTTCATTGGGCTTGGCTGTGATTTTGACGGCTTCACTACAACGCCGGAGGGGATTAAGGATGTTTTGTCGTTAAAACCGCTGTCACAAAAAATCTCCGAAGTGTTTGACAAAAATACTTCGTTTAGGGTACTCTCAGGTAATTACTATGACTTTTTAGTGCGTTTCTTTAGGGGCCAAGGCTAAAGACTCGGAGCTAGCGGCTCGAGGTTAGTGATTGAGGCTCAAAACAAAGGCTGGAGCCAGGGCTAAAGGCCAGGGATAGAGGATTTTGGCGTTGAGGAAGCTGGAGATATTGGCGCAGAGGAAGCTGGAGATACCTGCACAGAGGAAGCTGGAGATACCTGCGTTGAGGAGGCTGGCAGGAGATATTAGCGTTGAGGAAGCTGGAGATACTGGCGCAGAGGAAGCTGGTAGAGAACATTTTTTAGGAGGTACGAATGGCAGATAATCTTGTAATTGTTGAGTCGCCCGCGAAAGCGAAGACAATAGGACGTTTTTTAGGAAAAAACTATAAAATCGTCGCGTCGGTAGGGCATGTAAGAGACTTGCCAAAGAGCAGTTTCGGAATTGATGTTGATAAAAACTTCGAACCAAAGTATATAACCATCAGAGGCAAAGGAGACGTTATCAGTAAGCTGAAAAAGGATGCAAAGGGTTCGAAACGGGTTTTTCTGGCAACTGACCCTGATCGGGAAGGGGAGGCAATCTCGTGGCATCTCGCAACCTTGCTGAATATAAATGAAGCGGAAAAATGCAGGGTCGCTTTCAACGAAATTACCAAAAATGCGATCAAAAACGCTATAAAGAGTCCGCGCATGATAAATATGGCCCTTGTAGACGCACAACAGGCGCGGCGTGTTTTGGACAGGATAGTGGGCTATAAAATCAGCCCGCTCCTCTGGAGGAAGGTCAGGAAGGGATTAAGCGCCGGGCGGGTGCAGTCTGTCGCCACAAGGCTGATATGCGACAGGGAAGCGGAAATCGAGGCTTTTATATGCGAGGAATACTGGACGATTGATGCGAAATTATCAAAGAAAAAGCAGAAATCAAATTTCACCGCCAGATTCTATGGAATCGGAAAGAAAAAGACCGAGTTGGAGGACAGGGAGGCAACCGACCAAATCCTCAAAGGCTTGGATAAGGCGGAGTTTAAGGTTGTATCTGTAAAAAAGAGCGAGAAGAAAAAAGCGCCTGCCCCTCCCTTTATAACAAGCACCCTGCAACAGGAGGCTTCAAGAAAACTCAATTTTCCGGCGAAGAAGACCATGGGCGCCGTCCAACGGCTCTATGAAGGGGTTGAAATAAAAGGAATGGGTTCCGTCGGACTTGTCACATACATAAGGACGGACTCCCTCCGCATTTCTCAGGAGGCCCAGGTCGAAGCCGCAAAAATCATACAGGAAAAATTTGGCGCGGCGTACCTTCCCAAATCTCCGAGGGTTTACAAGAACAGAAACGCCGCTCAGGACGCCCATGAGGCAATACGCCCCAGTCATTTTGATCTGGATCCCGAGAAGATACGGCTCTCGCTCACAAGCGAGCAGTATAAGCTCTACAAGCTCATTTGGGACAGATTTATCGCAAGCCAGATGGAGAGCGCCGTCTACGATATGATGAACGTTGATATTGAGGCGGACGGGAAAACGTTTAAAGCCATAGGTTCTAATGTAAAATTCAAGGGCTATACCGCGATATACAGGGAAGGCAGGGATGACGACAGCGCCGCCGGGGATGAAGAAGGCACTACAAAGCTACCGGAACTGTCAGAGGGCGAGCCTCTTGACCTAAAGGAGCTTTTACCCGCGCAACATTTTACCCAGCCGCCCTTCAGGTATACTGAAGCGACGCTCATCCGGGCTCTCGAGGAGAACGGGATCGGCAGGCCAAGTACTTACTCTCCTACAATAAGCACAATCCTTGCCAGAGGATATGTTGAAAAGGAGAAAAAAACCCTCTATCCTACGGATCTTGGCAAGGCGATAAACCTCATTATGAGCGAGCATTTTAAAAAGATAGTTGACGTCGCGTTTACTGCCGGCATGGAAAAACAATTGGATGACGTCGAAGACGGCGCCAAAGAATGGAAAGAGGTCATCGAGGAGTTTTATGAGGACTTTCAAGCGACCCTTAAGCTGGCGGAGGAAGAAATCGGGTTTGTTGAAATCCCCGACGAGGTAACGGACACAATATGTGAAAAATGTGGAAGAAATATGGTTATAAAAAACGGCCGCTACGGAAGATTTCTTGCTTGCCCGGGATTTCCACAATGCCAGAATGCTAAGCCGATTCTGGAGTTGGCGGGAGTCGATTGCCCGAAATGCGGAAAAAATGTTGTTTACAGAAAAACAAAGAAGGGTAAAAAGTATATCGTTTGTGAGGATTCTCCAAACTGCGATTTCCGTTTGTGGGACATACCGGCCGGACGAAATTGCCCGAAATGCGGTAAATTCATGGTAAAGCCCAGCTGGGGCAGGAATTCGAAGGCAAAGTGTTCGGATGAGAGCTGCGGATTTTCGGAGTGAACTGGAGTGAACAAATGAAAAAGGTTCGGGAGATCACGGTTATAGGCGCCGGGTTGGCCGGATGCGAAGCGGCCTGGCAGGCGGCGGAACGTGGCTTAAGCGTTAAACTTGTAGATATGAAGCCCGGCAGGATGTCACCGGCTCATAGGTACAGCGGATTTTCAGAACTCGTTTGCAGTAACTCATTGGGGTCTGACAGTATTGAAAACGGCAAAGGACTGCTAAAGCAAGAACTCAGACAACTGGGTTCCTTGATAATTGAATGCGCAGACACTGTAAGAATTCCGGCGGGGGACGCGTTAGCCGTTGACAGGCAAGCTTTTTCAGATATTGTGACGAAGAGGATAGTCAACCACAAGAATATATCTGTTGAACATCGTCATGTTGACAAACTGCCGTCGGACTCGCCGGTCGTAGTCGCGACCGGCCCATTGACAACACCCGAGTTGTCGGATGCTATCGAAGCAGTCTTGGGGCAGGGTCGGCTATACTTTTATGACGCGGCTTCACCCATCATCGAGGCTGACTCGATTGATTGCCGGCGTTCGTTTAGGGCGTCCAGATACAACAAGGGCGATGCTGATTATATCAATTGCCCCTTGGACGAGAAACAGTACGACATCTTTGTAAATGGGCTTGTCGGGGCTGAAAGGGCGGACGTCAGGGAGTTTGAGGAGATTGTCCACTTTGAGGGGTGCATGCCCATAGAGAGTATGGCGGCCCGAGGGCGTGACGTAATGAGATTTGGACCTCTTAAACCGAAAGGGCTATGGGATCCGGCGACCGGGAAAGAACCGTACGCAGTAGTACAGCTGAGGCAGGATAACACACAGGGGACACTTTATAATATAGTAGGATTCCAGACAAGGTTAACGCAGGGAGAACAGAAAAGGGTTTTTGGGTTGATTCCGGCGCTGGCTGAAGCAAAATACGCCAGATTTGGCATGATGCACAGAAACACGTATATTAACTCCCCGAGACTTCTGGACGCCAGATTCTCATTGCGGACGGGCAATCATTTTTATTTTGCGGGACAAATTACAGGTGTAGAAGGATATGTAGAGTCCATAGCCTCGGGGTTAACGGCTGGGATGAGTCTTGCCGCGGAACTCGCCGGAGAACCGGCGACAGTATTTCCGCCTGAAACAATGATAGGCGCCTTGGGGAATTACATTTCGACATACAGAGGAAAGAACTTCCAGCCAATGAACGCAAATTTCGGAATCATAGAGTGCGGGCAGTTACCAGGGAAAATGAGTAAGCGGGAAAAATACCAGTTTATATCGGAAAACTCACTAAATACATTGAAATTAGTATACAATAAACGATGAATTTCCACATTGTAATTGAATTTCCATTGTGTTAGAATTAACAAACCGAGCAACCGCTTGATCGAAAATACCTGTACGAACGGACTTGTGCGAAAAAACTAATACGAAAAATACGAATAATACGAAAAAGAGGAAATGCTATGTTGTTGGATAAACTAAACAGAAACTCTTTGATCGAAGAAAAAACACTGGACGCCGCGTGGTTGCGCAATGACGTCCTGGCGCACAACTTGGCAAATGTTGACACCCCTCTCTATAACCGTAAAGATGTTGATTTCGAATCATATTTGCAGGACGCCCTGCATTCAAAGCCCAGCGACATTATTTTTCACAGAAAGCACAGTTTCAGAATAGGCCGTCAAACAAACCTGGAGGATGTGACTTCAAGGGTAACTGAGGACTATAATCCGCTTCCTATGAGGATAGACGGCAACAACGTCGATATTGAAGCTGAAATGGCTCAAATGGCAAAGAATACGATTAAGTATAACGTCGTTGTAAGCAACCTCAATAGCAAATTTTCCAAAATATCACACGTGATAACTGAAGGGAGAAGGTAAATAATATGGGTTATTTCGGAGCTCTTGATATATCCGCTTCGGGATTGACTGCGCAAAGGCTGAGGATGGACACTATCTCTCAGAATATTGCCAATGTCAACACAACTAATACAAGAAACGGAACTCCATACAGACGTAAAGTTCCCGTTTTTGAGGAGAGAGTGGATAGCGGTGTGTTTAACGGATATTTAAAGTCGGCGTTTAAAGGCGATAACATTGGCATCGGCGTTAGGGTTTCGAACATTATAGAGGATGACGCGCCTTTTAAATTGGTTTACGAACCGGGGCATCCCGACGCAAACGCGGATGGCTATGTCTCGCTTCCAAATGTTGAGGTCGTAACGGAAATGGTGAACATGATATCGGCTTCAAGAGCTTATGAGGCTAACGTTACCGCGCTTAACACCACAAAGGCGATTAGTATGAAGGCGTTGGAGATTGGGAGGTGATTTGTAATTGAACATGGACGATCTTTCGATACTCGGTTATTACCTTAGACCATCGTTGTCATACAAAGCTACGACTATCGCCGGTCGGGATGAGGAACTGCAATCCCTTCTTGAAGACGGTTGTTCGATGTCTTTTACGGATTTCTTAAAGGATAGCCTCAACAGGGTTAACGATCTTCAGTTAGAATCTGAGGATTGGAGCACAAGATTCGCGGCAGGTGAAACGGACAATATCCACCAGGTCATGATTGCCGGGGAGAAGGCTGACATAGCCCTCCAACTGGCTACGGCAGTGAGGCAGAAGATTATGGACGCTTACACAGAAATTATGAGAATGCAGATATAATCTGTCGCAGAGTTCATGAAAACGCATACATAACGCGATCGAAGAGTTCACGGGACCTCAGATATAACGCAATCGATGAGTTCATGGAACCTCAGATATATAACTGTCGCAAAGTTTATGGAAACGCATACATAAAGCGGTCGAATACGTTCCAGGTCTTAATGCGCGATGGGGACAAGCGCCAATACTATTTTTGGAGTGAATGCAGATGCCGGCTTTTCTTGAAAAGTACACTCAGCAACTAAAAGACTTTTGGGGAAACCTCGAAAAAAAGCAACGAGTGCGTATTTGCGTTGTCTCGGTAGCTGCCGCCATTGTAATGATCATATTTATAGTTGTTGTCACGAGGCCTGACAGGATGACCCTCTATCAAAGCGAAGACAAAAAGCAAGTCGGCGAGATGTCAGACGTATTGTCCGAAAGGGGCATTTGGAATAAGGTTGAGAACGGCGGCACAAGCATCTTGATCGATTCAAAGAACAACGATACTGCGCAGGTCACTCTTGCCCAGGCGGGATACCCAAAAGACGGGACTACTTTCGAGGATGCGATCTCGTATATAGGGCTCACAACGACTGACAGCGATAAGAAGAGGATTTGGAAACAGCAGCAGGTATCCGAAATAGAAGATAAAATAAAAATGCTGGATAATATTGACAACGCAACTGTTCGATTGGCAGTGCCTGAAAAGTCGATCTTCTATTCGAATGAACAGGCGCCCGCGCAGCCAACGGCAACAGTTACTATTTGGTCCAATGATAGGCTGCTGCCCAGGCAAGTCGACGGCATAAAGCTTATAGTCGCCGGGAGCGTCGAGGAAATGCCCTTTGACAATATCAGAGTGCTTGACAATTTGGGGAATCCCCTCGAAGGTACCGTTGAAAACGACCCGATGGACGCAATAATGACCTATGAGCAGTTGAGGAAGAGCAGGGCTATTGAGTTGCAGAACAATGTATATACGCTCTTCGGGCTGGGAAAAAATGAGTTCTTTGACAACCTGAGCGTGGTTGCGAGCCCACGGCTTGATTTTGACACGTTGGAATCTACGAGAGAGTTGATTGGTACGCCGGAGGGTTACGACCCGGGTACCGGCGCCGTACTTGAAGAGCATTTAAGAAGGGAAACTGCCGAGAATTATGCGGTTGGCGGCGTTCCGGGCATGGACACAAACCCTGGCGAGACGACGCCGATATATCCCATGGGCGGATATGACGGCGTTGGGAACTACAGCCTAAACGAAACACAAAGGGCGTATGGCTATGACAGAACTATTGAAAACTCAACAAAGAATCTTGGGGAGTTGATTCCATCCCAGTCGTTTCTGAGCGTATTGTTGGGTTATGGAATAGATATAGAGGACGATACGCACCTTGACGAGGAATATCTCAACGGCATAAGGCAGCAAGCCAGTACAGCGACCGGGATACCTGCTCAGAATATCACTGTGACAACGATCAAGCTGATGAAGGATGTAGTACCTCCTGTGCCGATAGGCGACAGGATACAAGCGTTTCTTTCCGAATACGGTTTGCTGATATTGATGCTTCTCCTTATAGTAACGTTGATACTCTCCCTGCTGCAGAGAAGGGAAGCTGAAGAGGAAGTCGAAGACTTACAATTACAGATCGCGGAGGGCATCATTGAACCGGAAGAGCCGGTGTACAGGGATATTGACGTAGATGAGAAATCGGAGATAAGGAATCAACTCGAAAGACTGATCAAACAAAAGCCCGAAGCGGTGGCGGCTCTTTTGCGGAACTGGCTGTCAGACGAGTGGGAATAGCGTTTACGGAATGGGTTAATACAATGGGTTAGTGTAATGAGTTAACGGAATGGGTTAGTGTAATTGGATAATGTTATGAGTTAACGGAATGGGTTAATACAATGGGTTAATGTAATGAGTTAACGGAATTGGTTAATGTAATGAGTTAACGGAATGGGTTAGTGTTATAAGTTTACGGTATGGATTAATTTTATAGGTTCACGGAACTAGTGTTTGTATTCCGCCGCATTGCGGCTTAATAGATGAAAAAGGGATGTGAGGTGGATTGGCCAAAGGCCAGCTCAGCGGAAAAGAGAAGGCGGCGACGCTGCTGATTGCACTTGGGCCGGAGTATTCGGCGGATATATTCAGGCATCTTAAAGAGGAAGAGATCGAAGAACTCACTCTTGAAATTGCGAGCATTAAAACAGTGTCTTCTGAGGAAAAAGAAGCAATCATGGAGGAATTCTACCAGATTTGCCTTGCGCAGAACTACATTGCCGAAGGCGGCATAAACTATGCCCGGGAAATACTCGAAAAAGCCCTCGGGTCTCAGAAAGCTCTTGACATTATCAACAAATTAACGGCGTCGTTACAAGTGCGGCCGTTTGAGTTCGTAAGAAAGACTGATCCGTCTCAATTGTTGAATTTCATACAGAAAGAACACTCGCAGACTATTGCGCTAATTTTGGTATATTTGCCGGCTCTGCAAGCCGGCGCCGTGCTGTCCGGTCTCCCGCCGGAGAAGCAGGCTGATGTGGCTAGAAGGATAGCCACTATGGACAGGACGTCCCCGGATGTAATAAAAGAAGTGGAGAACATACTATTGAAGAACTTATCGTCGCTTGTTACTGAAGATTTCACCGCAGCCGGCGGAATCCAGGCGATAGTCGATATCCTTAACAGCGTCGACCGAGGCACTGAGCGGCACATTATGGAAACCCTCGATATAGAGGACGCCGAACTCGCCGAGGAAATCAAAAAACGCATGTTTGTGTTCGAAGATATCTTACTCCTCGACAACCGTTCTATCCAGAGGTTCTTGCGTGAAGTTGAGAACAATGTTCTCGCGGTTGCCCTTAAAGGAACAACCGAGGAGGTTGCGAAGGCCATTTATGCGAATATGTCTAAGCGTCTGGTCGAAATGATAAAGGAAGACATCGAGTTTATGGGCCCCGTAAGGCTGAAGGATGTTGAGGAAGCGCAGCAGACGATCGTCAACGTCATCAGAAGACTTGAGGACACGGGAGAAATCATCATCTCCAGAGGCGGAGGGGATGAAATAGTTGTCTAAAAAGGTATATAAAAACTATCAGATAAACTTAGGAATGCCTTTTCAGGTAAAAATCCCTGCGGATGAAACATTTGAAGGGCATTTTTCCGGTATTGGCAATGATGGGGATGATAGGGATGACAGTGGCAGCGACCTTTTTGGGGTGGAGGGCCGTGGCTACAATGATATTGATCGTGAAACCGATGATGAACCCGACGACGAACCGGAGGAGTACAACCCGCTAACCGAAGCGGAAAAGACTGCCAACGCGCTTATAGCGGACGCAAAAGAGCAATGCGCCGATCTTAAAAAGGAAGCGGAAGAGCAGGCAATTACAATCATAGAGGAGGCGCAAAAGCAAGCCGAATCCATTCTGGATACTGCGAAAAAGGAGGGAATTGACTTCGGCGCCCGGACCAGAGAGGAATCAAAGAAAAAAGGGTACCAAGAGGGTCGAGCCGAAGGCAAAGCCCAATACGATGCGCTGACGCAGGAAGCGCAACAGATAAAAGAGCAGGCCGCCGCCGAATATCAGGAGCTTATGAGCGGCGCCGAAGCGGATGCGGTCGATCTGGTTATGGACATTGCAAGAAAGGTTATTGGCAAGGAAGTTGAGATTAACCGTCAGAATGTCCTGATAATGGTCAAGGACGCATTTGATCACTGCTCAAACAAGGATCAGGCTATACTCAAAGTGTCCCCCGACGATTACGACTATATAAAAGCGAATAAAGACGTTTTGCTTTCACTAATCGACGGGGTTGGGACACTCGAAATAAAAAAAGACATGTCGTTACAGATAGGCTCATGCCTGGTAGAAACGCCGCTCGGCCATATAGACGCCGGTATAACCACAAAACTAAACAAGATTGAAGCGGCATTTCACAAGCTGGTCACAACAGTGGCTAACAGGCAAAGCCAAATGGTAGATCGACCGGAAGTATAAGAAGCGGACGGGCGCATAGACGGATGGGCGAATAGGCGGATGGAGCGCATAGGCGGCGGCGAAGCTATCGTTTGGTTAAACGGTTGAGCGGACGGGCGCCTGCAGAACTGTCGGTTGGCAAACCATTGGTGGCTACTGTTCAGAGGAAGCGGGTGGTTCGTGTCCATCCGGCAGAAGTAGTCATGATTGGGAGTTGATGGTAATGTTGGTTGGCTGGGGGAGTTACAATGGCAGTAATTGAACTTGACAAGTACAGATCCTTAATAGCGGATAATACATATATTGAGTTTACAGGGAAAGTAAGTAAAGTCGTTGGCTTAACTATTGAGACGGACGGTCCCGAGGTTAACATCGGAGAGCTCTGTGAGATACACGCGGCAAGATTCAGGAAGATCGTTTACGCCGAAGCCGTCGGGTTTAGAGACGGTAAGGCGTTACTGATGCCCCTTGGAAACATGAGCGGGGTGGGTCCGGGCAACAAAGTCGTGGCGACCGGCACAAATCTTTCAGTGGGAGTAGGGGAAGATCTCGTCGGAAGGGTGCTCGACGGATTGGGCAACCCTATCGACGGGGGCGAAGGCATTGCTCCCGAATACTCTTACACAGTTGATTATAAGGCGCCGCACCCCCTGGAAAGAAAGAGAATCCGCGAACCGCTTCCACTTGGCGTAAAGGTGCTGGATGGTCTGCTAACGATTGGCAAAGGACAGAGGATTGGCATATTTGCCGGCAGCGGAGTGGGAAAGAGCACATTGATGGGGATGATCGCCAGAAACACCAAAGCGGATATAAATGTCATAGCGCTTATAGGGGAGCGCGGCAGGGAAGTCAGGGAGTTTTTGGAAAAGGACCTCGGTGAAGAGGGGCTTGCAAGATCGGTCGTAGTTGTGGCGACGTCAGACCAACCGGCGTTAATCAGGCTCAAGGGGGCTTATGTTGCGACTGCGATTGCGGAATACTTTCGAAATAAAGGAAATGACGTATTGCTGTTAATGGACTCTTTGACAAGGTTTGCTATGGCTCAGAGGGAGATAGGGCTTTCCATCGGGGAGCCGCCTGTGTCCAGGGGGTATACGCCGTCTGTTTTCGGCCAGATGCCGCGACTGCTTGAACGAGCGGGGAATTCCAATAGCGGATCGATAACAGGGCTGTACACTGTCCTGGTCGACGGCGACGACCTGACGGAGCCGGTGACTGACACGGCAAGGGGGACTCTTGACGGACACATCGTTTTGTCGAGAGCGCTGGCAAATAAGAACCAATACCCGTCTATCGACGTTCTGGGGAGCGTGAGCAGGGTAATGCCCGATGTGGTTACTGAAGCGCACAATGAACTTGCGCTGCAGATCAAAAAGGTCATGGCAGTTTATAGGGAGTCGGAGGATTTAATCAACATCGGAGCGTATACCAGGGGCAGCAACAGCAATATTGACTACGCGATTGACGTTATAGGAAATATAACCGGGTTTATTGAGCAGAAAGTCGGAGAGGCATATGACTTTGACGAGGTAATTGACTGCATGTCAAAGGTATTAATATAGTATATATAATATGGCAAAGTTTAAGTACAAGTTTCGCGTATTATTTAACTTAAAAAAGCAATTCGAAGAACTCGCCAAAAATAATTTTGGTAAAGCCGCCATGCGTCTCGAGCTTGAGAAGCGGGAACTAAAAAGGATCAAAGACGTTATTGCGATGACGATCGACGAGTTTAGGGCTGTGTCCGGCGGGAGGTTCACCGCAGGGTCAATAAAGAGATACAACGCCTTTATCAAGAAAATGAAGGAACTAGCCGAGGAACAAAAGCAAGTTGTGCAGATAGCTAAGGATGAGTTGGAGGTAGCCAGGAAAGCATTGGTCAAAGCAATGCAGGAGAAGGAAAAATTCAAAAAACTTGAAGAGAAAGCATTTTCAAGATATGTTGAGGAAGAAAAACGTCGGGACAATTTGGTAGTTGACGAAATGATAAGTTATAAGATTGGGAGTAAAACAAATGGCGCCTAAAGAAAAGAAGCAGAAAAAGCCTAAAAAAGAAAAAACCAGGAAAGAGAAACCCGTCAAGAGGAAAAACAAAGGCGAGTTAGACGATCAAAGTTCAGCGGAAATCTCTGTAGATAAGAAATCAAAGGGCGGCGGACTCGTATTCGGGATTATCTCCCTGCTCTCGGCCCTTCTTATCATTTGTGTCGTCCTGTTTGGATTCCTGTTTATTATTATCAAGATAAACTTTATGGGGGTGGCAGACACATATAAGGAATCGGTTGCCGGCGTGCCCCTGTTGAATCTTGCGCTGCCTGTTGAAGCGGAAGAGGGCGAACTCACGTTTGAGGACGTGATGAAGGAAAACACTAAACTAAAAAAGGACGTGGAAGACCTAAAGTCGAAGGAGGAGTACGCCCTATCCGAACTCGAGAGGCTCAGGACGTTTGAGGATGAGTACCAGGCCCGGATAATGGTAAATGAAGAGAGGACGCGAGACCTCGAAAAGCAAATAGCCGATCTCGAGGCGGAAAAGCGAGCGATGGAGGAAGTCAGATATGAAGTCGAACGCATGATCGCCGAAGGCGATACAGAAGGGTTCGCGCAATATTTTGAGATGGTACAGCCTTCGATCGCCGCGGAAATCTACGCGCAGATAATCCAGAAATCAAATACATCGGATGAAACGAAGAGTTTTATCCGCTTGTACGAAGGGATCGACCCTGCCACAACAGCCGCAATATTCGAAGAAATGGGATTGACGAGGCTGGACTTAATTGTGGATGTCCTAAACGGCATGAAAAGAGAAGTGGCAACCGAGGTAATATCCGCTATGAACACGGAATTTGCCTCCGCCGTCACGCTGAGGCTGGCCGCCCCATTTTACTAATACTGGCTTTTCGCCAATTCAATAAATAAAGTCATTGCATATAAGTGGATCATTTAGCCGAAAAGTCATTACATATAAGTGGATTAAATAAAGTCATTGTATATAAGTGTATCATATAACCGAAAAGTCATTGCATATTTTGTGATTCTGCGATATACTCTTGCCACCTGAAAATCGGAGGTGACATGCTATGTATCGTACATCGATGGAAGCATTGTATAAATGGAAGGCAAGGAGTACAAGAAAACCTCTTATTATCCGAGGCGCGCGGCAAGTCGGCAAGACCTGGCTTATGAAAGAATTTGGCAAATTGGCGTTTGAGCAATGCGTCTATATCAGCTTTGAGAATAACCGGCGTATGAAAGAGCTTTTCTCGGATGACCTCGACACCGCGCGTCTTATCACAGGCTTTGAGCTTTACACGGGGCATAAGATCGACCCGGCGTGCACTCTTCTCATCTTCGACGAAGTTCAAGAAGTCCCACAAGCATTAACTTCCCTCAAATACTTTAATGAGAATGCTCCTGAATACCATATCCTCTGCGCAGGTTCGCTTCTTGGCGTTGCCCTGCATCGCGGCACGTCTTTTCCTGTCGGGAAGGTTGAATTTTTAGACCTTTATCCGCTTTCATTCGCTGAGTATATGAAGGCAATGGGTAAAGAACAATTTGTTTCGCTTCTTGAACAATGCGATTTTGCGATGGCGACTGCGTTCAAACAGGAGTATATTAACCTGTTAAAGCATTATTACTATATTGGCGGTATGCCGGAAGTTGTCCGGTCTTTTGCCGAAAACAGGGATTGGGGTGAAGCGAGAGAGATACAACTACGCATCCTTTCGGCGTATGAGCAGGATTTTTCCAAGCATGCGCCAAACGATATCACGCCGCGTATCCGTATGCTGTGGAACAGTATCCCGGCGCAACTCACCAAAGAAAATAAGAAGTTCATTTACGGCTTAATTAAAGAGGGCGCGCGGGCGCGTGAATATGAATACGCCTTGATGTGGCTGGCTGATTGCGGGCTAGTCCATAAGGTTTATCGGGTCACCGCGCCGAGGTTGCCATTGAAAGCCTATGAGGATTTAAAAGCGTTTAAGCTGTTTCTGGTAGACGTCGGACTGCTCTCTTGTATGGCGCGGTTGCGTCAAGATGTATTGTTGGATGGCAATGATTTATTCAAGGAATTCAAAGGCGCGTTGACGGAACAGTATGTCTTGCAGCAGCTGATAACAGTTTCGGGTGTTGGAACCTATTATTGGACGAATGAACGCAACACTTCCGAGATCGATTTTTTGCTCGACGCCGGTAATGCCATAATCCCCCTTGAAGTAAAAGCGGAGGTCAATCTGCAAAGTAAGAGCCTCAGAGCCTTTGCTGATAAGTTCCACCCAAATCTGTCTGTTCGCTTGTCCATGTCGGACTACAAACGGGAAGCTTGGCTTTTGAACCTTCCGCTGTATGCTGTTGGGAACATAAAGGGGGAATTGAACTTATGAAAAAAGTCGTGGTCATCGGCGGCGGGATCGCCGGACTCAGCGCTGGAATTTACACGCAAAAATGTGGCTTTAGCGTTACTGTTGTAGAGAGGAACGACATTGCGGGCGGTATCTGCACTTCATGGAAACGCAATGGTTATCTGTTTGAGGGAGGTATGCACTGGCTGGCAGGCTCTAGCCCGAAGAGCGCCGTGAACAAGGCATGGCGCTACGTGGGCGCGTTAGATGACAGTGTGACCATACGTTTTCCTGAACCTTTTTTGGAGTACAGCCATAACGGAACTCCGATACGCCTATATCGAAACGTGGAAACAACCGAGCGGGAACTGTTGCGGCTTGCCCCGGAGGATGCAAAAGAAATCAAAGAGTTCTGCAGTAATATCCGAAAAATTAAGAATCTCGATGCGCCGCTCATCGATATTCGCGGGGTTAAAGTAACAAAAAAAAACCCGCCCCCTTTATCAATAATGCTTTCCGGCATATCGGCAATGCGGTTGATTATGTCATTAGCGGGTACGACCCGCGATCAGTATATATCCCGTTTTTCCAATAAAGGTTTGCGCGAGTTGATCCGATCCATAACTGCCGACGACATGGGAATCGCGCCGTTTTTCTTCTCGTTTGGTTCCCTTAACAGTGGCGACGGCGGTTTTCCTGAAGGCGGTTCGCTGCCTTTTGTAAACCGCATGGTCAAAAAATTCACTGGCTTGGGTGGCAAACTACTATTGAATACCAGCGCCGACAAGGTGATTGTAGAAAGAAATAAAGCAGTCGGCGTTCAGGTTGGGGACAAACGTCTCGTCGCCGACGCTGTAATTGTCACATCCGATACGATGTTGGTTGACCGTTTATTTGATATTCCTCTTAAATCAAAATGGCTGGATGAAATGCAGGCGAATACGTCGCCTTCAATGGCTGTTTTTGTCTGTCTCGGCATTGACGCCGACCTTCGGAAATATCCGGTCAACGGGATGTATAAACTGAACAGGCCGATCCAATTGGCGGCGGAAACCTACGAATACATTGGCGCCGGCAATTACGCGAATGACCCGAACTACTCGCCCGCAGGCAAAACAGCCATGACGATGCAGTTCCCTGGCGATACCTATGATTATTGGAAAAAGCTAAAAAAAGAAGAAGGGCGTTATGACCAGGAAAAACAGAGATTCGGCAAAGAGGTAGTTGCGGCGTTGACGGAGCGGATTCCCGAAATGGAAGGCAAAGTCGAGGTATGCGATATAGCAACGCCGCTGACCTATGAGCGATACTGCGCAAACTGGAAAGGCTCGTGGATGACGAAGATAACAAAGGAAATGAAAGTGAATTCCTACCCTTCCGTTATTGACGGATTAAACGGCGTTTACTTCGCGGGACATCGTATGACGCCGCCGGGCGGCATGCCCGTTGCTCTTATAAGCGGGCGGACGGCGGTGCAGTACCTGTGCCGCGACACGGGAGCAGTGTTTGTGAGTGAGGAATAGAACATAGATAGATATAGAGGAAGGAGTGAATTTGTTATGAGCGAAGTCAAAAGATTGCGCTGGGGAGTTATAGGCGCCGGAGGTATTGCGGACAGGAGGACTATACCCGGTATGCTCGGCGCAAAGAACGCTAAACTCGTGGCGGTTATGGAGGTTGACATGGCAAACGCGCGACGTCTGGGTGATAAGTACGGCGCCGTTTTTTCATATGACAGCGAAGCTCAACTGTTGGCAAACCCAGAAGTAGACGCAGTATACATAGCTTCACCTGTAGTTTTTCACGCGAAGCAAGCCATTATGGCAGCGGACGCGGGCAAGCACATTCTGGTCGAGAAACCCGTCGCAATTACCTGTGATGAGGGGCAGGCCGTGCTTGACCGATGCGCCAAAAGGGGAGTGAAGATCGCGGCTGGCCTGATGATGAGGTTTGGCGCCCATGTGCTAAACATGAAGCAGGCTATAGCAGAGGGGCGTATTGGAAAGGTAGTTTCGGGATATTCGCAGTTCACACAATGGATGCCTGACGATCCGGGTAACTGGCTCCAGGAAAAGGCCCTTGCCGGCGGCGGTTCGATGATGGACATGGGAATACACTGCATCGATCTGATGGAGTATATAACCGGAATGCGCGTGGCACAAGTGGGAGCGTTCAATGAAACTGTAGTTTTCAATTATGACGTCGAGGATACGTCTACTGTGATGATGAGGATGGAAAACGGCGCTCAGTGTGTGGTTCAAACCAATTTTAATATCCCTGACGAGGCTGCGAAATGGCGCCTGGAGATCTTTGGTACAAAGGGCAGGTTGATGGGCGATACAATAATAGGCCAAAACGACGGTGGTAAACTTAACGCGGTCTTTATGGATAACGTCGGCGCATTCGATCCGACACAAGACCACGAAGATGATGTGGGCGCCGAACTGGAGGGTTCGTTTGGAAACATGTACACCCTGGAGATCGAGAGCTTTTCCGATTCGGTTCTATATGGAAGGCCTTTGGTCGTTCCCGCTTCAGACGCCGTACACGTGCAGCAAATTATGGAAGCTGCGTATAAAAGCTCAAAGGAAAATAGAATAATCAGCTTATGATTTGTTATTATTTCGCACAATGATTTTGAATAATCTCTCATTTAGTTTAATAATCAGTTAAAAGGTAAAGTGTTAATTTATAATTAAAAAATGCCGATGAATACATAAGAGTTGTACGCAAAACCCCGAATGTATTCGTCGGTTTTTATTTGCGTATGTGCTCGTATGTTGATTTATGCGCCTAACCCGTGTGTTCGGGATCTAGTCGTATGAATCACATTAAACGTGGATTTTAAGTGGATTTTAAAAGGAAAGGAGGTGAAGCGATGATAAATACGAATGTGAACTTTCAAGACATTGCCGCGTCCTTATTCATTCCGCAAAATTCCTATGCAGCGACGGCTGTGAGGAATGAAAGCATCGGCAGGCGAAAAGACGGCGGCAGTTTTGAAGTTGACAGGGACTGTCAATTCCCGGTTTTCAGGGATTTGATGCTAAACTCCCTAAGCGGGGCGCAAAACACAAAACAAGACAATAGTTTTCAGGACAGCTTAAAAAAATACGACGGCAACGACTCCGGCAACTCTGAACGGGCGGCCAGGAGAGGCAGTAATTCCAACAGTCACAGAACCTCTGTAATGACCAAAGACGGCAATTCTTTTGAAAACACAATTGAACGGAGAACGAGAAAAGATAAAAGCAACGATAGTAACACAGGAGCAGGCGCCACCACAATCAACGCCGCGTCAAACACAAGGCGGCAATACGGATTGCGCGCGGCGGGA
>JGI24702J35022_10000520_pt1 | contig 23292 bp, 19 predicted proteins | sample TergutTh196P4_FD_35022 | JGI IMG/M metagenome (IMG submission 35022)
GATGTTTTTGATATTATCTATCAAAAGGTAAGTGAATCTATAGTTGCAGAGGGCGAACCTACAGAAGCATTATACGCTATCATTAAGGATTATATAGTTATTTTGGATTCATTTAGTATAAATATTTTTCAGGTTATTATGAGAGAGATAGCCGGCGGAGGAAATATCTTTAAAAAGACTGCGCTGCCTATTGTTTCAGAAACAATATTTCCCGTAGTTAAACAACTGATAGAATCCGCTGTAAAAAGTAAAAAACTGAGGGAGGTAAATCCGTACTATACATTTTTTCAGGTTGTAGGCGCTATTATTTTTTTTAATATATTACGAATAATTATGAAAGGTGAAGATTTAGAAAAAATAGTTTTTAAAGAAAATTATCTCAATGAGTATTGCGATAATCTCTTTAAGATTTTAAAACACGGATTGGAGTTAGAGGATCAAAAAATATGAAACTAAAAATAATATCTATAATAATTATCTTTTTCTCATGTTTAAGTATGAGCGCTTTTGCCGCTGAGGCTAATATAATAAGCGTACAGGAAGCTGTTGATCTTGCTTTAAAGAATAATCATGAGTATAAAATAGCAGAGTTAAAACTTAAAGAAGCTGATGTAAATATAAATTCCGTATGGGGACAGTTGTTTCCAATATTGGAATCCGAAGCTTCTGCTATGAAACAGCATGTAGATAAAGGAATGATGAGTTTATCCGACGGACAGCTTGATGTTAAGTTTATACAGGTTGGCTTTGGAATTAACCCCGGTATTTTCTATAACTCGCTTAAGGCATCGCGCAGTCTGTATATTGCTTCAAAAGAGGAGATGCGCAGTATTAAAAATAATATCGAACTGAATGTGATTAAGGCATACTTTGAGCTCATACTTGCAGAGGAGATGATTGCATTAAGAAAAAGTTCCATTGATTTACTTAAATCAAATCTAAAGGATGTTGAGAACATGTACTCTGCCGGTACTATACCAAGGTTTGATCTGCTCCAGGCAAAGGTTCAACTGAACAGCCAAATGCCGCTTCTCTTAGAGGCTGAGAATAATTATAGGGCTGCGCTGAATTACTTCAATTATGTTATTGGCAGCAGCGAAACTTATAAGAGCGATATTTCAATTTTAAAAAACAATATCGAAGAGGTACAGCAAGAGGGGATGGAGCAGCAAATAGATATACTCATATCCGCTGCATTAAAGAACAGACCTGAGTTTATACAAATACAAAAACGGGTAGAGGCATCAGGTCATATAGCGGATATGTATGAGTCCTATTATATCTGGCCGACATTTACGGTTGCAGGTTCTTATGGTATGACAAAGAATGATCCCAATAGCGATAAAATTCCTCCTATGTTAGCAGCGGCGGGAATGTCCGATATGTTCGCTTATAATAAATGGCAGGATATATGGCAGGTGAGAGTTGCCGCAACATATAGATGGGGTTCTCTCTTCGGACTTGATTCAAACAGTTCATATGCAAAGGGGTCGGAGCTTGCTGCAAAACAGGCAGAGGAAGAGATGCTCAAGTTGAAGAGACTCATAGCCATAAATATTGACTCGGTATATTCAAGGCTTATTACTTCGTACATGACAATATTATCGCAAAAGGATAATGTCGATACTGCAGTTGAAGGATTACGCATTGCGCGTGAAAGTTTTAAGGCAGGAGTTATAAAAAATTCGGATTTGATATCTTCGGATCTGGCTCTTACCACTGCTAAGACAAGTTATATAAATGCAATTAAGTCGTATTATACGGCATTGGCTGAATTAAAGAATGAAACTGGTCTTAATGATGATTCTATAATTTTCGGAAGGATGAAATAATGAAAAAGAAACTTATTCCAATAATAATCTTTGTTGTTACAATAGTAACATTAACTCTATACTTCGAGGTGTTCAGGCACATTGAAAGAGATAGAGGCATAATATCAGGTTCCGGAACCATTGAGGTTACAGAGATTGAAATAAGCTCAAAGATTTCGGGCCGTGTGGTTGATCTGCCTAAACCCGAAGGGTCGGATGTAAAGCAAGGCGATCTTGTCGCCAGATTAGAATATGAGGAACTTTCTGCTCAGAGATTATCCGCCAGGGCAAATCTTGTAAATGCCGAAAAGAATTATAATAGAATGAGAGATTTGTTCAATAGCGGATCAGTAGCAAAGAGGGATTTTGATAATGCAGAGGCGGCATATAAAATCGCAAAAGCAGGATATGATCAGGTTAGCGCTGTTATACAGAATGCGGTTCTTTACTCCCCAATTGACGGAGTAGTGCTTGATACAAATATAGAGATCGGAGAAACCGCATTCCCGGGTACGCCAATACTCACGCTTGCAGACATAACAAAAACATGGATGTACATTTATGTAGAAGAGACTAAGCTCGGTTTCATCAAAATAGGGCAGAAGGTGAAAGTATATATTGACACATATCCTGACAGATCATTTGAAGGGAAGGTGGCATCAATATCCAATAAGGCTGAGTTTACTCCAAAGACTATTCAGACTAAAGATGAAAGGGTAAAATTAGTTTTTGCAGTCAAGGTAGTAATCGATAATCCTGATATGATACTTAAGCCGGGAATGCCTGCAGATGCCGATATAATAATCTCTGAGGAACAAAAGTGATTTCGGTAAAAGATATTACAAAGAGATTCGGAGATGTCACGGCCGTAAATAATCTGAGCTTTCATGTTCAAAAGGGAGAGATATTCGGCATAGTAGGACCTGACGGCGCAGGTAAGAGTACGTTACTTCGTATGATATCCGGAATAATGGAACCTGATGCAGGAGAAATCAAGATCAATGACGAAGGATTTAAAGAGAGCAGATATAAAATAAAAGAAAACCTTGCATATATGCCTCAACGTTTCGGATTATATGAGGATTTAACAGTTGAAGAGAATATTAATTTTTTCGGAAGACTCTTTGGCGTATCACGCTCCGAGATAAAAAAGAGAACCCCTGCGCTCTACGAGTTCAGCAGATTGGAGCCCTTTAAAGACAGGCTTGCGGGAAAACTTTCCGGTGGTATGAAACAGAAATTAGGGCTTGTCTGTTCTCTCATACACAGTCCTGATCTTATTCTACTTGATGAACCTACGAATGGTGTTGATCCTGTTTCACGGAGAGAATTTTGGAAGATACTGTATAATCTTTTAAGCGACGGAGTAACAATAGTTGTAAGTACGGCATACCTTGACGAGGCTGAAAGATGCAACAGGGTATCTTTGATGAGTGAAGGACGATTTATAAGGAGCGGGTCCCCTATGGAGATAAAAAATTCCATAGGAGGATTAATGTTAGAAATCATAACAGCCAATGTATGGAGAGCAGAAGAGGTATTAATTAAAAAAGGGAAATTTAAGAATATAATAAGAGAAGGGAACGGACTAAAAGTATTCACTAATTCCGAAAATAAGGATATAAAGATAATAAGGGACATACTAGATAAAGAGAAGATCAAAGTTTTATCTGTTAAAAAGCAAATCCCTACATTGGAAAACTGTTTTATGGAGATTGTGGCAGAGAATGTTTAGTATAAAATCATTAGTAAGAATTGCTGCAATTGCAGATAAGGAATGGCTTCAGATCAGAAGAGATACAAGAAGTCTCATACTCTCGCTGATACTACCTGTTTTTCTTATTCTGCTGTTTGGCTTTGCGCTTACTATGGATGTAAAGAATGTAAAGCTTACAATATTTGATCAGGATAAGAGCGCTACATCAAGAAGATTCATAGAGGAGTTTGCTCATACGGAATATCTCAGTATAGTACACTATGCGGATAATTATCGTGAAATAGACCGAGCTATAAATAAAGGGAGAATCCCCCTTGCACTTGTTATACCGCGCAATTTTGAAAATTTAATCAAATCAGGTAAAAAGGTTGATGTGCAGTTAATAGCAGACGGCTCTGACTCTACATATGCTGTTGTTGCAATAGGTTATATTAAGGCAATAATCGCAAACTATAATATGGATATGAAAGTCAAAGAATTAAAAAAGGCAGGTCTCTCTTCATTTGATCCTCCGTTAGATATAAGGAGCAGAGTTCTGTATAATCCTGAACTTAAGAGTAAAAATTTTATCATACCGGGATTCGTAGTGCTGATACTGGCTATCATATCCGCATTGATTGCATCATTGACAATATCAAGGGAGTGGGAACGAGGTACGATGGAGACTCTCATGACTACGCCTATTCGTTCATGGGAATTGATGGCAGGGAAGCTCATACCATATCTGTTCATAGGATTATTTGATGTTGTAACTACTGCTGCTGTGGGACACTTTGTATTTGATGTACCTGTAAAGGGAAATTTTATTGAGTTCTATCTTCTTGCATTGCTGTTTTTAGTCGGAACTACAGGTCAGGGAATATTGATCTCTGCAGCAACTAAGGCTCAGGTAGTATCAGTTCAGTCTGCAATGGTTGCAACATTTCTTCCCACATTTATATTATCAGGATTTATATTCCCGATACAGAATATGCCTTTAATCATTCAGGGCATTACATATATTATACCTGCAAAATATTTAATAGTAATAATTAAGGGGATTGCGTTAAAGGGCATTGGTCTAACAATACTCTGGACTCAGGTTTTATTCCTCTTTGCCTTTGCTGCTATTATACTATTTGCAGGTACAAAGAAACTTAAGATGCAGCTTGATAACTGAGGTACGCGATGAAGATAAATTTATTAAGACCTGCGATATTAAAAAGTTTAATGCAGAAAGAGTTTAAACAGATGTTTCGTGATAAGCGTATGAGATTTCTTCTCTTTGGCGCGCCTATGATAATGTTAATTACGTTTGGCTATGCCGTAAATACGGATGTTAAAAATGTAAAGATGGTAATCCTTGACAGCGATAAGACTAAAGAGAGCAGGGAGCTAATAAATAAATTTACAGGAAGCGGTTACTTCATATACTATGCATCTGTGGAATCACCTGATAAAGGTATAGACTTTCTTGACAAGGCTGAGGCTGATATGTATCTTCATATTCCCGTAGATTTTAAGAAAGATCTGATATCGGGAAAATCTACTCAACTGCAGATAATATTAGACGGAACGGATTCAAGCAGGGCATCGGTTATTATAGCATATATAAATCAGATATCATTTGATNTATCAACNGATTACCTGTATAAAAAAGTTACAACTATGCTGCTTAGCCGTGAAAGAGGCGGAATTAAATTTAAAGAACCGATAAATCTTAAAGAGAGAATTCTCTTTAATCCCGAAGCGGTGAGTAGAAATTTTTTCCTCCCTGGAATGTTGGGATTTATTACTGCCATAGTAACAATTGTACTCACATCAATGGCTGTTGTTAAGGAAAGAGAGAATGGAACTATGGATCAGATAATTGTATCACCCCTTAGATCAATTGAGTTTGTAGCAGGGAAAATAATCCCCTTTGCTATTGTGGGACTTATTGAAATAACAGCAATAACCTTAATAACGATTCTATGGTTTAAGGTTCCGTTTAACGGGAGTTTTTTATTCCTTTTATTTTCAAGCATATTCTTCATGATGTGTACTTTATCTGTCGGACTCTATATCTCAACAATATCGCAGACTCAGCAGCAGGCAATGCTGTCAACGTTTCTGTTCCTGATGCCGGCATATATGCTTTCGGGATTTGTCTTCCCGCTATATTCAATGCCTGAGATAGTTCAATATATAACATTGTTAAATCCACTCAGATATTTTATTGCAATGGCGCGCGGAATATTTCTAAAGGGGGTAGGATTCTCCGTATTGTGGCCTGAACTCCTTGCCTTGACTATACTCGGCTCAATCTTGATTTTTTTTAGCGTCAGAAAATTTAACAGGAGGTTTGAGTAATGGAAACCTCTGTTAATGTTGAAAACCTTACTAAGCGCTTCGGTGATTTTACGGCAGTTGATAATGTAAATTTCAGCGTGGAGAAGGGCGAGATATTCGGATTCCTTGGACCAAACGGCGCAGGCAAGAGCACTACAATAAAGATGCTGTGCGGAATATTGACTCCCACAAGCGGGACAGGTACTGTGTCCGGTTTTGATATTGTTAATGAACAGAATAAGATTAAGAACAATATCGGGTATATGTCGCAGAAATTTTCACTCTACAGCGATCTTACTGTCAGGGAAAATCTTGAGTTCTTTGGCAGTATATACGGACTCTCAGGGAAGACGTTGAAGGATAGAATAGAATATGTCAGGGATATGGCAGGTATTGGCAATAGAATTGATTCTGCAGTTAATATTCTGCCCGGAGGTATTAAGCAGAGATTAGCCTTGGGCGGAGCAATACTGCATGATCCGCCGATTCTGTTTTTAGATGAACCTACTTCAGGGGTTGATCCTGTAATGAGGAGAAACTTTTGGGAGCTCATATACGAATTTTCCCGGCGCGGCAAAACAATTTTTGTTACTACTCATTATATGGATGAGGCGGAACATTGTAACAGGATTGCGCTTGTTATAGCAGGGAAGATCATTGCCCTTAACACTCCCGATAATCTTAAGAATGAACTTCCCTACAATGTTTACTCACTCAGGGTTGATGACTTTATTACAGTATTTGATAAAATATCAAGATTTGATTTCATTGAAGAGGCAGCAATCTTCGGCAGCGATATACACATTCTTTGTGACAGAGGATTAAATCTTAAAAAGGAACTCCCGCAGGCTTTAAACAGCATAGGCATAAAGGATTATAAAATAGATCATGTATCTGCAACATTAGAGGATGTATTTGTTTCACATGCAGGTAGATTAATGATTAATGAGGGGATGGATTAGGGCTTAAGGGCAGAAAGAATTTCATGCTGCAATTTTTATCATTTTTTATCATTTTTTTTCGGATTTTTTTAATTTTTTTCTTGACATTTATTAAATAAAAAAATAATATACCAATCGGTCGGTATGATAGGGATAAATAACTATGAATGAAAGTAAAGAAAATATAATCAAAGCATCGCTTTCTCTATTTATACACAACAGCTATGCAAGTGTATCTATGAAGGATATTCTGGATAAAGCCGGTCTTTCCAGAGGGGCTTTTTATCACTATTTCGAGAGCAAAGAGGCTTGTTTTGAAGAGTGCGTTAAATACTATCTCACTCAGGTTACCCATCCCGAATCTATTGATACGGAGTTGAGTTTAAAAGCATTTCTCAAAGAAAATATCAAAAGAATGTCTCATTTAACAGATATGGTAAGTTTTCACGACAGGCTTCTTTTTTTTAACGAAGCAATTAAGATTATCCCTGATTTTATCGCGTATATGGAACAACGTAATGCAAAGGAACTTGCAGACTGGACTAAGATAATTGAAAAAGCCGCTAAAAAAGGTGAAATAACCAATCGTATTTCAGCCGGTGAAATAGCAGCTCTCTTTATTGCGCAGTGCGATGGAATTCTTGTAACGCGGGGCATGGTATCGGGAAAAAATGCTTATGACGGTTATGCCGAGGTCGAAAAACAGTGGAACAATTTATATTCTCTGATTAAGAAGTAAATTTTTTTTGGATTAAATTATACCGAATGGTCGGTATATAATTATATAAATTATAAGGAGGAAAAGATGAATAGATTGAACAAACGGATGGTTGTTTCTTTGATACTTTTAGTATCTTTAATTATGATTTTTGTTAGCGCGGGGCTCACTCATGCTGCGCACAAGGCGGAAGTTCTCTTACAAACTGATAAGTTGCTTTATTTTACCACATATGGGTCGAAAATGAGTCATAAATGGCTGCATGTTCATGTTGCGTTTGGCGTTATATTTGTCATTGCGTGTATTTTTCATGTTGTTATCAATTGGCGGATGTTGAAGTATTATCTAATCGGTAAAAGCAAATAGAAATGCAGGCGATAGTATTTTTATATTAGATTAAGAGAAGATTATCGAAGTTAATTTTTTTCTTTAGCATACACATGCTTCGGTAATCGTTCTTCTTCTAATATTGAGATAAGATCTGTCAAGAAATTACTGGCAGTAAGCAATAATGAAAAAAACAACGAATGGCTCGAATTATCACGAATGTCCATTCTTTGGGTTAAAAATATGAGACATTGTCCCGTTAGGAACTCTATCCATAATTAAATCATTTCAGTCAAAATGGTATTATATACTACATCAATACCAGTAAGTAATCCCCATTCTAAACCATCTTTAGCAATTTTAATCTCCTCTTCTGTTAGTTGTCTCCCTATTCTTTCAATTGCTTCGCTTTGTAAATCCTTGATTGTAATTGCAAAAATAATGTCATCTTTCATCTTGTTTCCTCTTTAAATTATTAGTAATTATACAAAAAATATTTTTACTGATCGCATAAATGCGCAGCTAAGCTTTAAATTATTAGTAATTATACAAAAAATATTTTATCAATAAATTTACATTTTGAAAAAAATTAAGTTTCGCCATTTATTACTATCATAAAATATAAAAGTCTTTTTTATTTAGACTTTGCTGCATTTATATATGACTTTTATTGTTGATCTTAATAATATATACGATGGCAGAGTATTTTTTAAAAATTTTTTTATTATTCCAAAATTTTATTCTATTTTTAAGAAAAAAGCAACAATCCTATTATACTTTTCGCATTACTTCTATTATACTTTTCGCAACAATCCTATTATACTTTTCGCATATATACTGCTTTACTTTTTTTATGCTCTGTGATACATGTATCACACTGTGTTACATGTATCACAATTTAAAGTGGAAATGGTTTTTTTATGGCAAGATATACACGTTGGCAAACTGAGAGTGTTAAAAGAGCATTGGATTTGCGCCGTGTTGTGGTTATTTCAGGCGCCAGACAGAGCGGGAAAACTACTCTGTCTAAACAGGTTTTGCCAGGAACTGAGGACTATCGTTCTCTTGATGATACTGATATGTTGAATTTTGCATTGTCAGATCCAAAAGGATTTGTTATGAACAAATTCGGTACAATGGTTATTGATGAAATACAAAAAGCTTCAAAACTCATACCTGAAATTAAACAAGCTGTAGATAAAGATAATCGCCCTGGACAATACCTGTTGACCGGCTCTGCAAATATACTTACCTTGCCTATTATTTCCGATAGTTTAGCCGGTCGTGCAAAATATATGCGTCTGCGTCCTCTTACTGTCGGTGAAATATTAGGGAAAAAACCGACTTTCTTAAAACGAGCATTTAATAAAGAATTTCCAACAAAAATTACCGGCTATAACAAAGCAGATATCATTGATTTGGCTTTTCGCGGCGGCTATCCTGAAGCTGTTGCAATTGACAATTTACAGCATAGAAAAGATTGGCACAAAGACTATGTGCAGGTATTGCTTACCAGAGATTTGAAAGATATTGCAAATATTCGACGTTTGGACTCATTGCAAAATTTGGTCGGAATTTTAGCCTCCTGGTCTGCGAAATTTATGGAAATGTCTCAGATAACTGCGGCGTTATCTATAAATAAGCTTACTTTGGATAGTTATATCAATGCGCTTATATCAATGTTTATGTTTGAGAAAGTATCCCCCTGGTTAAAAACAGATTATGAGCGTGTAGGCAAAAGGTCAAAGTTCTATGCAACAGATACGGGAATTATGGCATCTGTTCTTGGCTGGAATCCTAAAGAGGTGTTTATGAACGAAGACCGCTCCGGCAAACTGATTGAAACATTTGTATTTCAGGAATTGGCAGCGCAGATTGATTTGGAAAACAAATATATTTTATCCCAATACCGCGATAGACTAAACAAAGAAATAGATTTTCTTGTTGAACGAGAGGACGGCGCATTGCTTGGTGTAGAAGTGAAAGCAAGCCATAATGTATCTAAGGAAGATTTTGCACCACAGGAATGGTTTATGAACAATATACTAAAAAATAAAATTCAATATACAGCATTAGTATTATATTCAGGTGACAGAACAATAAATTTCGGAGATAACTTTATTGCTGCGCCGATAGCTGCGTTATGGACGGAATGACAACACGGAATGACAACTATGTAGAAATAATTATCTTGACTAAAAATTAAGAATATAATAATTAAAAAAATTAATAGAATCATAAAAATCATAGTTCCGGCAAGGAGATTGCACATGAAATTAAAAAGATACTTATTATTCTTCACAATACTTGCGGCAGCTTTAATACCTGCAAGTTCAATAAAGGGGCAATATGCAGAGGAGGAGGTTTCCGAAAAATATATGAAACTTTCTCTCCTATTTAGCGAAATGGAAAATGCCTTTTCAAGAGGCCAATACGGCGATGTTATAAATTCATCGGATAAATTAAATGATATTGGTTTTACATATAATGATCTTGAAGAGGATGGCGAAACAGAGAACAGCAATGAGAGAGCTGTTTGGATCGATATAATATGGTTTCGCGGAATATCGGAAAATAATATCGGTAAATATCAAGAGGCGGTCGAGGATTTTGCATTTGTATTGGGAAATGCAAAAAATCCATCCCTGCATGTCTATACATTTTATGCTTATGCTCTGAACAAAATAGATGATACTAAAAAAGCAATTTCTGTTCTTGAAAAGGGTGTAGAAGATCTTGAAGATAAAATATCGGATAGTGATATGTATGATCTTTTGTGGGACCTTGGTTGGTATTATTATCTTGATAAACAATATAAGAAGACTATTAATGTAGGATTTGAATGTTCGGAGATAAACCTATATTCTACAGGTCCTCTCTTTAATGCTTCATTAGCTTTCCTTGCGTTAAAAGATGATAACAATGCCATGCGCTATTTTTTAAAGGCATTTAACTCAAGCTTTCTATATGATGATGAATTTCAAGACTGGATATTTAAATCGGTAATTGAAGATGTAAATAATTATATCAAAGAGCATGGTGAGAGCAATATTTTAAGTACAATGCTGTTTCTACCTTATAAGGCGTTAGATGAAATGGCGTCTCATATACATAGTGTTTATTTAATCAATGAACCTCTTGGTACATATACAGATCTCGTTGATGATCCTACAGCTCAGTTTCTATATGTAATTGCCTCTGCATATTCTATAAAGGAAAATAGTTCTATTGAAAAATATCTTATTGAGCTTCGTAATTGTTGTCCGTCATATATTGAAAAGTCAAAAAATGACTCGGATTTTGATTGGTACTATAGCACACATAGAGATAGAAAAGTCGATAGGCCTAAACAAAAATTCGATAAGCCTAAACAACAAATCAATAAACATAAACAAAAAATAGATAAGCATAAACAACAAGTCAATAAACATAAACAAAAGATAAATAAGCCTAAACAAAAAGTCAATAAACCTAAACATATAAAGAAAAAGAGGCGTTAATTCAACTATTGATAAAATCCGAGCATATATCCCTAAGGCTTATAGCTCTTCTGTATAGAGTATCTATGTGGCTGCTATTGGGATTCTTTGAATATAGTGAAAGGAGTTTTGATTCATATTTATTGAGGTGAGTCTCAAGGTTTTTCAAATGAAAGAGATCATCATCACCTTCTTCAATGATTGCAGTGGTAATTCTATCAAGCATGTCATTTTCATTTATAAAGTTCGGATCATTTTCTATTTGAAACAGAAAGTCTCTGCACATTAATGCTATTGTTATTTGGTATTCCGATCTGTCCATTGCAGTCTCTTGTTTTTGGTCAGACACATAGGTCATTGGTCAGACATATATGATGATCTATTGGGCAGACACATAGGTCTGCCCCTACACCTATGCTACAATATATTTTTTTGCTACTATATTATTTTTATAGTCTGTTATCATCTTTTCAGCCTTTTGATTTTCTCCCTTGAATACATATAACATACTTAATCGTGTAATATCCTTCATATTCAATGATTCCTTCATCATTAGATTTTCAAGATTCATAATGGCGCTGTCTACATCGCCAATCTCTTTTACCTTATTCTCATAAGTAAGGCTTTCAAGGTAGTTTTTGAATTTATTATACTCCGGATGCAGAGAGATAGCATCCTTGAGATATTTTACTGCTTCATTATATCTCCCTAAGTGGAAGCAGCAGAAACCGTAGTATCTGTTAATAAAACTCTTATCATCTGCTATTTCACGTATTGAGTCAAGGCACTCTACTACTTGGTTATAATCTTTTTTTTCATAGTAGATGTATGAAAGCATATAGTTTGCCTTAATGTGTTTTCTGTCTACGGCAATTACATTGCGGAGATATTTTTCCGCTTCATTATAATTTTTGAGATTGTAGTGTGTTAGGCCTGCATAATAGTTACCTTCATGGAAATCGGGCTTTTGTATTAAAGAATCAATAAAATAGCCGAGAGCTGTTTTGAAGATACCGTTATTATAATATTCTACTCCAAGGTTTAATAGAATCCTGTAATTTCTCTCAATAGCAAGCGCTTTGTTATATGTTGAGATTGCAAGTTCATTTTTTCCCATAATTGAATATATTTCACCCATATTATTATAGGCTTCAACGAAATGCGGATATAAATTTATAGCTTTCTGATATTCGGATATTGCTGATTGCAGTTCTCCGCTGTTAGTCATCTCAAGCGCTCTATTATAGATTGCAATTGCTTCAGCCGGCATAGAATTTGTATTCATATTAATAAGACTCCTTTTTTTGTAAAAAAATCAATTTTCGGATACTGCTATTTTTATCGGTAATCATATATTTTTAGTTAATAGAAAATATAATGAATTAACTTAAATAAATGAAACTTTATTCAATTAAATCAGGTTGCCACGCCGCCAAAGGCGGCGTGGCAATTCAGTTAGTTAAATTAATTCACTATATATATATTGCTTATCTATTTATTTTTTCAATTAAATAATTTTTTTGAATAAATTTATTGACTTTTTTAATTAAAATATAAAACATAAATAGTACCCGCCCGCCGACCGTGGGCAGGTACTATTTATTGACTAATATAACAGTTGTTGAGTACACTAAATGTTCGGAAGAAAAGTTCACGGCACAAATATTATTCGGGTAACAACAAAAATTGTTGTTACTTTTACGCTTTTTATTCTTCTATCAAACTTAGCCTCAAATTATATAAACCTCTTATTAAATCGTTCCGAGCTTCTTAGTCTCATGAATCAATTATTAATAAAAGATCTAAAGAGCATATATGCATATTGTAATAATCAATATGAAATATATATGTATGACAAAAAATTTGATGAATCTATGCAAAGTATAGAGAATAAGGGTTTAAATGAAATAAAAAATGATAAGGCAATAGTCTTAGGGATTCAAAAGGACGGTTTAATAATATTTCAATCTTCAAAGGTTGATCGTTATGATAATTTGGATGACAGTGAAGCGCTTGATTTTATGAATTCCAGTATTAAACAAGATAAAGAAGGGCTGGATGTCGGAGAAGGTCATCTAAAGTTTATGTTTAATCATGAAAGATATTTTGGAATGTTTAAGTATAATCAGAAATGGGATATATTTATCCTCCGCGGAGAGGAAGAGAGTGAATTTTTTAGTCAATCTAAATATATATTTTTTCAAGTCAGTGTAATAATAATTGTTATAACTTTATTTTCCGCATTAATCGGTGTTATTGCTTTAAGGAGACTGCTGAGATTTATAAATGTGATTACGGATTCCATCAAGGATATGATTGATCTTGGGGAATTATCCCTCATTAATCTCAAAGGGGCCAGCAATGACGATATCACATATATGGGGATGGCTTTCAATACGCTTTCAAATACTGTCGGCAATCTTGTTAAAATTTTTGAAAAGTTTGCTAATCAGGATGTTGTGTCAAAGGCATATAAGGATAGAGAGGTTAAGCTTGAAGGGACCAAAAGAGAACTTACCATTTTATTTTCCGATATTAAAAGCTTTACATATATTACAGAGACGCTTGGCGATGATATAATCAGTCTTTTAAATCTGCACTATGATAAGGCAATCAGAGAGATTATAAGAAATGACGGAACAATTGGTTCTATAATCGGCGATGCGCTGCTTGCAGTCTATGGAGTTGATGAAGAATCATATTCTAATAAATCCTATCAAGCAGTATTATCAGGCTATAAACTCCATGAAGTGGCCGATCTATTGCGTGTTCGAATGGAAAGGATAAGGATGGAGATTGAACATGAGAGAGGTAAGTTAAGTGATGCCGAATTGAAGATATATAAAGCGGTATTGCTTGAGATAGGAGTAGGGATAGACGGCGGTACTGTATTTTATGGCACACTTGGTTCCTATGTGCGAATGACCAATACTGTAATCGGAGATAATGTTAATGCTGCCTCAAGGCTTGAAGGACTTACGAGGGTGTATAAAGTACCTGTAGTATGCTCGGAATATGTTAAGAATGATATAGAAGAGAATGTTAGCGATCATGGTATATATTTTCTTGAACTTGATCGTGTGATGGTTAAAGGTAAGACACAAATACAAAAAGTATATTGGCCCATAATGGAATCTGTTCTAACAAAAAAATTTAAGGATAGTATAAGTATGTTTGAATCTGCGCTTGCCTTATACTATCAAGGTAAATGGACTGAAGCAAGCAAACGGTTTAGCAGATGCGGCATGGTTATTGCAGATGTCTTTAAAGAAAGGATTAAAACAAAATGTCCGAGTAACTGGAATGGCGTATGGCAGATGACAGAAAAGTAAAAGATGACTTAACCACTTTAAGGTCAAAATTTTTACCAAATGAAATAGTAAATGTTGATGGCGGAAAGGATATCTATGCGCTTGAGCATGAATTCGCTAAGACCAAGAAGAATATAAATTGGCTGGTAATAATACTTGTTTTGCTATTTGTCTCTATCATAGTAGTCTTTACTCTTTTCTTTAAATACTATGCGGATAAAAAGGATGAAGATATTGATGTTGATATTGCCGAATTTGATGATGTCAGGCTGAGAGATATACTCCACTCATCAAGGATGGCGGAGAATAATATCCAGATAAAGAGTAATGAATTGGAAAGCCTCATTATCAGAATGAAGAATCAGATGCTTGAGGTGAACAATGCACACCTGGCTAAAGTTAATGCTGTTCTTGATCAGGGTCTGCCTTTTCCTGCGACACATGCAAAACTTACCGAGTTAAAAAATGCGGAACAGATTGAACTTAACAAAATAAGAGTACAGTATGAATCTAATATAAATGCAAAAAGACAGGAGATCAACAAACTGCAAAGAGAGAAGAGAGATGAGGAAAAGAGGCTCGCTGCGATTAAAAAAGAGGGAGGAGGGAATGTTGCTGATGAAGATAAGGTGTATCAGATGAAGATGAAGAGTCTCTATGAGGCATCAACAAGCGGACTCGCTTCAATGGCGGATTTTTATAATAGATATAATAAATATCTAATCGAAAAATATAACCCTGTTTTTTCATCAGATGATCTTAAGTCAACTATTGATAAAAATAGTAAAACTACCGAAAAAAGAAATTTGAAAGAGTATGATGATATTTTTAGTAAAGAGAGAATAATAAGTAAAAAACAATTTGATGATATAAGAGTGAAGATCTCCGATCAGGATAAGATTATCCAGAGATTGGGCGGAATCGGATATGAAAATTCCGTGCCGCCTGCTTTAAGGAGTATAGATAATTTATCCGCTTCCATAATAAATGATTATGAAAATCTTTGGTTTAGCCTTACTTCAAATATAAAGAATAAAAATTCTCAGATTGAGTATTATAAAGTCGCATTAGATGCATCATTAAAAGAACGGCCTGAAAGCGGTTATATAATTTCCGCTGAAGATCCAGGTAGAATATTAATACATATAAATAGACTCATAAAAGTAAAAGAGGGCGATACAGGTTTTGTATTTAGAACTGACGATAAATATATCGGTAAAGTTGAGTTTTATAGTACTCTTGAAGGCTTAAAGGGAAGAGTAATAGATTTGGTAGATTCTGAAAAGATAAGACCATTTGATAGAATATTAATTAAGATTAAGCAGGAATAAAATGAAGATAAAAAAAATTTATATGTTGCTGTTTCTTTTTGCCTTAACTTCAAGCGCATTTGCATATAATTGGAGTGCAGCCGGATTTCAGGAAATTAGTTCGGGTGTTGATGATGATGAAAATTATTTAATTTTAAAGGATGAAAATTCGGTAACAATAAAGATTCGGTTCCATGATGAAGCTCCCGGAGGGTGGGAAGATAAGGTTGTTGAACTGAATAAGAAATTTACTCAGTGGGAGTATATGAAGTCAAGCGCTATTGATTATTTAGTTACAAGTAATTCATTGGAGGTTTTAATCAACCCAACCTATTTTACTTATAATAATAGCGATTTTCTCCAATATATGCCCGGCGGCATGACATTTATTTTATATGACTATGGCATTAGCTATAATTTTAGAATTACTAAGGATAACATTTTTTTACGGCTTAATGATAAATTTATAGATGAAGTATCTCTTTGTAAGAGGATAAAGGAAGCACTTGATGATCCTATTATGTATCTGAAAAAGAGAGAGCCCGAATATCTTTTACAGAAATTAAATGAACTTGAAGGTGATATTGCTCTCCTAAAAATGTATCATGATAGATTGGCTAATTCGGTTCTCTATCTTCACAATACGGGTGCTTTAGGTTTCGGCAACACTCCTGTAAAAAGCAGCCTCATAAAAAAGGTTGTAGAGTTAAAAACTAAAGAGCCGGCATTAACTCTTGATAAGATTAAGGAACAGCTTGATAAAGAAAAAGTAGATTATTCAAACAAGGAGTTAAAATTAATTTTAAATATATTTTATAATGAATTTAATTGAAATTAGGTTGCCCCGCCGCCTGTGGCGGCGGGGCAATTTAGAATTCACTATACACTATTGAATTAATTGAATAAATTCATCAACAGCGTTATTAAACTCATCGCTGTTTTCAAAAAACGGAACATGGCCTTCATCATCAAATATTACTAACTTGGAATTTTTAATCTTCCAGTGCATTTCCTCTGTTAAATATGCAGGTACCATCCTGTCGAATTTGTTTGCTACTAATAGTACGGGTATATCTATGTTTTCGAGTTGTTCGTTATAGTTAATTTTTGAGCATAAAATTAAATCTCCGGTTATTATTTTCTTGTGATCGTCGTTTAGATTTTCCTGCGCTGCTGTCATAAAAATGCCGGATTTTTTATGAAATATTCTCGGAAAGATTTTGTTAAACAGATTATCAAAATCGTTAATTGAGGCATCAATAATTTTTTTAGTTATATGGAAACTATAAGATGTTGATATGAGAATGAGAGCCTTTACCTTATTTTTATTCTTTAAATAATTTTCAATTGATACCGCACCGCCCATTGAATGACCTGCCAAAATATATGAATCGATATTTTCCTTTTCAACAACAGCCTCTATGCTTCTATTGTATAAGTTCATGGATTGTTCCGTAATATGGGACGAGCGTCCATGCCCGGGAAGATCTATTGCAATAGTCTTATTGGATTTTCCAAAGTAATTCAGTTGATTATGAAAAAAACGTGAATCTCCGGCAAGACCGTGTATAAAGATTATAGGGAATCCTTTCTCGTTACCTTTGATCCTATAAAAAATATCTATTTTATGGTCTTTTGTATAATCTATTACAACTTTCATATTTTATGATAAGTATTTTAAAATAATATTAAATCAAGATTAATATGTATATTGTAAGCAATAATTCTAAAAATTTTAGTAATTTTTTACTTGAAATTATGTCTCTCTTTAAAAGGATAGAGAATAAACTTAAATAATTGAATTGCCCCGCCGCCACAGGCGGCGGGGTAATATTATATTTATTGACGCGCCCGCGTGATGTGCGAGTGGCGTTAAATTATATTCAGGTATATATGGATTTTGTACATTTACATAATCATACGGACTATTCAATCCTTGACGGAGCTATTACTATAGATAAGCTTGTAGGTCAGGCAGTTAAATTTAATATGCCTGCAATTGCAATTACCGACCATGGGAATATGTTCGGAGCTGTAGAATTTTATGAAAAGGCAAATAAGGCAGGCATTAAGCCGATTATCGGCGAAGAGTTTTATGTTGCTCCTGAGTCAAGATTTAAAAGAGAATATGTTAGAGGCGGGGATGAGGATAATGCCCATCATCTTGTAGTACTCGCTAAAGATATGACAGGTTACAAAAATTTGATGAAGCTTTCATCAATTGCATACCTTGAAGGATTCTACTACAAACCGAGAATTGATATGGAAGTATTAGAAAAATATTCTCAAGGACTTATAGTATCATCAGCATGTATTGCAGGTGAAATACCCAGATATATATTAAGAGGAAAATTAAAAGAAGCGAAAAATCTTGCAGGTCATTACAATGAACTCTTTGGGCCTGAGAATTTTTATCTTGAGCTGCAAGATCACGGCATTCAAGAACAGAAACTTGTAAATAGTGAACTGATAAAGATTTCTTCAGAATTGAATATCCCCCTTATTGCAACAAATGATTCCCACTATATTGCGAGAGATGATGCTTACTCTCATGAAGTCTTACTCTGCGTACAAACAGGGAAGACTATGACCGAAGAAAATAGAATGAAGTTCCCAACAAACCAATTCTACTTAAAGAGCCTTGATGAAATGAGAAATATTTTTTCGGATTATCCTGAAGCGCTCTCTAATACATGTAAGATAGCAGACATGATAGACCTGAAACTTGATCTTGGGAAAGCTATACTGCCGAACTTTGAAGTCCCTGACGGATTTAATTTAGATTCATATTTGGCCCATTTAGTTGATGAAGGCGCGCAGAGAATTTACGGATCTAATATCCCAAAGACTGTTTCCGATAGAATAAATTATGAACTCTCTGTAATAACAAACATGAAATTCTCAGGTTACTTTTTGATCGTTTGGGATTTTATTAAATATGCCAGATCGGTAAATATTCCCGTAGGTCCTGGCAGGGGATCTGCTGTGGGATCAATAGTCTCTTACTGTCTTGGTATTACTGCGCTTGATCCGCTGAAATATAATCTGCTATTTGAGAGATTCTTGAATCCCGACAGAAATGAAATGCCTGATATGGATCTTGATTTTTGCGCCGACAGACGTGAAGAGGTAATAGACTATGTAAGACAAAAATATGGCGAAGATCATGTAAGTCAGATAATCACCATAAATAAGATGAAGGCTAAAGCTGTTGTGAAAGATGTTGCCAGAGCGCTTGATATATCTTATTCCAAAGCAAATGATATGAGCAAATTTATTGAGGGTAAATCATTAGAAAAATCAATCGGATCATCTCAGGAACTCAAGAAAGAATTACAAACCGAAGAAGGAAAGAATTTATTTGCTATATCTCTAAAGTTAGAGGGATTAGCAAGATCTGCAGGTAAACATGCGGCAGGCGTTGTTATCTCAAGAGGGCCTCTGACTGATTATGTGCCGCTATACAAAGATAAGGATGGTAATATATCCTCCCAATATGATAAGAATACATTGGAAAAGGCCGGTCTTGTTAAGATGGATTTTCTTGGGCTCAGAAACTTAACTATAATTGATAAGTGCATTAAGCTTATAAAAGCGACGACCGGCGATGTAATTGATATAGATAATATTCCGCTTGATGATAAGGATACATATAGGTTACTCCAGGATGTTGATACAAAGGGTGTATTCCAGCTTGAAAGTTCGGGCATGCAGAATATTCTCAGGAGATTTGGTCCCGGAGAATTTGAGGATATTATAGCAATAGAGGCATTGTATAGACCCGGGCCAATAGAGTCCGGTATGATTGATGATTTTATTGAGAGAAAAAAGAAACCGGGCTTAGTAAAATATCTGCATCCGTCATTAGAACCTGTTCTGAAAGAGACGCTCGGTGTTGTTGTATATCAGGAACAGGTAATGCTCATTTCTCAAATAATAGGAGGTTTTACACTCCCTGAGGCTGATAAGCTCAGAAAGGCTATGGGAAAAAAAGATATGGCGATTATAGATAATCTTGAAACAAAGTTTTTAGACGGCGCCGAGAAAAATAAAATAGATAAGAAGATCGCTGTAGAATTGTATAATATGATAAAGAAGTTCGGTGAGTATGGATTTAATAAATCACACTCTGCGGCATATGCGCTTGTAACTTATCAAACTGCTTATCTAAAGTCTCATTATAGATTGCAGTATATGGCATCGCTGCTTTCCGCTGCATTAGATAAGCAGGAAGATGTAGTGCAATATGTTAATGATTCAAGAGAGCATGGTATTAAGGTTTTACCGCCATCTATTAATAATAGCTATTACGATTTTTCAATTGAAGGGAATAATTTGAGATTCGGTTTCGGCGCAATTAAGGGACTTGGAGAAAAAGCCATTGAAAATATTATTGATATAAGAAAGAGAATAGGGGGATTTAAAACTCTTCAGCAATTTCTTGAAAGTATTGATCTGTCGATTGTAAATAAGGGAGTCTTAGAGGCCTTAATAAAATCCGGATCATTTGATGAGATACATAGAAATCGCGCGCAATTGTTTAAATCAATAGATCGTATTATTGATTTTACACGAAGTTACCAAAAGGATATTGAATCCGGTCAGGGAGATCTTTTCGGTTCCGATACATCAACCGGTAACAGCATGAGTCAATTAGATCTGCTGCCTGAATCGGAATGGGAAGAAAATGTAAGATTGAACTTTGAGAAAAGCGTAATCGGATTATATGTTTCGGGACATCCCCTTGCAAGATTTGAAAAAGAGATGAAATCATTCTCCTCATATACCCTTTCCGAAATCGGTGAAACTAACACTTCTAATGATATTTCTATTGTAGGAATAATAAGCAATATTACAATAAAGATGTCTCAAAAAAACGGTAACATGTTTGCAGCAGGTTTGTTTGAAGACCTTGACGGTTCTGTAGAGATTTTAATCTTCTCCAAGGTGCTTGAAAAATTTAACTCTCTCATAAACAGCGGAGAGCCTGTAATGGTGACGGGAAGGATTGAGATGGATGGCGATAAGCCTAAAAAAATAATACCAAGCAGTATTAAATCTTTAAAAGAAGTAAGGCGTGATGCGGCATCTGCAATTCATATTAAATTAGATCCCCTTGGCATTGATGATGATATAGTCGTTAAAATGAAAAAGATAATTGAAGACCATAAAGGTAATTGTCCAGTGTACTTTCATGTTAAGGATCAGAATGAAACAAAGACCATAAAGGCACATTCGGAATTTAATATATATCCATCTGAAGATTTTATTAATGCCTTAGGTCAATTGGTGGGATTTGATTCTGTGAGATATTCATTTGTGCAGTATAATTAATTAATGATTAATGGCGTTTCTTATTAAAATAATTAATCATTGTTTCCACCCTCCGTGTAACTCCGTCTTTAAAACTCCGTGTCCTCCGTGTTAAAAAAACTCTGCCGTCAATTTGTAATGATAACATTTTTCTGTATCATATTAAATCCTGTTGCCTTTTGCATTGCATTGTATGTTGTTAAAGGGAGTTTAATTTTGATTTTATATGTGCGAAGTTCCTTTGACATCAATTGCGCAATTGTAGTTGGTATGGTAGAATCTATTTCACTATCTTTTGGTATATTTATGATGACTGTGTTCTCTTTCTTAAAGTCAAAGTCATTTTCAAATTCTCTCTTCATCAACTCAAACAATCTTTTAATTACATCAAGTCTGGTATAACCGGTAAAATTTCCTAAAATGTATATCTCTTTTTCTGTTAGATTCAGATTGTTATCATATTCAATCGGAGCTTCATTGTTTTTATACAGCAGGTTTCCTAAACGGATTATTACATCAGCAGCCTGCGCAGCAGTTGTCTTTGGTCCCATAGGTGTGATTGTTTCCGTAGGGGCAGACCCATGTGTCTGTCCTTCGGCTTGTTTATGTTCCATTGATTTAATAATCCTATTACTAAAGAGCGTAACTTCGGATTTTATAATCGAAGGATCTCTTTCTGCATTTATTAATAGCAAATTAAAATGGCTCATAAATTTTGTTTGATCGGTCATATAATTATTAATTATTTTATTAATCCTTTCATCATTTGTCTTTAATATATTTAGTATATTTTGAGGTTTTGCATAGATTGAATTTATGCGTTCATAATTTTTTTTATCAATGAGGATCAACATATTGCATGAAACATCCTTAAACTGTTCACTCTCCATAATAATAATATATGATAGTAAAAATGTTTTAAAGACTTTAGTCATTTCATTATTATCAAGGTTTGAGTTGATGAGCATATCTATTATAATGTATGGAGAGCCGTAATTCCTGATAAAAGATAAAATTTCTCTTCTAATAAAAGATGAGTTGCCTTCCTCTTTTATTTTATTTTTTAGAGCATCAAGCGAAGCAAGAGGGCTGTCTCCTTCATACCTTTCTATTTTAATTGCCCTAAGCGTATCTAAAAATATCGGTAGAAGATTTGCATACTCTGTTAGTATCAATGTTTTATCTAAAATTTGCATGTTCTTTAATCGTTTTAAATTTACTCAATATTTTATATATTTTTACTATAAAAAACATTCAATATATAAACAATCATTTTTTCATTTATTTGTAAAAATATCTTGAATTATAATTTTGATAAACAACATAGTTATTGTAGTGCCCGCCCGCCGTAGGCGGGCGGGCACTATTTGTTGACACGACCGCGTGATCAGCGAGCAGCAATTCAATTATAAACAATACAGTTACAGAATTAATTATTTTGTTACAAGGGAAGATATGAAAATCGTACATAATATAGATGATGTCAGGGATAAAGTAAGAAAATTTAAGATGGCGGATAAGAGGATAGGATTTGTTCCCACAATGGGATATCTCCATAAAGGCCATATCAGCCTTGTAGATATTGCAAAGGAGAATTCCGATTTTATTGTAATGAGTATCTTTGTCAATAAACTTCAATTTAATGACATTAACGATTTTAATAATTACCCCAAAGATATTGAGCAGGATATTATAGCAGCCGAAAATAATGGAATTGATCTTCTTTTTATGCCCGATGATAGCGTAATGTATCAAAATAATTTAACAACAGTTAATGTTGATGTGCTTACCGATAATCTCTGCGGAGCTTACAGAGCAGGACATTTTGAAGGAGTCTTTACTGTTGTGAGCAAACTTTTTAATATTGTGCAGCCTGATGTTGCTGTTTTCGGACAGAAGGATATTCAACAAGCAGTGAGTATTGAAAAGATGGTATATGATTTAAATTTTCCGATAGATATTATCATTGCTCCGATTGTAAGAGAGAGCAGCGGTCTTGCAATGAGTTCCAGAAATAAAAATTTAAGTGAAAAGCATAGAAGCGACGCTCTCGTA
>JGI24702J35022_10000521_pt1 | contig 23268 bp, 20 predicted proteins | sample TergutTh196P4_FD_35022 | JGI IMG/M metagenome (IMG submission 35022)
GCAAAGGACGCAAAGGAAACGCAAGGTTCGCAAAGAATAGACGTTTTTATTTGCGCCCTTTGCGAAATCCTTTGCGTTCCTTGCGGTTAATCCATATTTTGTCATTACTATGAATAAATCAGGTTAGATTTTTACTTGGGCAAAAATACGAATTTTATTACAAGTAATACTGTTGAAAATAAAATAGTTATCAACAATAATCCGTCAAAAATGTTAATAACCACCGGTTTTTGAAAAAACATGAGTTGAAATGGATGTTCCGGTAAATTCAGGGATGAGAATATGAACATATCATGGACTTCGGATTTTGAAAAATCAGTGGCAAGTTTTTAGAAATCCCCTTTAAAGAATGCAAAACAGCTTTTGCGTCTGGGAAAATACGAATCGCACCATTTTGAGGCACAAATTGCTGCTACAACAGTTTGTATACTGCAATACAATATGCTATCAGTGGTCAAACGATTTGACGGTTACGAATCCTTTGGTGCACTGTTTCGTCAAGCAAACGCTGAATCATTCGTGTAATCCCATTATATCTGTGTTATCTGCGTGCATTCCAGATAGCCCCTTACAGCAATCCCAACTCCAGCAAGGCTTCTTCCGTCATCATGGCCTTCGACCAGGGCGGGTCAAAAACAAGATGGATATCTACACTTTTTATTTCCTCGATAGCTTCTATGCTTTCTTTCACACTGAACAGGATGTCGTCGGCAACAGGACAGTTGGGCGCTGTGAGCGTCATGGTAATGGTAACCGATTGATCATCGTCAACCCTGACGTCGTAAATTAACCCCAGATCATAAACATTCACTGGAATTTCAGGGTCATAGATGTTTTTCAACACTTCGACAATACGTGTTTCCAACTGCAAAAAATCTTCCATATCCCGAATAATTGAATTCTTAATTTTTAATTTTTAATTCTTAATTTTTAATTCTTAATTTTTAATTCTCGAAACGCCAGGGCATACAGTTTCATTTGTTTCACCATTGACAGCAGGCCGTTGGAGCGTGTTGGCGAAAGGTTTTGCTGCAAGCCGATACTGTTGATAAAATACAAATCGGCATTTACGATGTCTTCCGGTTTTTGTCCTGATAAGATGCGAATCAGCAGCGATATAATCCCCTTAGTAATGATGGCATCCGTTTCGGCGCTGTACACTACTTTGTCGTCCTGCATTTCGGCCATCAGCCACACGCGCGATTGGCAGCCGGTGATGAGATATTCGTTGGTTTTGTATTTCGGGTCGAGCGGTTCAAGGTCTTTGCTCAGCTCTATCAGGTATTCATAGCGATCCAACCAATCGTCGAATATCTTAAATTCATTCACTATGGCGTCCTGTTCTTCCTGTATTGATTTCATATTACAATTGCTTATAACTTATTGATTCCAATTGCTTTTCGCACTTCAGTGATGGTCTTAACGGTATTGGCTCTTGCTTTGTCACAACCCTCAGCAGCAACTTTCCCAAGATATTCACTGTCGTTAACGATTTGATGATACTTTTCGCGAATCGGTGTGAGATAGTTAACAATATCCTCGGCCAACTGCTTTTTCAGGTCGCCATAGCGGATGCTGCACGAGGCGTATTGCCTGCGGAAGAAATCGACTGTATCAGGTTTCGATACTAAATCCATGATGGTAAACAGGTTTCGTATCGGTTCTGTCGGCTCCTGATCAGGTTCGGCGGGACCGGTATCGGTTACTGCCTTCATTACCTTTTTGCGGATGATATCAGTGGCGTCGGTCAGGTAGATCCCGTTGCCTTCCGACTTGCCCATTTTACCTGTTCCGTCGAGACCGGGTACTTTCACCAGGTTGTCGCCAAAATTGAATGCTTCGGGTTCGGGGAATACTTCACAGTTGTAGGTATTGTTGAACCGCCGGGCATACACGCGCGCCAGTTCTAAATGCTGTTCCTGATCCTTGCCCACAGGTACCCAATTAGCGCGATGGATGAGTATATCCGAAGCCATCAGTACAGGGTAAGTGAGGAGCCCGGCGTTAATGTTGCCCGGCTGCTTGCGGATTTTATCCTTGAAAGTGGGGGTACGCTCCAACTCACCCACGTATGCAATCATGTTGAGCAGAAGGTACAATTCACTGATTTCGGGAACATCGCTTTGCACATACAACGTGCATTTTTCGGGGTCGATACCCGAAGCGATATATTCGGCCATGATGCGGCGAACATTGTTGTGCAGGTCATCGGGCGTTGGATGCGTCGTGAGCGAATGGTAGTCGGCAATGAAATAATAACAATTGTGCGTTTCCTGCAATCGCACGAAATTGCGCAATGCGCCAAAATAATTGCCCAAATGTAAACTTCCCGTAGAGCGGATACCGCTGAGCACCGTCTCTTTTTGTTGACTCATTTTTGGATGATTTATTTGAAATAAAATAACGACGCAAAGGTAAAGAAATTTACAGTACGATGAATTTTATATTTTTTGAAAAGTCGAAATGATATTTAATTTGTTATTTGTTTTTCCGTCGCAATTTAATCATCATATCTCCAATATACAAAGCCAATCCCGCCCAGATGAAAGAAAAAGCCACCGCATGGATTGCAGAAAATGCTTCATGGTAGATGTATATTCCGATAAAAAGATTGATCATAGGAGCGATGTATTGGAAAAAACCTATTGAATATAAAGGTATTTTGACGGTAGCCGTGCCAAACCAGTAGAGAGGCAGCGCAGTGACCACACCTGCCAAAACGAGCAGAACAGCAACCGAAAAATGTTGCGTTACTATCGACGTACCTGCTTCCGAAGCCCCAAAGACAAGATATCCCAATGCGATGGGAGCGATAAGCGTAGTTTCGACTGTCAATGCGCTCATTGAATCGTAATTCATCTTCTTTTTCAGCAGTCCGTAAACTCCGAATGTCAACGCCAAAAGGATGGCTATCCAGGGAAAATGTCCATAATTTACCGTGAGGTAAGTCACTCCCACCATTGCAAGTAAAAACGCTACAAGTTGAATATGGTTCAACTTTTCGCCGAGAAAAATCATCCCTAACACAATGCTGACCAAAGGATTGATAAAATATCCCAACGAAACCTCAACAATCTGTCCCGAATTAACAGCATAAATAAAAACTCCCCAATTGATTGAAACAAGCATTCCTGTAACTGCTAATCTCACAAGTGATTTAGGAGTGAAAAAATATTTTCGCAGATAAGCTCTCTTTTTCAATAAAGACAGTACCATCGTAAACACTGACGACCATAATATTCTGTGTGCCAAAATCTCCACAGCAGAAATTGTATTCAATTGTTTCCAAAAGAGTGGCAATATCCCCCAAGTTACATAAGCCAGAGTGACATAAATTATCCCTTGCGTATTTTGTTTGACAGTTCTCATTTACTTATTCACGATATAGACAAAAAACGTGCAAAAGTATAACATTTTTTTATCGCTTTCGTATATTGTTTTATGTTTTATTAAAATATTCTGAACGATGAAAAGGTTTTTTTTACTTTTGTTCTGCGGTCTGATGTGTGCCGCAATGGGTGCAAACGCACAAACGCCAACACAACAAACATTGATGGAAGATATCTCCAGATATGGGCCTGTTGTGGGGACACTTAATTCTGGCACATCGATAAGTGGGAATTTGCATCAAGACGGTACGTTTGTTGTTTTTCCAAACAGTTTGACCGTAATACCCGTTAACTACTGCCAAGGCGGGAATAGTATCACACCAATCCCGCCAAACACAGGACTAAAAACCGAGGTAAACATCATTACCATAGTCGTCAAGGAAGGAATTACCGTAATCAATAACAATGTGTTTCAGCAACTTCAGAGTCTCACTACCATTTACTTTCCTACTTCCATAACAAGCATAGGAGCCAATGTACTCTTTAATTGCGATGAACTCAAAAACATGATTATATATAATCCAAATCCGCCCGATCTTAACATCAGCAGTAATACGTTTTCAAATCAGGATGGTTTTGAATTAATTGTTCCTGAAAATGCTATACAAAATTATACAGAACACAAAGATTGGGGGCAATTTACCAGCAGGACAGTTAAATTTGACCTTAATGGCAGTACCATAGGTTCGATAAATTCTTACACAGGTGTACGGTTAGATTCAACGATACCCAACCCCCCAGACCCCACCCATCATTCAGGATATGCATTTGGCGGCTGGTTCAGAGAGACGGATTGTATCAACGAATGGAATTTTGACAGAGATTTAGTAAGAGGAAACCTGACGCTCTATGCAAAATGGATTATTCCGGTAACAGACGTAAGCCTCAATAAAACCTCTACCACCATCCCCATGGGAGAAACGGAATCGCTGACGGCAACCGTCTCGCCTTCCAATGCCACCAACAAAAATGTAACATGGAGCAGCAACAACACCGCTGTAGCCACAGTGAACGCAACGACCGGCGTAATAACCGCCGTAGGGGTTGGAGAGGCAACCATTACCGCTACCGCAGCGGATGGCAGCGGAAAAACAGCAACTTGTGATGTAGAGGTCATACCGGGAGTAACCGGCGTAACCATTTCTCCCCACTCGATTACCATGAACAGAGGAAAGACGTACAGGTTCACTGCCACTGTATCGCAACAGGGTTGCCCGTCCGCCGACGTAACATGGACGGTAACGGATGGTTCAGGTAATCCATTATCGTCGGGCACAACCATTGGGAATGACGGTACGCTCGATGTTGCATCCGGCGAACTGGAGGAAGAACTCATTATTGTAGCCACTTCCGTATGCAATACCTCAAAAACAGGCGAGGCTACAGTGACGTTAACAGACGACATTTTAGCCGCGGAAGTACTTGATGTAACGATCAATCCGACGACTGTCATCGTGTATAAGGGCGAGATGCAGCAGTTCATCGCCAACGTAACGGTAGCCGGTGACGCTTCTTCAGAAATAACGTGGTCTGTAACGGATAACTTATCGCAAGATACCGAAATTGACCAAGACGGCAAACTTATCGTTGCCGTCGACGAAACAGCAGCAACGCTTACCGTTATAGCAACATCAACAGAAGATATCACGCAGTGGGCGGAAGCCACGGTGACGGTTAAAGATCGTCCCGAAGTAGTGAGCGTAACTGTAGTTCCCGATAAAATAACTCTGGACCTTGGTGTGATGCAACAGTTTGTAACCATCGTAGATACAAAGGGCGACCTCGTATCCACAGACGTGACATGGACAGTGGAACCGTCTTATTACTCAAGCATTGACTATACGGGTTTGTTGAAAGTCGGCGATGGCGAAAGAGCGCCTGCGCTTACCGTAACAGCTACTTCCGTATATGATGATACAAAGAAGGGTACAGCAATTGTAACGCTGTTCATCATTCCGGTAACGGATGTAACACTTAATAAAACTGTGCTCGAACTGGCTGTAGGAGGAGCGGAACAGTTGATTGCCACCGTCGTTCCATCCTATGCCACAAACCCAGACATATCATGGAGCAGTGACCAACCGGGTATAGCCACAGTGGATGCAACAGGCCTGGTCGTCGGCGTATCCGAGGGCACGGCAACTATCACAGTCGAAACGGATGACGGAAACTTTACGGCAAACTGTATAGTTACGGTAATGGAGGAGCTCACGGGAACGGCAACGATTGATAATATGTCTCCTCGAATAGGCGACGAGTTGACCGGATCTCTTGTGAGCGGCAACAGCACCACATTGACTTATGTATGGAAAGCAGATGGCATACAAGTGGGTACGGGCATCAACTATATCGTAGATGTAGCCGACCTTGGCAAGGTCATCACCCTTGAAATTTCCTCGACCGCGAGATCCGGTACGTTGACAAGCAACCCGACAGCAGCGGTATTGAAACGCGCCGCCCCTGCCGCACCCGAACCTCCGACGCTTGAAGAAAAGACGCACAACAGCGTAACACTGACCGCAATAACAGGAAACGAATACTCCATGGACGGTACAACATGGACGTCAGACAACCTGTTTGAAGGTCTGGAATCAAACACGGCGTACACCTTTTATCAAAGAATAGCCGAAACCGCTGAAAGCGAAAAATCAGCGTCCAGCGCAGCATTGAATGTAACCACCCATCCGCCGGCGCTCACCGGAACGGCTACGATAGACAATATGGAGCCGAGAATAGGCGACATGTTGACCGGTTCGCTCGTTAGCAGCAACAATACCGGTACCCTGAGCTATGTGTGGAAAGTGGCCGGCTTACTGGCAGGTACGGGCGAGTACTACACCGTAACCACGGCCGACTTGGGCAAGGTCATCACCCTTGAAATCACCTCAAGCGTAGAAACAGGAACGATAACAAGCGAAGCTACAGCAGCGGTCAAGAAAGGCGCCGCGCCTCCTGCGCCAGAACCTCCGACGTTTGTATCAGTGACACACAATAGCGTAAGGCTGACACGTGTGACTGGGTACGAATACTCCTTAGACGGTGCAACCTGGCAAGGAAGTACCGTATTCGGTAATCTGAATTCGGAAACGCCGTACAATTTCTACCAAAGGATAGCCGAAACCGACGATAGGGAAGCATCAGCAGCAAGCGCGGCCTTAAATGTTATTACCGATGTTACGCCGCCGAACGCACTCGAAGGAACTGCTGTAATAAATAATATGGAACCGCGAATAGGCGACGTGCTGATCGGTTCTTTTGAAGGCGACTGCGAAGGCGAATTAAGTTATATATGGTATATTGACGACATAGAGGCAGGCACAGGTTTAAATTATACGGTTACTTTAGCAGACCTTGGAAAAGAGATCATTCTTGAAATCTCCTCCAGCGAGGAATCAGGCACGGTCACAAGCGAAGCCACAGCGCGGGTATTGAAACGCTTGTCCGACACTCCCCCCGCTCCAACGCTTGCTTCAAAAACGCACAACAGTGTAACGCTGGTAAAAGTGGAAGGGTATGAATATTCCATAGACGGCGTTACCTGGCAGGATGAACCCACATTTGAAGGTCTGGAGCCTGAAACAGCATATATTTTCTATCAAAGGGCAGCCGAAACCAATGAAGCGGAAGTATCTGCTGCAAGCGCGGCATTGAATGAAGCAACTTTGGAAGAGCCTAAAAATACGCTATCAGGAACGGCAACGATAGATCATATGTCGCCACGAATCGGTGATACGTTGACCGGCTCGCTTGTGGACGGCAACAACACCGGTACATTGACTTATGTATGGAAAGTCGATGGCGAATCGGTCGGCACAGGTGAAAACTTCATCGTAACGGTTGCTTGTCTTGGAAAGGTCATCACCCTTGAAATCACCTCCAGCGTGGAAACAGGTACGGTGACAAGCGATCCAACGAATGCGGTATTGAAACGCGAGGCGATCGAAGTACGCGACGCTCCCAATCTCATGGAAAAGACGGATCACAGCGTAACATTGGTTCAGATAGCGGGGTACGAATACTCTATGGATGGAAGCAACTGGCAATCAGACAACGTATTCGAAGGGTTGGAACCGGAAACGGAGTATACCTTCTACCAAAGGTTAGCCGAAACCGACGAAACATTGCCTTCGCCAACAAGCCCGGCGTTGCTTGTTACCACCGACATGACTCCTTCGATTATTGAAACATTATTGGATTTCGATACCTACGTCATCACCAAATGGAACAATACCTTCATGCTCAATATCAGAAAATTGACAGATGACGGTTATATTGTAACCCACTGTGAATGGTTTAAGACCACTTCCACCAATGTCACAGATTTGGGTACAGGCCTGATTTATTCTGTCGGGCCCCAAAGAACAGACGTATTGGAGGCAGGCGCAACGTACTACTTTGTGATCAGCACCGGCAACCGAGGTGAATTGCGCTCTACCAACAAAGTAATCGGCAGTCAGCATGGCGCCGTTATGCTGGCTTATCCAAATCCTGTACAGGCAGGCAATACGCTCACTATCGAAGGTGTTACCGAAGGCAGCCCGATACAGGTGTATAACCCAATCGGCGTATGCGTAAGCCATACCATCGCCACTGGCAGCCCCGTTACGTTAACCCTTCAGGTTCCGGCAGGCCTCTATGTGATACGTACCAATAACGGAGAAATAAAAATTGTAATTACAAATTAAAAAAAATGAAATCAATGAAACCTTTCTTGGCAATTATTATTCAGTTATTCAGTTATTCAGTGACCCAATTATTTGCACAGTCGCATGAGTTTTCTATCTATGGCGGTAGCGGATGGTCTCCTCTTCGTTATCAACTATCGTTGGGCGATCGTTCCGGCGGTATGGGCGGAGATTTCGGCGTGGGTTATACATGGTTCCTCGTCAAAGAAAAAGTTACGGATACGGAATATGTATTTCATGAGCGATGGGGGATGCACACCGGTATAGGATTAGGTTTATACAACGCCAAAGCTAAACTCAACAATGTGGAAACCATAAGGAAAGACTTGCGCGATGACGAAGGCGACCGTTTCGATTTGTACACCACCATAGCCGGATATAGCGAAACCCAAAAAACTATGTTCCTGAATATTCCTGTGATGGCGCTGTTTCAAATCAATCAGTTTTACGTTATGGGAGGCGTTAAGGCAGGAATTCCGCTCAGGGGTAAATACTCGTCGAAGGATGCAACGCTTACCAATGTAGGCGATTATATTGATTATGACAACAAACTTGAAACGCAGACCTTTGCAGGATATGGCAGTTTCAGAGGTAAAAATTCAGAAGGCGACCTTAAATTGGGCGTATTCGTGATGCTCGCACTCGAAGCAGGTATGAACTGGCGCATCAGCGACAAACTTTTGCTATACGCCGGAGCATATTTCGACTATGGGTTGAACAATGCCTTCAAAGGCAAACGTATGTCGTTTGTGAATTACAATTCGGGCAATCCTGAAAACTTTACTACCAACAGTGTTTTATCGTCATATACCGACGACGGAAAATTGTCGACCTTTACCGACAAGGTGAACATGATGTCCGTGGGGATTAAACTGCGGTTGGCGTTTAGTTACCCGCAGGGGGGCACCACTGTGGTTTCAAACTAAACCATCGTATCATTCCGCCAGCGCCTCACAAATCCTGTCAATATAATTGACCGCAACAAATGAGGTTTTCTCAACAAAGTTTTGAATCATGATGGAGAAGGCCAACAAATGGCCGTTACGTGCTGTTACATAGCCGGATAAAGTACTGACTCCGGTGAGTGAGCCTGTTTTTGCCGTCACCTTGCGGAATGCGGCGGAGTTTTTCATACGATACGCCAAGGTTCCGTCTTCGCCGGCTATGGGCAGCGATTGGCGGAACAATTCAAAATACTGCGATTGATACATGTGTTTCAGCACTGCTACCATTAATTCGGGAGTCAGGTAGTTTTGATTGGATAGACCCGATCCGTCGACTATACTGTATGCTTGGGGGTCAAGTTCCATTTGTGCAATCACTTGCCGAACAACGGCAATACCCTTTTCGGTAGACGCAGGCTCATCGGCGTTTCGTTCATATCCCAAGGCATACAAAAGCATTTCGGCATTGAGGTTGTCGCTTTCCTTGTTGAGTCGTTTTACTACTTCGGCCATGCTGTGCGTTGTATAACCAATGCTTTGCGCGTCGGGCGGAACATGCATCATTCCTGTCATGCGAATATTACTTTCGGGGAACTGTTCTGCCAATTTTTCCGCAAAAAGCGTTAAAGCATACCCGCTTGGGTTTTTGAGGCTAATCATTGTTTCGTAAGCGCTTGCTGAAGCAGAAATCGTACCCGATACTACGATACAGTTTTTATTATCGTTATTTCCGCGGATGAATCGAAGCGTTTTTGCGGGTGGTTCGGCGCTGTTCCACGCGGTAGTTGCACGATTGACCACCTGTATAAACGAACTTTCGGGTTCTGTTTTGATGATGGGCGCTCGGTTAGGCGATGCCGGTATCACTTTCAGTTTCGCCACGCCCTTGTTGAGCGGTATGGGCGAGAGATACGGCTGGAACGCCTCCATGTCGTCGTCCCACGACCACGCTTTGCCCCAATGTACCGAATCGGCCATCGACACATCTAAATACAGATTGCCGTCAACACTATTGATACCTGCCTTTTTCATCAGCAATATCAAAAAATCCAAGTCAGCGGATTTCAATTCGGGGTCGAAACCGCCGACTAAATAAATGTCGCCAAACAGTTGACCCTCCTCATTGATTGCTCCGGTATAATACACCCCCGTTTTGAAGGAGTATTCGGGCGTCAGTACCGACAAGGCTGTGGCCGATGTGAGCAACTTCATGTTCGAAGCCGGACGGCACAGACGTTTTTCGTCATGGACGTACAGCGTTTTTCGGTCTGTAAGGTCATATACTGCAACGCCGATCGTTGCCCGTTGGAAAAAATCATCGTTCAACAAACGGTTCAGACGGTGCTGCAACGCTGTAGTCGCCGGTTGCGCCACAGCAGACGCCGCATACAAAAATATGTATACCATCCATTTTAATCTCTCCATTTTCAGACTTTTTAGCATGTTTATCCAATATTCGAAAACCATATTCCAAAAAAAATATCAATGTGCAAAATTACACTTTTTGGCTATTTTTGCACTTTCTATTTTCAGACAAATGACCGAACAAGAAATACACATTGAAAAAATCCGCAGGGAGATGCAAGTAGCAGGCGCCGACGCTTTTTTGGTAACTTCGAATGCAAACTTGTATTATACCGTCGGGCAGGTAGTAATGGGCTGTTTATATATTCCATTAGAGGGTGTTCCCATGCTTTTTGTGCGACGGCCTTTGGGTTTGGAGGTAGAGACGTGGCGCGCCACGTCTCTACAGTACATCCGTAAACCGGAACAAATCACTGAAATCATGTCGGAACGCGGTATCCCACTGCCACAGTGTATCATGCTCGAGGGCGATTCGTTATCGCATACCGAATGGTTGCGCTACGAGTCGATTTTTCATCCGGCAAAAGTCATCAATGGCACCCCGGCCATACAGCGGGCGCGCAGCATCAAAACCGACGCTGAATTGGAACTGCTGCGCCAGTCGGGAAGACTTCATACAGTCGCGTATCGTAAAATTCCTGAATTATATAGACAGGGAATGACCGATGTGGAACTGTCTATCGAAATAGAACGCGAAATGCGTCGTGCGGGATGTCTTGGTTTTTTTAGAATTTTTGGACAAAGCATGGAAATTTTTATGGGAAGTGTACTGGCAGGCGATAACGCTTGCGCAGCCTCTCCCTACGATTTTGCGCTGGGTGGAAAAGGTGTACATCCGTCGTTGCCGGTGGGCGCCACGGGCAGTGTATTGCAGCGCGGGATGAGTGTAATGGTAGACTTGGGCGGAAATTTCACCGGTTACATGACCGATATGACCCGTACATATTCCATTGGCAAACTTGCGGAAAAAGCTTATCGCGCGCACCAGACGGCGCTTGAAATACAGGACGAAACTGTACAGATGTTGCGTCCGGGCGTTGTATGCGAGGATATTTACAACCGGTCGATCGAAATGGCCAAGCGCAACAGATTAGACGACTGTTTCATGGGGTCTTGCCAACAAGCACGTTTCGTAGGGCACGGCATAGGTATCGAGGTCAACGAGTTTCCAGTGCTGGGCGTGCGGTCGCGTACGGAATTGGAAGCGGGCATGGTAATAGCCCTTGAACCGAAATTCGCGCTTAAAGGCACGGGCGCAGTCGGTATTGAAAATACCTTTATTGTAACCGAAACCGGAAGCGAAAAAATAACGGCGCTTGACGAAGAAATTGTTGATCTGGATTCAATAATTCAGAAAGGTGTGTACACAACACCGAGTATTTTTGCAGAAATGTTGTCAGGTGTATGTACATGATGCGCTACAATCGAATCATAGTATATGCTATCTCCTGTTTCGAGTAAATATGCCTTTTTTCCGTAAATGATTTCGACAGTTCCCTCCAAAACATAGATAAATTCTTCGCCTTCGTGAGTTGAAAGAGAGAAATCGGCTTGCCCAGAAGGTGCAATGTCAATAAGAAACGGTTCCATGTGTCGTCCTGCCTTGTCCTGCGACAAAGAATAATATTCCATGTGATTACGGGCAACCTTGTATTCGTTGGTAAACCGTATGGCATTTCGATCTTTATCGTCCTTTGCCCGACTGATAACCGGACCAAGTTCTGTCTGGTCGTCAAGAAATGTGCCCAGCCTCACACCCAATACCCGTGCAATCTTGATCAAGGGTGCCAGCGAAGGTATTTCGATGTCGTTCTCTATCCGTTCTATCTGCTCCCTGCTTACTCCGGAACGTTCAGCAACCTCGTCAATCGTCAGGTTTCTTGATTCCCGGATACTTATGATTTTTCCTCCAATGATTTTATTACTTTCCATAATATCAAAAATTATTCAGGTGTTGTGAAAATATGAAGATCATTATTCCCATCTCTGCTTTGCAAACCAGCGTTCAATCAGTGACAGGTTCACAGATAAAAGTATATATCTTTCGGAGATGCCGCCCCGCTGCCCGGTACCCGATTCGCCAATATTTACAGCAACATTGACATACGAAAGACTTCCTCCGGTTCGATAATTGTAAAATGGCAATCCCACGCCCAACGATACCGAATAGTCTTCCAACTGGTAACCGTTCACTTTCAAATACGACTGGTTATAACACGCACCCAAATGGAAACGCATGATATGTAGACGATTTTCCGCGCGATTTTTGTTGGGCGTCAATTGCAAACCTACGCTGTAGATATGACTGTCAGAATAGGTCAATGTCTTGTAACGCGAACGGTCAACCGACCAGTTTTGGAATTGGTAATCGGCTGCAAAAACCCATTCGGCTGCTTTTTTATTGCGAACGATGGAAAAACCGGCGCCATATAATTCAGGTATATATGATTTCACGTCGGGTTGACGCTGGTTTCGTTCAATAGAGTTGTTGCTGGTAACCATTAACTTGTGTTCGATGGCCATTTTCGATTCGTACCCATATATCCCACCTAAAGTTATATTGGTATGTTGTCCAAACCAGTGTGAATATTGTGCACCGAAATTGAAATTCAATTTGCCAACCTGATAGGTATTATTAATGGTAATAATATCCTCTTCTGCGTTATGGGTATAGTTTCCGAACAGATACGATGATGTTACACCCAAAGAAAAACCATGAAACAGTTCGTAGGCATTTGCCCAATAAAAATTATTGACGCCTCCGTTGCCCGAATAAACAGCATCTGCTATTTCTGTAGTTCCCGGTATCTGTTCCTGGCGGTTCATTTGAAAACCTACATTACTGTATGGACACAATCCCACACTGCTCGTCCATTTTTTAGACAATCGCACACCTATAGCCAAACTTTTGAAAGTAAAATCGACAGTTCGCCCCTTCCGGGTAGAAGTAAAGAACTCGGAAAGTTTCATACCTGCTGTCACATCAAGAATGAAGCGTAGAGTATCTATTGCGTTTAAGCCTGCCGGATTGCGGCGATTCAGAAAATTTTCCGATTGATAGCCAATGCCCACAGACCCCATCCCTGTAGTGCGGCCAAAATCGCGCATTTCGATTTCTCCAAATCCCAAAATTGATAATGGTGAACTGGTACTGTTTTGTGACTGCGCATCCGGTAAAAGTAACAAAATCAATAATATGAATAATGTTGACTGTTTAATCATTGTATACCACATAAATAAGTTCCAATTTAATACGGTTATCCCTGCTTTGATTTTCGTTTTTATACCAATAATTCTGATCACCGAAAACTAAACGCTGTAAGGTGGACTCACGCGCATCATCTGGAATTAGTAAACTCAAAGCCCATTTATTATATCCGGATTTACCAAGTTGACTGGCAATAAAATCAGTAACATCAAACGTATACTGTGGAAATTCGGGGCTTTGTATGAGGTGATAGTTTTGGGGAAGATTCCCATCCTGTGGACCGATATTCTGGTTACCTGATGATGGTGGTTTGATGGCGCTACTCAACGGTGTATTGCTTGTGGGGTCAAAATAATATAAGTTAAGTTTGGGAGGCAATGGAATCACATCAAATGAACGTTGGATGGGGCGCACATACAAAGTGGCTTTTTTTATTTTTACAATTTGACCTAACCACAACAATTCGTTTAAATAGGGAAACTCTAATCGCGTGTACATGGGCGTACCCGACATGATAACACCTTTATTGTTCATGCCTGCTTGTGTCGATGGCACTGGATCGCTTTTGGAGTTGTAATGAGGCAGGTTTTCCTTGTCATTATTCAAGTTATAAAAACAATTATACGGGTTTGACCTGAAGGTCATCGTCTTTTCTTCTTTGTATGTAGTATTTATGTGATAATAAATACGGATCATACAGGCGGAATCCTGAAGATTCAATCCATGTACGCAATCGCTTCCTGTACCGGGGCTTACCGAAAGTCCCGGAAAAGTTTTCAGAAATTTATCTGTTTTAAAGTCATCGTCATCTCTCAATATCCCCTGAAATAGCCATTTGCCAAATGAATTGGGAAGTCTGACTTCAAATTCATTATTCTGTATATTCTTCACTTTTATTCTGATAGTAGTATCAGTTAATTGACTGCCAACAGGCATGGTTGAAGTCGAATACAAATTGTTGTCGTCCCGTTTTTCAATAGGTTTTTCCAGTCTGGACACCTTGAATGCTGCACGTTTCACCGTGTCGCCAATATAATTGCCATTGGGCCGCAATACCAACGTAACCGAGTCAAAGAGGACAAACTTGTTGTTTTCATTGTCGGAAGTCCGGTTAAATTCAATATAAGATTGTGTTCGTATGGTACCTGTCTGCGAGTCACAGTAAACCCCCGTAAACCCGGTTCCTTTATTGGAAGTTATCACAGAATCAGATACCATCAGATTGGAAACCTTGATAGTAACTGTATCTATCATTCCTGCCGTAGTATACGGGCCATCTATCAGATAGTCGCCAACATCAAAGTTCCCAGTTTTGCACGAACTAAATATCGCTCCTAAAAACATCATGCCTGTACAGGCAATTTTCCACATATAATTCATCAATCCAAAATTATGGCGCAAATTTATTGATAATTTTTGTTTCTTCCAAATTTACTTTTTTAGGACGTACGTAAAAGTTTTGAAAAAATTCTTAATTTTGCACCGTTGATAGAATAAAAAAACAAAAAATGGATCATCATCCGACAAACGCTCAAAACAGCGAATATTCAGCAAGTAACATCCAGGTACTGGAAGGCCTGGAAGCAGTCCGCTTACGTCCGGCCATGTACATTGGCGACGTGGGTGTGAGAGGGTTACACCACCTGGTTTACGAAGTGGTAGACAATTCAATTGACGAAGCTTTGGCAGGTTATTGTTCCGACATTGACGTAGTCATCAACGAAGACGGGTCAATCACCGTAAGCGACAACGGACGTGGCATCCCTGTGGATTACCACGAAAAGGAAAAAAAATCAGCGCTCGAAGTAGTACTTACCATGCTTCATGCGGGCGGCAAGTTTAACAAAGACTCGTACAAGGTATCGGGCGGGTTGCATGGAGTAGGCGTGTCATGTGTTAATGCACTGTCGATATATTTTAGAGCCGAGATTCATCTGGATGGAAAAATATATGTTCAGGAATACTCCATCGGAAAGCCCGAAACAGATGTTCATATCGTGGGTGAAACCGATAAAACGGGAACTATTATCACGTTTCAGCCCGACACATCCATCTTCACCCAGACGGTAGACTACAATTTCGAAATACTCGAAGCGCGCTTGCGCGAATTAGCGTTCCTGAATAAAGGTATTCACCTGTCAATCACCGATAAACGTTTGTTAATAGACATCACCGACGAAAACGGAGAAGTGGAGCAAGATTACCGCAAATCTAAATTTTATTCGGAAAAAGGATTGGTAGAATTTATCCAATACCTGGATGCCGGACGCGAAAAACTGATTGAAAAACCAATCAACGCCGAGGTCGAAAAAGACGGCGTACCTGTGGAAATTGCCATGCAGTACAACACCTCTTATTCCGAAAACGTACATTCGTATGTCAACAACATCAATACGATAGAAGGCGGTACGCACCTGACCGGTTTCCGTCGCGGGCTTACCCGGACGTTAAAAGGCTATGCAGAAAAATCGGGAATGCTTGCCAAAGTGAAATTCGACATCAGCGGCGACGACTTCCGCGAAGGATTGACCGCCATCATTTCTGTGAAAGTTGCCGAACCGCAATTCGAAGGGCAAACGAAAACCAAACTCGGTAACTCCGATATTTCTCTCGTTGTTGACCAAGCCGTAAGCGAAGCCCTTGGTAATTATCTTGAAGAAAATCCACGCGACGCAAAAACGATTGTGGACAAAGTAATACTTGCCGCAACTGCGCGTCATGCTGCCCGCAAGGCTCGTGAAATGGTACAACGCAAAAACGTGATGTCAGGCGCAGGACTTCCCGGAAAATTAGCCGACTGCGCCGATAAGGATCCTGAAAAATGCGAAATTTACCTGGTGGAGGGCGATTCGGCAGGTGGCACAGCAAAACAGGGACGCAACAGGGCATTTCAGGCGATACTCCCGTTAAGGGGTAAAATTCTGAATGTAGAAAAAGCGATGGAACATAAAATATTTGAAAACAAGGAAATAAGCGATATGTACACCGCTTTGGGCGTTACCATCGGCACCGAAGAGGACAGCAAAGCGCTCAACCTTTCAAAACTTCGCTACAACAAGGTAATCATCATGACCGATGCTGATGTGGATGGTAGCCACATTGCCACACTTATCATGACCTTCTTTTTCCGTCACATGTCGTCGCTGATACAGAATGGGCACCTGTTCATTGCTACTCCTCCGCTTTATTTGGTGAAACGGGGCAACAAACGGCAGTATTGCTGGACGGAAGACCAGCGCCTCTCCGCCATTGAAGGAATGACCACAGCCCGCGGCGAAAAACCCACCATACAGCGTTATAAGGGTTTGGGTGAAATGGACGCCGAACAGCTCTGGGAAACCACCATGAACCCTGAATTTCGTACGTTGCGCCAGGTAACCATTCAAAACGCCGCCGAAGCAGATCATATCTTTTCGATGTTAATGGGTGACGAAGTACCGCCACGACGCGAATTCATTGAAAGACATGCCAAATACGCCAGAATAGACGCATAAAAACTTGAACCATGGAAAACCAAAATCAGAACCAAAACAAAAATCCAAACCAAATCAACATTGAGTTGAAGGAAGAGATAGCGCAGGGTATATATTCCAATCTGGCTATCATATCTCATTCGTCGTCGGAGTTTATACTGGATTTTATCCGTATCATGCCCGGTATTCCGAAAGCGGAAGTGAAATCGCGCATCATCCTAACGCCTGAACATGCCAAACGTCTGTTACTTGCTCTGGGCGAAAACGTGTCGAAATATGAAGCCAGTCATGGCCTCGTAAAATTAGACGACAGGGGGCCGGGTTTTGCACCTCTGGGATACAATTAACCTGAAATGTTTTTAGGCTGCATCAAAAAAAACATATCTTTGCACTTCATATTATAATGTAATTAATGGATATTTTTGACAAAATACAGGAAAGCGAAGGCCCGCTGGGGCAATATCGTAAAGACGCACACGGGTACTTCATATTCCCGAAACTTGAAGGCGATATTGGTGCGCACATGAAATTTCGTGGTAAAGAAATGGTTATGTGGAGTTTGAACAACTATATCGGTCTGGCGAACCATCCCGAAGTACGAAAAGTAGACGGCGAAGCGGCAGAACGCTGGGGGTTGGGTTATCCGATGGGCGCCCGCATGATGTCGGGACAAACCGTTTTGCACGAAAAGTTGGAACAGCAACTGGCTGAATTTGAAAAGAAGGAAGACGCATACCTGTTGAACTATGGCTATCAGGGCATGATTTCGATTATCGACACGCTGATGACCCGTCACGATGTGATTGTGTACGACGCCGAATGTCACGCCTGTATCATGGATGGACTTCGACTGCATTTTGGGAAGCGTTTCGTGTATGCACATAACGACATGGAAAGCCTCGAAAAGCAGTTGCAACGCGCCACCAAACTCACCGATGAAAGCGGCGGCGGAATACTGGTCATCACCGAAGGTGTATTCGGCATGTCGGGCGACCTCGGCAAATTGGACGATATCGCTGCATTGAAGCAAAAATATCAATTCCGCATTCTGCTTGATGACGCTCATGGCTTCGGTACAATGGGAAAAACGGGTGCCGGCGTATCCGAACATTTTGACGTGATGGATAGCGTTGATCTCTTTTTCGGAACTTTTGCCAAGGCAATGGCCGGAATCGGCGGTTTTGTGGCGGGGCCGGAAACGGTCATCAATTACCTGCGCTACAATATGCGTTCTCAGATTTTTGCCAAATCGTTGCCCATGTCGATGGTGGAAGGTGCACTCAAACGTCTCGAACTGCTCCGCACCTGTCCCGAACTGCGCGAAAAACTGTGGACGATTGTCAGAGCTTTGCAAAACGGTTTGCGCGAAAGAGGTTTTGACATCGGCAAAACCAACTCGCCTGTAACGCCCGTTTTCATGAAAGGCTCTGTACCCGAAGCAACCAACGTTATCCTCGACCTGCGCGAAAACTACAGTATTTTCTGCTCAATAGTGGTATATCCCGTTGTTCCCAAAGGCGTGATTCTGTTCCGCCTTATCCCCACTGCTGTGCACACACTGGATGATGTTGACATAACACTCAAAGCCTTCTCGGAAGTGAAGGAAAAATTGGAAGCAGGAAAATATGTGGGCGATAAAGTGCGGATGGCGTAATTTTTGAAGTACAGATTACGAATCCAACGTTCATTCTGTAGAAACTTAACATTACGTTAAATAATATTTTTAAGTTTTATGAAACGTTTTTGGATTTTTTTCGTTTATTGTAAGAAGGATTATTATAAAATCCTCCAAAAATATGATTTACTAATCAAAAAAATTTATGTGTCATGAATAACATTATGCTTAAGTACGCAAAGTATGTGGTCTTTTTTCTGATTATGACAGGAAGTTTTTCTTCTTGCGAAAAAAAAGATGATAACCCTGAAAAATTCAGACTGGTAAAAATCCTTTACTTTAACAAGTCTACATCCACAACACCTACAGATGGTGTTGAATACTTATATGACGAGGCAGGAAATATGGTTAAAGAATCGTACATCAAATACATTCCAACTACTGTTCTCTATATGTATAAAGAGTATGAATATTGGGGAAACAAAAAAATAAAAATGAAATTATTTGATGAGGATAATGAAGGTTTAAAATTAAGTAAGTGTATTGATTACATTTATGTCAACGACCAACTTGTTAGTGAGGAAATCAGTAATGGATTCGGTTCGTTCTTGTGTTCAATGAATTACGAATACAAAGGCAGTAATATGATAAGAGAATATTATTACGAACCCGATTACGGAATATCCGCAGAAGTGAAATATACTTTCGACAGTCAAAACCGGTTGATCATCGAAGAAAACGATGGAACTGACAACATTGGCTATATCTATATCAAATATATCTACGACAGCAACGAAAGGTTAATGAAATTAGAGTATTGTGATCAGAATTGGGAATTAATTCGAAGTATAGAAAAAATTTATAACGGGCGGAGTAAATTGCCTGTAAAAGATTTGCATTATGACAAAAATGGAATCCAAACCTCACAATATGAACACTACTACGATAAGAAAGGAAATCTTACAGAAACCCGTTTAGTTGATGGATGCTCTTTATTTAAGCGGAAATATAATGGTGGATTACTGATGGAAGAAATCCTCTATCACGGCAAGGAAAGAGGTTGTGCCGAAGACGAAACGACACGATATGAATATGAAAAGATATAGTGGATGAATTTATAGCAATAAACAGCCTCATCGCTTTATTGCCTGTTTCTTTCCAGCGCTTCAAAACTGCGGTCGTACTTTGCTTCGGCTTCCTTAGTGAAAAAACACGCCGGAAACTCATTTGACCTCAAGTGATAGGCAACACATTCGCAGCATTTTGCATGTCTGCTGCAAGGATAGGTACAAATACATTTTATAGCTTGGTTATGTGGACAATTCATGATTTATTCAATTTAAAAAAACGTAAAGATACAACTTTTTACATTACCCTTTTACAGGTATTCTCAAAACAGTTTTCAATTTTGATATTTCAGTTTTTCTTGGGTCAGAAAGGTATATTTCATGATTCCGTCTGGTTTCGTTGATATCGCTTAACAAACCGTTTTTACTGTTATATTTATTAAGATATTCTGGCTGCAAAATACAGGTTTTTATGAATTGAACGTTGTCGAATTTTGCCAACTTTGCAGATTTTTTTCTCCTCCTGAATGGTAACAAAAAAAAAGATAATACTTTTGTAAATTGAAAATGTGAAACACAAAGACAGCATCATGTATACATTCGAGACATCAATACGGGTGCGCTACGGCGAAACCGACCAAATGGGTTATGTTTATTATGGTAATTACCCATTGTATTATGAAGTGGGACGCACGGAAATGTTGCGTTCTCTGGGATTGAGTTATCGTACCATGGAAGAGGAAGGTACGTTACTGCCTGTTCATTCAATGAATATCAGATATATAGAACCTGCACGATATGACGATTTGTTGCGTTTACGTGTGATAATCAACGACTTACCTACAGCAAAGATTCATTTTTTTTACGAAATATATAATGAACAGGACAAATTGTTGAATACAGGCGAAACGGTGATGGTATTTGTGAATGCACATACCCGCCGCCCTCGGAAGGCGCCGGAAATGTTTATGAACAAACTGAAAAAATATTTTCCCGATTAATCTACCCGAATACTTTCGTTTGGTTTGTCCGACTCCACGTATCCGTCACGAAGCCGGATGATACGATGTGCATAGCGGGCAATGTCTTCTTCGTGGGTAACTAATACGATGGTATTGCCATTGCGATGTATCTCACTGAATAGCCGCATGATGTCAATAGACGTTTTGCTGTCCAGGTTTCCTGTGGGTTCATCGGCAAGAATGATTGACGGATGGCCGACCAAAGCACGGGCTACGGCTACCCTTTGGCGTTGTCCGCCGGACAATTCATTGGGTTTATGATGCATTCTATCGGTAAGTCCCACATGTTCAATCACTTGTAATGATCGTTCCATGCGTTCCGCTTTTGAAGAACCTGCATATATGAGCGGAAGTTGTACGTTGTCCAGGGCATTATAACGAGGCAACAAGTTAAAGGTCTGGAAAACAAAGCCTATTTCCTTATTGCGCACTTCGGCCAACTGGTCGTCCTCCATAGTGCTAACATCTTGATTGTTAAGAATATACATTCCTCTTGTGGGCGTATCCAGACAACCAATGATGTTCATCAGGGTCGATTTCCCCGAACCCGACGGCCCCATAATGGCAACATATTCATTTTTCTCAATATCAACAGTTACCGACATGAGTGCAGGAACTTCAATAGTTCCGCCAATTTTGTATATTTTTGAAATATCCTTTAACTGAATTAACTTGTTTTCCATGCCCATTAAAATTATTCTCCAATCAAAAAAATGGAACGATAAAGAAAGGAATTAAATCAATACATTTTTCAGATCGAATGTGGAATTAACAATTATTAACAGGGAGATTGGAAATTTATCCATGCTTTGTATCCGGTAACGATCAGATCGGCAACTTTTTCAGGAGTAATAAACGATGTGTTAATAACAAGATCAAAATTTGATAAATCCGAACAATTTGCGCCATACAACTCCATATAACGTTTATTTTCACTTTCTTTCCGGGCAATAATATTTTTAACCGCTTCTTCCCTGGATGCATATTTTTCGTTTTCTCGTTGATTATCACCTGATATTCTGTTTACAGATACGATGAGGTCGGTTTGCAAGAAGACTTTAAACGATTTAGGAATAAAAAACCATGCCAATCGCGAATCCACTATCAAATCAGTTGAATCATTAAGGGATTTGAATGTAGCGTCTATTTCTTCGTCTATTTCGGTGTGTGTTTCAGCGTATTGATTTAGCTCCAAAGTGGTCATGTGATACCTGTTGGCTATCTCACGCTGGATTTTTCCGGTGTATATGTAATCGTAATTCAATCGTTCACATAATATACTGGAGACAGTGCTCTTCCCACTCCCCAAATCCCCTGTAATGGTAATAATCTTTGCATTCACCGCTTTACTATTTTGAGCACAGCGCTTCATTCAACGCGACAATTGCTTTTTCGTAATGCTCACGTCTGATAACGAACTGCATATTTACCTGGCGCAATGATTGGCTAAATGCCTCGATGTTGATACCTCGATCGTGCAGCGCATTGGCGGCGCGTCCCAGCATACCGGGGATGGCAATGTTGGTTCCCATACAGCAAACCATGGCCACAGGCTCTACTCTCACTTCCTCATAATGGCAACTTAATTCGTCAGCTAATGCTTTTATCGCAGGAGATTCCCAAACCACCATCGTAATACAGTTGGCATTTGTAGACTTGAGTATATAGCTGATGTTATGTTGCGCAAAGATTTTCAAGATACTCATGTCGAAACCTACTTCACCGACCATCAAAGGATCATAAATTTCGATGGCAGATACTTTGTCGGTTCCCGACACAATTTCTACCTTTGATACAGGACTGACGTATGTTTTAGTAATGAGCGTTCCCTCGTGTTCCGGCTCAAAAGTATTTTTGATGCGGATGTTGATGCCGTTCATTTCAAGTGATTTAGCAGCTTTCGGGTGAATAGCTTCCATACCGATGTCAGCCAACTGATCAGCAATGATGAAATTAGTATGCCCCACCGGTACGCATTTGTCCTCGCCTACAATATTCGGGTCGGCGCTCGACAGGTGATATTCCTTATGAATGATGGCCTCTGTGGCTTTTACCTCCACGGCGATTTTGCTGAAAGTAACTTCGGAGTAGCCGCGGTCGAACGCGCGCATGATACCTTCTGTTCCCTTAGTGTATCCGGTTGCTACGCAAAGCGTTTCCGAAAAATCGATATTTTTGAAGGCTTTTTTGATGCGTTCATCGATTGTGATCGGTTCCGAATCGTAGAATCCGCAAAGATCGATGAATGTAGCATTTAAACCGTTATTTTTCAGAATATTCACCGAATTGAAAGCTGAATGTGCTTCGCCAATTGAAGCCAAAATTTCACGGGCTGCCAGGTACAGGTCGTTTTTATTGACATATCCTGACGCGGTCACCTTGGCAATACTGTTGAGATAATGCCTTGCATGTGCTATCCGTTTCTTGATGAACTGATCGGCTTCGGCCTGCGATAACTTAATGTCTTCAAATTGGCGGTTTATTTTTATCAACTTACCAC
>JGI24702J35022_10000522_pt1 | contig 23265 bp, 23 predicted proteins | sample TergutTh196P4_FD_35022 | JGI IMG/M metagenome (IMG submission 35022)
TAACATTCGGCAATTTGAAACCGCGACAGCGCTATTTTTTTCGATTTCAAAAACTGTTCGGTTTCGTTCAGCGTAAACGGTTCCAACAAAATCTGACAGGTTACGCGATTGTGCAGTCCGCCTCGGTTTTTAATGATATGGTTCATCATCCACGAAGTAGCCGAACCGCAAATGACAAGAAAAATCTCTTTTTGTGAAGAAGCAAAACTATTCCAAAAGTATTCAAAAGCGGACAAAAAGCCCGATTTAGCATTGTCTAACCACGGCGCCTCGTCAATAAAAATGATTTTTCGCCCTTTGACTTTCCTACTCCGCAAGTATTGTTCTAACTGTACAAAAGCGTTTTGCCAATCTTCGACAATCGGATTTTTTTTGCCGGAATACTTGTTCAGCGCTGTTGAAAAGTTGAAAAGTTGTTGTTTTTTACTTGCATTTTCAGCGCCCGAAAAATAGAACACAAACTTTTCGTTAAAAAACCGTTTTATCAAAAACGTCTTTCCTACTCTTCGTCTGCCATAAACAGCAACAAGTTCGGCTTTCTCCGAATTTAGATATTCAGTAAGCCGCATTAGCTCTGCTTTTCTACCAATTATATCTTTCATATATCAAATTATTTTTCGCTGCAAAGATACAAACAATTGTTATTTTAGCGAATAATTTTAAAATTATTCGCTAAAACTTATGTTTTTGATGTACTTTTAGCGAAAAATAAATACATTATATATTTATATAATCTTGGTTTTCAGTATCATCGTTGTTCCTTTATCTTTTTCGGAATGTAGCAGCAATTCGCCTCCGATTTGACCGGCGCGGCGTTTGATGTTCACCAATCCGTTGCGCGAAGTAGGCGAAGCGGTATCAAATCCGTAGCCGTCATCCTCTATGGAAATCTCTAGGACGGGATTTTTCACAAAAGCGACCGAAAGTTTTTGACAACCCGAATGTTTCACCGCATTATTCACTGCTTCTTTGACGATGAGGAAAATATTGCGTCTTTCGTCCATTCCCAATTTCATGGAATGGATGGTCTCGTCCACCCGCATATTGAAGGTGATATTTTTCGATAATGGCATATTCGCGCAAACGCACCGTCAAACTCGACAGGGAATCGTTCTGCGGATTGACCGACCAGATAATGTCGTCCATCGAGTTGAGTACATCGCGGGAATCGACGCCGATTTTACCCAACGCTTTTGCCAATTCGGATTCTTGATCCTGCCGGCTTGCCATTTCGCTGAGCAATGAGATACTGCTCAGCGTTGAACCAATGTCGTCGTGCAGGTCGGAGGCAATGCGCGTCCGCATTCGTTCCATCTTGATTACCTGACTTATCCGGTATTTATAGAAAGTGTAAAGCAGCGCAAATACAACAATGGCAATCAGTAAATAAAACCATATTGTCTGGTAATAAGCAGGGCGAATACGAAAGGAAAGCGATGTTTCTTCGCCGGTTTCAGCGCCAGGTATTGCCGCCCGTACTTTAAAAGTATAACGTCCGGGACGCAGCGAAGCATATTCCACAAAACCTCTTTCCGATAAAACGCTCCATTCATTGTCGGCGCCTTCCAATTTATGCTGGTACCTGATGTTGCCGACATTTTTGAACGTGATGGCTGAATATTCGATTGTCAAGTTGTTTTGTCCGTGCGCGAGGCGGATGTTGTTTGCATTTGCGGAAATTTTTGAATCGGCTACGCCATTTATCAATAAATTGGTAATTAATATGTTGGGCGTATTTTCGGACTTTTCTTTAAGCAGTTGATTTTGCGTGATAAAAATACCTTCGTCGGATAAAATGTATAATCTGTCGCCTATTTGCAGCGGCGATGAAGATATCCCCTCCATGATTGGGTTCACATCAAACTTGTTGATGGTCTCAACGCATGAGCGATCCTTTCGCAGAATACTGATCCCTATGGGCGTTAAAAACCATACGCCTCCCTCATCGTCGAAGGTAATCCCATACACGTTATTGCTTATCAGACCATCTGCCTTAGAATATAACCTGTAAGAAAGCGCCCCGCTACTGTCTATAGCGATTTTATAAACGCCTGTGTACAAAGATGAAAACCAGAGATTCCCTTCCCTGTCGAATGTCATATCCCGTATCTGTGCCGTTACAAAAGTGGAATCGGCTTTGATTGATTTGTACACCGTTTCGATGTCGAATAAAATCCTGTTTTTATTGGGACGGGAGATGGTACCGCGGTAAAGACCGTTCGTGTAGTCGGCGCACCAGTAGTAGCCGAACCTATCGCGAATCATCCGTCGGGGACTCAACGATACGGAATCGGCATGGTTAAACGTGACCGGCAGAAATTGCCGGTTGTCGTAATGACACAATTTTGTTATGGAACAAATCCAGACGCCGGCGCTATCCGCTGTCAGCGCATGTAAAAGCCCCGCCACGCGATGCGTGGAATAATCGGCGACTTTTTCGATGTGACGCATATTCAGGCAGCGATTTTGAAATGGGTAGTCTAAAAAGTCCCACGTCGTTGGATATCAACAGTTCGGAATTCTTGATTTCTAATGATCTTATTCCGGCTATTTCTATGGGAGCGCCGTTTAAACTGACCGGAATCAATTTGTCATCCTGATATATATATACAGCGCTTCGCGAGTATATCCAAATTCGATGGTACTCGTCTGCCGTTAAACTTGCCGCATCTTTAAACAGGACACACCGTTATTAGCGATGGCAAAATTGTCGAAATCTTTCACCATGCTGATTCCATTGACGGTGCCAAACCAGTAATTGCCTTCTTTGTCTTGCATTATACGCGTTACAGATGAAGAAATTAACCCGTTTTCCTGTGTGAGATGTAAGGTAACCGTATCGCCTTTTGTCCTGAAAACGCCGTAAGAATCTGTGGGTATCCAAAGATTCCGCTCTTTGTCCAAATAGACAGGATTGATGTAAATATCTTTTAACTGGCTGAACGGCTGCCCGATGGTATAGTCGCTGTCCCAACGGGAGGGTTGGCACCATTTAATCCTGTAATAACCTTGAGTGGTTGCCACATGCAGCGTTCCTTCATCATCAAAAAGAATATGAACGATAAATTTATCCTTTAATTCGGGGAAAAAAACCGGTTCGTATCCCGTGTCGGAAAGTTGCATCATGCCTAACCCCAAACGACCGCCAAACCAGATACGGTTATCTTGATCAAGTTCTAATGTATTAAAAACGTTCATGGCGTTTCCATAGTCATATATCTGGCTTATCGAGCCTTCTTTAATAAGATAGAGGGAACGTGATGTACATGCTAAAATGTTGTTATCGGGACAATATTTGATTGATTTAAATATATTTCTCCCAATTTCAACATACCCTCTCTCTAAATATTGTTTAAATCTATTTTCATTCTGCTGAACGAATACTCCCTGCATGTAACCGGCAGGAATAATATCTCCATCCGACGTTGTTTCAATATAAGTGAGCACTGACGGATTGTCGTAAATCTCCGGTATGGCTTTGTGATAGAACGTTTTTCCGTCAAAACGGGTTAGCCCTAAAGAAGAGCCTATCCAGACGTATCCATCCTTATCCTGCGCCATTGCATAAATGTCATTATTAAGCAATCCGTTTTGTGTGGTGTAATGTTTAAAGAGATAGTATTTTCCGGATGAGGTTTCAGACGTCTGCGCCAGCGCGGGAACGTATTCTACCATGCAGTAACAGTACGAAGCAAAAGGTTTTCAGAAGCGTATTCATTGTGAGATATTTTCCCTTTTCATCATCATGGCGCCTCTCTGTATAAGGGAATTTGGATACCCATTTCGGCGCACTGTGTATTCTTTGGCATAAAATCGGCGTCGAGGTCAGGGTCGACTTCAAGCGAACCGCTGTCGCCGTCGATATGTGTTTTCCATACGGATAGTCCTGCATTTTCCAATTTGCTGTCCGGTCGATTATCTGTAAAGGTTGCGCTTTTTCCGGCAACATAATAACAATTATCGTTCATTGTCGGTTTGCCATCAAGCGCGGAGATACCCCAGGAGTAAACGCCGGTGGCATAACGAATATCTATCATCCTATTTTTGTAGGTAGAAGGCTGGCTTACCATATTGTGGTGAATACTTGGATGGACATTAGCGGGACAGCCGGTAGGATTTTCCCAGTCCTGGGTGGCTACGCCAAAGTAAACAGGACTGTGATATAGCCCGCGTCCGTAGCCAACTGCATTGACCACTGTGTTATTGTACACCTGTGCGTCCTTGGAAGCGTATAAACCAATACCTTCCCAACCTACATCAATGATCAAGTTGTTGCGTACAATGCCCCCTATATTTTCGTAATATTTTGGATTCACCTTAAGGTCGAAATACTCCGGGCTGGTATCAAAACCGACCATAATTCCGGCACCATAAGCGCGTTCAATCAGGTTATTTTCTATCAATGCATCAGTAGCGCCGCCTTTAGCATAAACCGCATTGGAACAAATATCATGAATATAATTATTGTGTACGTGCATCTTGTCGCCGTTGACATTATCAATACCTTCAGAATTACGTTCTCCCGTATCAAAGTCAGGGCGGCTGGCATGTTCGCGCCCTGAATTATAAATTTCGTTATAACGGATCGTCACGTTATTGCAATTCGGTTTGACTTTGACCACGTCGTTTTTTGAATCATGCAGGATACAATCCTCGATGATAATATCGGACGCGCCTGTACGGTCATTGGGGTCGCCCCAATCCCATTTGGTTTCTAAAGCAACCGCATAAAATCCTCCCATTACTTCAACAGATTGTAATTTACTGCCCGATGCATCCACATCAAAATAAACTCCGGAGTCTTCATTAGCGCCGGGATTATGGGTAGTCAGGTCGATAACCGCCCATTCGCCTTTTCGCGACTTTATGGTGATATTCGGTCTTCGAACACGAACGTTCACTCCTTCACGATAAGTACCACTGCACAAGATGATAGTGGCGTCATGTGAAGCGGCTGCTAAAGCCTTATTGATACTCTTGTAAGGTTTGTCAATAGAGCCGGTTGCTCCAGTGTCATTTCCATTGGGGGATACATAGATACCATCTGCGGGGTCATCGGCGGTGTTTGGGCGGGGACCGACGTTACCCGACGTATTTGGCTCCGGGTTGAAAGGGTTGTCGGGATTGTCAGGATTGTCGGGATTGTTCGTGTTGCAGTCTGTTAGCATGATACCGGATATTACTGCAATTAATAAAAATACTTTTGTCGATTTCATGTATTAATGGTTAATGATTAATGGTCAATGATTACCAAACTGCCTACGTTGGACTCTACGCCGCCAGCCGCTACGCGGGAATAGGACGTTCCTGTCGCTCCCGATGCCTGTCCGATGTCTATCGCCAGGGTGTGGTTGTCGTTTTCGGTGGTAATCACGGTAGCCACGTCTTGAGCGCTACTGCTCCATATTATGCTCTTAGCCGTAGCCCCGACGGGATTAACGGTTGCGGTTAACATCTCTGTATTGCCTACTATGAGACTCATCATCTTCTTGTTGAGCGTTACGTCGTTAACATATACTATTGCTTCCTCCGGAATATCCCAGCAGAAATACATCACTGCCGCAGCAGCCACCAAGGCGGCTGTAAAAATAAATAATGCTATCTTTTTCATTTTATATCAATTTCTCTGTAAAAACAGCGCTCAAAAATAAATTTACCTTCACCGTACATATATACGAATATTGGCCCAAAAAGTTACACATTGTTTCGGATTGAAAAAAAACGTGCGGATTTAAGGTTTTTTTAAAAATATTTTTACACCTTTTGTTTGTAAATTCAGAAATAACCATTATCTTTGTGCCCGATTTTTAAAAGAGTAGAACATTTTCCTCAGTAGCTCAGTTGGTTAGAGCACCTGACTGTTAATCAGGGGGTCCTAGGTTCAAGTCCTAGCTGGGGAGCGGAAAATCAAAGCCTTACAAGATGTTGTAAGGCTTTTTTCGTTGTAAGTTATTGTTTTAAACGTCGATTTGGGAAAAATCCGTTAGCCGATTTATCCTTTTATTATTCTCATTTATAAAATATTCTTCTTTCCCGGATCAAAGTAAATATCCACAGTTTTCCCTTCGATATGGAACAGAATTGGGAGAACATGTTGCATGGTATGTAATACCTGTTCTAACGATTCATCCTCGATAATTCCCGAAAAACGGCGATCTTTCAACCGGTCATCTATCGTGATGTGTACATCATAACGTCGTTCAAGTTTTACGGCTAAATCCTTCAATGATTCGCCTTCGATACGCCAGTTGCGTTCTTTCCACGAAACGTCGGCTTCGGCAGCGTCAGAATTGAGCGGTGTGATGACTAATTCGGGCTGATGGTCTGATATGGTAATCGATAATTTTTGTCCTGGTTTCAATTGAGTACGGAAAGTGTTCGTCAGTTCGTTATTTTCAATTGCTAATTCGCCTTTGATCACCGTCGTTTCTACCACATTTTCATCGGGATAGGCTTTCACGTTAAACTCGGTGCTCAAGGCTGTAATACTTGCCAGCGTTGTGTGCACCGTAAAAGATTTTTGGGCTTGTTGGGTTACTTCGAAATAACCTTCGCCTGAAAGGTAAATATCGCGTTTGGTCTTCCCGAAATTGGTAGGATAACGTAACGTACTGCCGGCATTTAACCATACTTTGCTGCCATCGGGCATTTTAATTTCGGATTGGGAACCCAGCGGAACAACGTTTTCAATGAAGGCAACCTGTTCAGGTTTATTTTTTGCAAAATAGTAGTGACACAACATTCCCAGCGAAAAACTGATTACGAAAATCGCGGCAATCCGGCGAATGGTTCCGAAAATCATATTCGTGCGAAGTCCTTTTGGAGCAGTTTTCGGGGTTGCTTCTGCACCCACTCGAAACATGAAACGCTGGTAAGCCTTTTCTACATCGAATTGATCAGTTGTATCCCTCATTCCAACAGAATCCCACGCCGCAAGCCATTTTTTCAGCTCGTTGCGGCGCGCAGGATCGACAGCAAGCCATTCTTTCAGCTTTTGCACATCCTCCGGCGATTCTTTCCGCGCAAGGAAATTGATGATATAATCTTCTATCGGAAAATTCATGGTATAATTGGATACACTATAAATACAATTAAAAATGGAAACAGGGTAGGCGTATGCAGTAAAAAGATCAAGAAAAATGTCCACAATAATATCAACCAGACTAATAGCTTTTCCAATCCGACGTGAAGTTTTTGTAATGCCGTTTTGATGTGGTATTTTACGGTATTCGTTGAGATATCCATTTGAGCGGCGATTTCATCATAAGTCATATTATCCATCCGACTCATCAGGAAGACTTTGCGGCATTGTTCGGGCAAGCTATCTATCAGGTTATTGAGTTCCGATTGTGTTTCCTTAGCGATGAGCGTGTCTAACGGTGTTTCCTCGATCAATTCGTTGCGGAGATCATCAGCCCAACTGTTGGAAAGTTGTTTTTGGTTTTTTTCTTGTTTCAGGTAGTTGAGCGCCGTATTGCGTGTTGCGGTAAACAAGTATTCGCGAAAAGTTTCGGGACGATAATCTTTATGCCTGTTTTGCCATATCTTGTACATCACATCGCTTACGATTTCTTCGGCAACGGGCATACTTTGAGCATATCGTACAGCATAAGAACAAAGCGGTTTGTAAAACAGATCAAACATACCTCTCATCGCTTTGGGACTATCGCGAAGCAAGCCTTCGATAATGTTTTTAAGTTGCTGCAATATGGCCTATTGTTCAAATAAAATATTTGCCAAAAATAATACTTTTTTATGTGAATGATAAAAATAAAATAAAAAATTAATACCTTTGTACCATATTTATTTGACCATGAATAATTTATGAAATATATCATTTTTGCCATTTTTTTTACAGGCTGTAAAGGTTCACCTGTGTCACATGTGCTTGGGCAGGAAGACACCGACAGTATTGCCATTACTGTTGCCGATACTATTAGGATGATTTTTGCCGGCGATGTAATGGGGCATGGTATGCAGATCAAAGGAGCCTGGCGCGATGGTGGCGATAGTTGCTATAATTATCATCCTGTTTTCCAATGGGTGAGTGATTACATTTCGGCGGCTGATATTGCCGTAGCCAATTTGGAAGTAACACTTGCCGGCGTTCCCTACACGGGTTATCCGCAATTCTCAAGTCATCAGTCGTTGGCTTACGCTTTGCAGGATGCCGGTTTTGATGTACTGTTGACCGCTAATAACCATGCACTCGATCGTAGAAAACAAGGTATGGAGCGTACCCTTGATGTATTAGACAGTATAGAAATGCTACATACCGGTACATTTAGAGATTATAATGAGCGCAACAACCTTTACCCGCTGATACTTGAAAAAAATAACTTCCGGCTGGCGTTACTCAATTACACATACAGCACCAATGGTATTGCGGTTGAAAAGCCCAATGTGGTCAATTATATCGACACCTTGCAAATGGCTGCCGACCTTGCCAAAGCTCGCGAAATAAAGCCCGATTATATCATCACTTGTATCCATTGGGGCGAAGAATACAAAAACACTGAAAATGCTATACAACGCCAATTAGCAGCCTTCCTTGCCCGGAACGGTTGTAATCTTGTTGTAGGGATGCATCCACATGTAGTTCAGCCAATCGCAAAGATTCCCGTTGCTGGCGGAGATTCTGTCCCTGTTGCCTATTCGCTGGGAAATTTTATATCCAACCAACGCGACCGCTTTCGTAATGGCGGCATTACACTCGAACTTACATTAACAAAAAACGATAGCGTGGTGACACTGCTATCCGTCGGTTATGAGTCGTTTTGGGTATATCGTTATCCGGAAAACCATGTTTCGGTATTCCGGCTCATCAGAATCAACGACTATCTCCAATATCCCGAACGTTACCCTGCTATCAGCGAGAACGACAGAAAGTTGATGATGCAGTTTTATAATGATACCCATAAAATTATTGGATATTGAGAATAAACTATAAAAAAAATACGACTATCTATATAATTTGCTTAAATTTGCAAATTATCAAAAGTAAATAATATCTTGAATCAGAAACATATTCGATTAATTTACTGGTTAAAAAAAGAATTATCCGTACCACAGCGGATTTTGCTCACCACACACCAGGGACCTGACGGTGATGCTATGGGCGCTTCATTAGCTATGTACCTTTTTTTGAAAAAACAGGGACATGATGTGCATGTGATTACGCCCAATGATTATCCTGACTTTTTACATTGGTTACCGTCTAATGAGGTGGTGGTGAATTACATGCGGCAAAAACCTTTGGCAGAGGCGCTTATCGAAAAAACCGACTACGTTTTCCACTTGGATTATAACCATCTCAAACGCAGTGCAGATATGTCGCGTTCGCTCTACCAGTGCAAAGCAGTGCGTGTGCTCATCGATCATCATCCTGCTCCGGAATTGCCTTCCAAATATATTTTCTCGGAGACTGAGGTCAGTTCCACTTGCGAACTGCTATTCTGCATCATGAAACAATGGGATGCCAGACTGATAGACCGCGATATTGCCACCTGCCTCTATACGGGAATCATGACCGATACCGGAAGTTTCAGTTACCGGAGCGCCAATAACGCACAAACTTTTTCAGTGGCTGCCGAATTGATGGGCTATGGTATCGACCGTGTGGAGATATACGACAAGGTGTACGATAATTATTCTGAAGGTCGTATGCGGCTGATGGGTTATTGCCTGAACGAAAAGATGGAAGTTTTTCCGCAATATTACGCTGCGTTGATTAGTTTGAACCTTGAGGAGCAGGAACGGTACGGTTTCGTGGTAGGTGATTCCGAAGGTTTTGTCAACTTGCCTCTTTCCATCAAGGGTATACGGTTTTCGGCTTTTTTCCTCGAAAAAGAAGACAAAGTGAAAATGTCGTTCCGTTCGCAAGGTAATTTCTCGGTCAACGATTTTTCAAAAAAACATTTTAGTGGCGGCGGACACCTGAATGCTGCCGGCGGCGATTCGAAAAAACCCATGAATGAATTGATACAGAAGTTTCGCGAATTATTACCTTTATACGAAAAAGAATTGAACGATGAAAAATAAAGTTTTACGGGTGAACTCAGCAGGTTTCCAAAACTTGCCAGATTTTAAATGGCAAACCGTAATCTTGACTGAACCAACTCCTCGACAGAGGCAAGCCAAATTAATCCTGTCGGGTTTCATCAATCCGGCAGGATGCCTACTTTTTTCGCTTCTCGTTTTTTCCTGTAGCCGTTCATACAATACCCAACAGCCGGCACAGGATATAACCGAAATTGAGCGCCAAAAAAAGGAAATATTGCTTCGTGTCAACCGGCAATTAGTGGAAGAAGACGCCGAAGAGATCAAAGCGTATGCAGAACATAACGGCTGGCAACTGAAAACCACCGAGTCAGGGTTGTTATATATGATTTACGAAAACGGTCAAGGAGAAAAAGCGGCTACAGGAAAGACAGCAACATTAGAATATACTGTATCGCTTTTAGACAGCACGGTTTGTTATTCGTCAGAACAGTTGGGACAGAAAATATTCCGTCTTGGACGCGGCGAAGTAGAAGCCGGCTTGGAAGAAGGTGTTCTGCTGATGCGTGTGGGTGATAAAGCCAGAATATTGATGCCGCCGCACCTGGCACATGGCCTTACTGGCGACGGAGATTGTATCCCGCGGAGGGCAATTATTTTATATGATGTAGAATTGGTTAGTCTTGAATAGTTTAGTGGTTAATGGTTAGTGATTAATGGTTCAAAAATAAAATTATTACCGGTTGAGAAAGCCACGTTTGTATATATCTTGATCACGGCTGTCTATCTTGCGGTTTTTATTGACAGATTGGAGGCGCCGATAGTTCATTTCGGTATCCGTATTGTTGTTGTAATTCTAATGCTTTTTCTGACAAGGATTTACAATGTCGGTCGGAATCCGATTGTGAGATTTGTTCGCTATTTCTTGCCTTTCGTGCTTTTGAGTTATTGGTATCCCGAAACATATTATTTCAACAATTTCATATTCGATAATTTAGACCATCATTTCGTCAAAGCCGACCATCTGTTGTTCGGATGCCAACCGAGCATGGAGTTCAGTAAACGAATGTCATGGGCATGGTTCAGCGAATTGATGTATTTTGGATATTTTTCCTACTATTTCATCTTTTTCGGAACGGCGTTCTGGTGTTATTTCTTCTGTAAAGAATTGGTAAACAAAGCTATATTTGTATTTGTTTGTTCTTTCTATTTATTTTACATCGTATTTGTCATCCTGCCGGTTTCAGGACCGCAGTTCTATTTTCCGCCACCACTTAACGAAGTTCCAGACGGTTATCTCTTCTGCAAATACATGCGTTTCCTGCAAGCTATCGGCGAAAGACCAACTGGGGCCTTTCCCAGTTCACACATAGGAATCAGTTTCACTGTGGTGATTTTCGTCGTACAGCACTGCCGGGTTTTATTGAAATATGTTTTACCGCTGTTCATAATTTTGGTTTTATCAACTGTTTACATTAAAGCGCACTATTTGGTGGATGTTTTTGGCGGATTTGCAACAGTTGCGGTTACGTACCCGATAATGAATCGGACATACCGAATGTTGAATAATCATAAAAATTATTAACTTTGTGCCAAATTTTATGAATCGATTGGATTTTTTTGACACATATCACTGGTTTTTGTTCATGCAGTTGTTCATCTTTGTTTTAGCACCGAATGTTCATGCACAATCGCGCCAAAGTTTGGAAGAACAACGAAAACGAACATTATTAGAAATAGAGGAGACAACTCGTTTTCTGGAAGAAACAGAAAAAAACCGGAGTTCATCGGTTGATAAACTCAACTTGCTGATTGCTCAGGAAAGACAATTCAACCGGCTCATAAGTGTCATCAATGCCGAAATAGTATTTGCCGACAGGCAAATTGGCGAAACGTCAGCAAACATAAGTCGTATGGGCAATGAAATTGAAAAAATGAAGTCAGAATACGCCAGATTGGTTTTCCAAGCCTATAAAAACAGAGGACAGTATAATAAATTAGTGTATGTTCTTTCGGCAAAGGACTTTAACGAGGCGTACCGCCGAATGAAATATTTTCAGCAATACAGCGAGTATCGCAAAAAGCAGGTGGCTGAAATCAAGGCCAAACAAGAGGAGTTGCAAACGGTGATCGCGAAATTGGCAACACAGAAAACTGAAAAAGAAAAACTGCTTACCGAACAGCTCCGTGAAAATAAAAGATTAGAAGCAGTTAAAGTTGAGCAAAACAGGGAAGTGAACAGTTGGAAATTGCAGGAACGAAAATTGAGAAATCAATTGACAGTTCAACAACAAAAAGAAAAAAGGTTACAGGCCGAAATTGAAAAAATTATTACTGCCGAAATCAAAAGGCGTAATACCACAGCAACTAATACGTACGATAGATTAACTCCTGACGAACGCTTGATCTCCGACAATTTTAGAGGTAACAAAGGCCGATTACCCTGGCCTACTGAAAGAGGTACGATCAGTGGCTATTTTGGCCCCCATCCCCATCCAGTTTTAAAGAATATCTGGTTGTTGCCCAACAATGGCATTGATATCACAACGGTTGGCGGAGCGGAAGTAAGAGCTGTTTTCGATGGCGAAATATCATACGTTGCAGTTGTTCCGGGCTACAATATTATTGTGATGATTCGACATGGAAATTATATAACTGTTTATTCAAACTTGGTGGATGTAATGGTAAAATATGGCGAAAAACTCAAATCAAAACAACCCATCGGTAAAGTGTATACTGAAAGAGGTACCAATACAGCGGTATTGCATTTCGAGATATGGGAAGGGCATAATAAGCAAAACCCTGAATTATGGATCAGCAAAAATTAAAATGATATGTATGGAAATGTTTTTAAACCTGCCATTTATAGTAAAATATATATATTTTTTTTTCAAAAAATGAAACCTTTTAATTATAAAAATAGTATAACATAATATAATAGATTTGTCAATGGAGCAAAGATTGAAAATAGCATCAAAAACAGATAGTTTACACTTGGTAGAAAAGTTTGTAGACGATTTTTCGGCAAGTTGTAATATTGATCACGACGTGTATGGCAATCTCTTAATCGCCACGCTCGAAGCGGCTAATAATGCAATTACTCATGGGAATAAGCTTAATGAAGACAAACAGGTAGAAATTGTTTTCGTGATGGACGATCAAAAAATCCTTCTGACTGTTAAAGATGAAGGTTCAGGATTCGACTATAGCAATATCCCCGACCCAACATCTCCGGAAAACGTGGAAAACATGAGTGGAAGAGGAGTATTTCTCATGACAAAGCTTTCTGATATAATTGAATTTGAAAATAGTGGAAGTCTGGTAAGAATGACATTTTTCCTTTTGAAAAAATAGACCTTGGCCATTCGATTCTTCTCCGATGGGGTTTCCTTTCAACCTGAAGGAAAACGTAAAATATCACACTGGCTCAAGCAGGTAGCAGCAAAAGAAGGGAAAAAAACGGGGCATTTGTTTTTTATTTTTGTATCAGATGAAATGATTCTTGATATCAACAATAAATTTCTACAACATGATGATTATACTGACATTGTCACATTCGACTATTCAACGGGCGATACTATTTCCGGTGAAATGTATATCAGCATCGATACTGTTCAATTGAATGCAAAAGATTATCAAGTGGATTTCCACAACGAAATGTTACGTGTTATGGTACACGGAGTACTTCATTTGTGCGGATACAAGGATTCAACCTGCAACGAACAGCAGGAAATGCGTGCCATTGAGGATAAATATCTGAATGAATATTGAGAATGGAGAGCTCATTTGATTTGGATTTTCTGCGCTTTGCGTTATTAACCATTAACCACTCAAAAGATGCCGTGCATTTTCCATAGCTGCATCGGTCAGTTTTTCACCGCTGAGCATTTTGGCAATTTCCGTGATGCGCTCATCGTCGGTAAGTTTTCTGACTTTTGTATAAGTAAAGGCATCGTGATCCTCCTTGAATACCATATAATGATGTTTTCCCTTAGCAGCTACTTGCGGTAAGTGGGTAACATTGATGATTTGTGCAAATTGCGCCATCTGTTCGAGGATATTTCCCATTTTCCCAGCAATTTCGCCTGATACACCAGAGTCGATTTCGTCAAAAATGAGTGTTGGCAAAGCGATTTTTTCGGCAATAGCAGCTTTAATGCTGAGCATCAACCGCGATATTTCGCCGCCTGACGCTACCTTGCTCAACTCTTGAATATTTTGCTGGCGATTGGCTGAAAACAGAAAACGTATCATATCCGAGCCTGTGGGAGTAAACTGCCCGGCCGGTGATAATTCAACCTTGAAGATAGCATTGGGGATACCCAATTGTACCAGCAGCAAAAGGATACATTCCTCGATGGCGGGAATGGCCTGTTTCCGTTTACCGGAAATAGCGGCAGACATCGTCTCGAGTTGTTCGAGGTTTTGTGCGATGACTGTTTGCACTTGCTCAATGCGAATGTCAAAATCATTGATTTCAGAGATTTTGTTATCCAATTCGTTGCGTATGGCCATCAGTTCTCCTACGGAAGATACGCGATGTTTCTGTTGCAGCGAGTACAACAAGTCAAGCCGTGTATTTACTTCTTCCAGACGCTCGGGATTGCGTTCCGTCGCTTCGGCAATACACGCTGCTTCCGCTGCTATGTCGCGTAAATCAATCAGCGCCGATTCAATACGTTGCCTGAAACTTTCCGCCGGTAGATACACAGTTTGAAGTTTCGACAGCGTGGAAAGCGCCGATTTCAACATCTGCGCTACCGATAACTCATCTGCGTCCAACAAAGTGTTTACTAATGCCAGTCCTGTTTGAATTTCTTCGGCATGTGTGAGCGCTTTTAGTTCTTCTTCCAACGCTTCCTGTTCGTTATCCCGTAGTTTGGCGGCTTCTAATTCGTTATATCTGAAACGGTGGTAGTCAAGTTCGGAGCGCTGTTGCCTGGCTGCGATCTGCAACGCCTCCAGTTCGGCCTGCAATTTGCGAAAATGAGAAAAAGCGTGTGCAAACGTGCCCACTTCATCGGTTTGTTGCGCGTAAGTATCAAGTATTTCAAGTTGAAAAGCGGGCGATTGCAGATAAATATTCTGGTGTTGCGAGTGAATATCAATCAGCTTGGCGCCTAATTCTTTCAGTGCTGAGAGATTGACAGGTGAGTCGTTGATAAAGGCACGCGATTTACCATCGACTGAAATTTCACGCCTGACAACGGTTTCGGGGTCGTATTCTAATTCATGCGTATCGAAATATTCTTTCCAAACAGTTGCGTGGAGGTCAAAAACTCCTTCTATAATACACTTTTTTGATGTTTCGTTTGTAGAGACGTTGCGCGCAACGTCTCTACCGTCAGCGCGTTGTCCGGTAAGCAGACCAAGAGCACCCAGCAGGATGGATTTCCCTGCGCCGGTTTCGCCCGTGATGATGGACAGACCTTCGCGAAAATCGATCTCTAATTCCTGAATCAGGACATAATTACGTATGGAAAGACGAGTAAACAATTATGAATTACGAATTATTAATTATGATTTTTTTAAGATTTCATTGACTGTTCAAATTGAAAACTACTTTCACCGTGTTGTTGCCGGAACAAATAATATACACTCCTTGCACGCTCAAAGGTATATTCGCTTCGTCGCTTGTAGCAATGCTGTGATATACCAGTGTTCCTGTTGCGGTGTATATGCTCAACGTTTCACCTTTGGCAAGTCCCGTTACGTGCAACTGTTCATTACGTACCCATGCTTTCAACGGATTTGACTGTGGTATCTCGCCATTATTCATAAGGCATGGCTGTACAACTACCGTCTTGGCGATGATAGACTGGAGACCGTTACTGACGCCACACAAGTCGTCATCCATGACAGTGAGCGTTACTATATATTCACCGACGTCTGTAAATACGTGGGTCGGCTCTTTTTCATCAGAAGTATATCCGTCGCCAAAATTCCATTCAAATGCAACGCCGTATCTTGAGAGATTTGAAAACACAACCTCATAAGGCATACAGCCCGGTGGTATGTCCTCAAAATCGGGGAAAGTTTCAGGCAGAACAATCTTAATGGTAAGGATTTTGCTGTCGGAACAAATACCGTTTGGTGCGGTAACATGCTGTGTGATGTTGAACATTCCATAATCGGGGATATTTAACTTACCTGGGTATATCTGATTTGAAAAATGGTTTGCGTAGCCCGATTCCGTACACGCATCAGCGTAACTCCACAGATATTCTAATTTATCGCGGTCCGGTAACGGGATGAGATTCTCCAACGCGATGGGTGGCGCCGGGTAGAGGTAATCGGCAGGATACGGACTTTCCGGACGAAAATCAGCTACGGGACTGCTTCTGACTACTACCGCCAGCGTCATTTCGTCGTCGCAAACGCCTGAAGTAACCCTCAACGTCACATAATAGGTGGTGTCGCGGTACATGCTGGGGTTGTTGAAGGTGTGGACGGAGAGTTCGCTCTCATCATGAGTGCCGGTTAACTTAATTCCATCGCCAAAATCATACTCGTAGGATTCATAACCCTCCGAACTATTAAGAAAATAGACAGTCAACGGCGCACAGCCTGTGTCGCTTTCCATTTCAAATGAGGCTTTCAGACCTGAACACTCATTCGAATCATCTTCAAAATCAGCCTGTTGGCGTAAAAGGTTACTACACAGGGCGCTTGTCGTTGCAAATGCGAAACACAGGAGTGTGAAAAAACGTATATTTCTCATGGTTTTACATATTTAAATTCATATAATAATTATACGAAATAATACGATAATTCATTTCAAAAGTTACAGAATTAGAATCCATATTTCTTTCTATACTATCCGTGTTATCCCTGGTTTCCAAATTCCATCAAATAGGCTTTCACGAAAGCTTCGAGATCGCCGTCCATTACAGATTGTACGTCGGAGGTCTGGTAATTGGTACGGTGGTCTTTCACGCGGCGGTCGTCGAACACGTAACTGCGGATTTGCGAACCCCATTCGATTTTCTTTTTCTTGCCTTCTATCTCGGCTTGTTTTTCGCGTTTTTTCTGCAACTCCATTTCGTAAAGTTGCGATTTAAGAATCCGCATAGCGTTTTCCTTGTTGCCTAACTGTGAGCGGCTTTCCGTGTTTTCGATGGCTATTTCCTTGGGTTCGCCGGTTTTTTCATCCTTATATCTGTAACGCAGTCGCACGCCTGTTTCCACCTTGTTGACGTTTTGCCCGCCGGCGCCGCTCGAACGGAACGTTTCCCAGGTAATATCTGCCGGGCTTACTTCTATTTCGATGGTATCGTCTACCAACGGAGCAATGAATACCGACGAAAACGAGGTCATACGTTTGCCTTGTGCATTAAACGGTGATACGCGTACTAAACGATGTACGCCGGTTTCACTTTTCAAAAAACCGTAGGCATAATTACCGGTCACCTCAAGGGTGACTGTTTTAATCCCTGCATCGTCGCCTTTCTGAAAGTCCATTTCGCGGACTTTGAAGCCGCTGCGCTCGCAGTAGCGAATGTACATCCGCATCAGCATCTCCGCCCAATCCTGACTTTCGGTACCGCCTGCGCCCGAATTGATTTTAAGAACTGCGCCCATGTGATCCTCTTCGGCACGGAGCATGTTCTTAAATTCCAACTTTTCGACAAATTTCAGGGCGATGTCGTATTGCGCCTGTACGTCGACTTCCGATGCTTCTCCTTCGTGGAAAAAATCATATAATACTACAAAATCATCCACTTGAGTTTTTACAACATGGTAAGCCGTAACCCATTCCCTTATCGCCGAAATTTTGCGCAACTGCTGCTCTGCTTCTTTGGGGTTGTCCCAAAAATCAGAGACCTGCGTCTTTTCTTCTTCTTCCTTTATCTCATTTTCTTTGCCATCGACGTCAAAGAAACCTCCTCAGCGCATCCTCACGCTCCTGCAACTCTTTTAATTGCTCTGTTGTGATCATGTTCGATTATTGTTTTTTTGATCGATTGACATCTATAAGCGTATAATGCTCCATGCTCAGGTAAAAATCATCCAGGATGGCTTTAATGTCAAAATTTTCCCACACCTTGATGGTCCTCTTGTTATTGGGGCGTTCTATCCACTTTTTGTCTTCCATTAATGGCGCTGGGATGATTTTAACTTCCGCCCACGACGGATTTTTTACTATGGCCACGGCAGCCATGTCGAACAACGAACGTCCGGGAGGATTTCCATGGTTTTCGCACTCTTCAAACAGATTGACCGAATAGTCGCCGAAACAACGGAACTGATTGCCGTGTCTACCGGTAACCGGTTCTTTTGCTACGGGGCCTTTTCCCGGCATTTTTTCCAATATATCTTTCTTGAAGGCGATAACAGCCCCTGTACCGGAAGGTTTTCCGTAACGAACAGTAACCATTTCAAATTCTATGCTCGTATCAAGCAAGTAATTCATTGAAGGAATGTCGTTTTCAAGATTGTATTCGCCCGGATCAGGATAGTTTGAACCAAGCCATACTAACCGAATTTTGTCTGTGATCGAAGGATCCTTTTCAATGGCAAGGGCTACGTTGGTCAATTTTCCTACGGCAATCAACACTAATTTATCGTTTGTCATTGCCTTGGCTTGGGCAATGATGAAATTTACCGCCTCGCTACCGTCAAAATCCGTTTGGGTAATGGTGGGGGCGATGGTTTCGAAATCACCGTCAGCTCCTTTTTTTACAGGGAGGCCAGTGACATTGCACAACCGAACAATCCTGTCTGCTTCGGCATACTGTTCGTCAACATTTCCGCCACCGAAGGTAGCATTTATTGTTACTCCTTTCACATCGAACGTATTCCCGTTCATAAACAGATAAGCCAGCGCGTGTTGATCGTCCACTTCGTTATTCGCATCGGTATCGATCAAAACAGGTATCATTTCCACTGGCGACATGCAGGTGATACAGCAGGCACACAGAAACAAAATAGCAAAGAAATTATTAATTTTTGTCATGATAATGAAATTTTAGGCTACAAAATTATATATAATTATTAGAACAGAAAAATTGAATATTCTAAAAACTCAAATTCTTTTTGTACTTTTGTGCCGAATAAAACTTAATCAAATCATTATCAACATGAAAAACAATTTTATAATTTTATCAAGTATCATTATTATGACAGCCTGTACACCAACCAACCAACCTGTCATCACCGGCGAAGACTGGGGTGAAGTCGATTCCAAACCCGTGTATCTTTATACGTTGACCAACTCCAACGGGGTGACGGCAAAAATCACCAACTACGGTGGCATTATTGTAGCGTATCATGCGCCTGACAGAAACGGGAAAATGGAAAACATTGTACTCGGGCTATGCAGTCTCGAAGATTATGTGGCCGGACATCCAAGTCTGGGCTGTATTATTGGGCGTTACGCCAACCGTATCGGCGATGCAGGATTTACCCTTGACGGCATCGAATACACGCTTGCTGCCAACAACGGCAAAAATCATATTCATGGCGGTGTAAAACGATTCAGCGACAAGGTATGGGATGCTACCACCTCAAGCGACGAACAGTCGGCTACACTGTCGCTTACGTGTACTTCCGACGACATGGAAGAGGGCTATCCGGGCAATATGACCGTAAAGGTGGATTATGTGCTGAACAACGACAACGAATTGCAAATCCACTACACGGCCACCACCGACAAACCGACTGTTGTCAACCTCACCAACCACAGTTATTTCAATCTCACAGGCTGTAAAGATGATGTACGCGGCCATCAGGTCAGGATTTGCGCCGAAGCATATACACCTGTGGACGAGGAAAATATCCCTACCGGCGAAATTGCGCCTGTGGAAGGCACGCCATTCGACCTGAGGCAATGGACGGTGATCAGCGATCGGCTAACTGACCTGCCTAAAGGTTACGACCACAATTTTTGCGTAAAGGGAACACCCGATAATGCTGTGTTGGCCGCCGAACTGTACGACCCTGAAAGCGGTCGCCTGTTGCAAACCTGTACCACCGAACCCGGCGTGCAATTCTACACTGCCTGTAATCTGGACGGCAAAAAGAAAAGCCCGAAAGGCGTTGCTTATTCGTCGTTTATGGGCGCCTGTTTCGAAGCGCAACACTATCCAGATTCCCCCAACAAATCCCATTTTCCGTCAACAACATTGAGGCCGGGCGAAACATACACGCAGGTGACAATATACAAGGTGGGAGTAAAATAAATTACCGAAAAAGCTGTCTTTTCAAAATTTAAACTCGTATCCAATCATCGACAATACGCCATACAAAAACATCCTGGTCGCTTTCAGACCGTGCGCATTCGGACCAATCCTACCATCATCGTATTGGTTTTTTCGATGTATATGCTGGATACAACGGCTCAATACTTGCTGTATAGCCTTTGCTCCAGGTGCAGCCGTATCCGGCGGAAAACTGATGTGCCAGTTGCGGCGGCACATTGTTATTAGCCGCAAACCAGATGTCGATGGGCATACCAAGCGTTGAGTTGCTTGCCTTACGCTGAACCGTATTAATATTTGCCAAAATTATTGGATTTTTTGGATAAAATTGTACCTTTGTCCGGTTTAAGAAACCGACAAATCTTTATCAATCATTATATAAAATGGAATTATTATCAAAAAGATTAGCCAGTCTTTCAGAATCGCAGACCATGGCCATGAACGCAAAGAGCCAAGAACTGCAAGCACAGGGTATTGATGTGGTGAACCTCAGTGTAGGTGAACCCGACTTTTTTACGCCCGACCACGTTAAAGAAGCAGCCAAGGAAGCTGTTGACAAAAATTTTTCGTTCTATTCGCCGGGCGACGGTTATATGGACCTTCGCAAAGCCATAGTTGCCAAATTCAAGAACGAAAACAATCTCGACTATACACCCGGGCAGATTATCGTGTCAAACGGAGCTAAACACTCGTTGGCCAATGTTGTCATGTCAGTGGTAGATGAGGGCGACGAAGTAATTGTTCCCGCTCCCTATTGGGTGACTTATGCAGAATTAGTGAAATTGGCCGGTGGGATCAACGTGATTTTAGACACTTCCGTTGAAAGCGATTTCAAAATCACACCCGATCAGTTGGAGGCTGCCATCACGCCTAAAACGAAAGCATTTATGCTTTGTTCGCCGTCGAATCCTACCGGTAGCGTCTATACCAAAGAAGAATTGAAGGGAATTGCCGATATTATTGCAAAACATCCGAAAATTATCATCATTACCGACGAAATTTACGAACATATCAATTTTTCTGGCAAACACGAAAGCATTGCGCAGTTTGCCAATCTGTTCGACCGCACGGTTGTGATTAACGGGGTATCGAAATGTTATGCTATGACCGGTTATCGTATTGGTTACATTGGCGCGCCACTCTGGATTGCCAAGGCATGTTCCAAACTGCAAAGCCAATTTACATCAGGGCCTTCATCCATCGCACAGCGCGCCGCATTGAAAGCGTTGACCTCTGATAGTTCCTTTACCGTAGAAATGAATGAGATTTTCAAACGTCGTCGCGACCTCGTGTTGCAGGGTATATCAGAAATACCCGGCCTGAAATGCAATGTTCCACAGGGCGCTTTTTACGTGTTTCCCGATGTGAGTGCCTATTTTGGCAAAAGCGACGGCGAAACCGTTATTAATGACTGTACGGACATGAGCCTTTACTTGTTGGCAAAAGCTTTTGTAGCCACCGTTCCCGGAGATGCTTTCGGAGAACCGAACTGTATCCGCCTGTCGTATGCCACTGCCGACGAAAAGCTGGCAAAGGCAATGGCACAAATGAAAGAAGCTTTCGCAAAACTTATATAACTTACGAATCTGACCTGTCAGATTTTTAAAGCCTGACAGGTCTTTTATAAAAAAATGAACGACCGTTACATGCAGCGCGGCGTCTCGGCTGCCAAAGAAGACGTACACCATGCTATAAAAAATATAGGCAAAGGCCTGTATCCAAAAGCCTTTTGTAAGATAATGCCCGACATTCTGGGCGGCGACCCTGAATATTGCAATATCATGCACGCCGACGGAGCAGGTACCAAGTCCTCTTTGGCTTATATGTACTGGCGTGAAACGGGAGATTTGTCGGTGTGGCGCGGCATTGCACAGGACGCATTGGTAATGAACACTGATGACCTGCTGTGTGTGGGCGCCGTAGACAAAATTCTGGTTTCGTCCACCATTGGGCGCAACAAGATGCTGATTCCCGGAGAAGTAATTGCCGCTATCATCAATGGTACGGAGGAGTTGGTGGAACAAATGCGTAGCTATGGCATTGAAATTTACCTTTCTGGCGGTGAAACAGCCGACGTAGGCGATTTGGTACGCACGGTTATTGTTGATTCAACGGTTGCCTGCCGGATGCGGCGTAGCGATGTGATTACCAACGAACGGATTGTCGCCGGTGATGTGATAGTTGGCCTTTCGTCATCTGGACAGGCAACGTATGAAGACGCATACAACGGCGGCATGGGCAGCAACGGACTGACTTCAGCGCGGCACGATGTGTTTGCGAAATACCTGTCGGCGAAATACCCCGAAAGTTATGACCACGCCATGGACAATGGCCTGGTGTATGCCGGCAGTTACCGACTCACCGATGCCATTGAGGAATTAGGCGTGGATGCAGGTAAATTGGTTCTTTCGCCAACACGTACATACGCACCGGTCATTCGCCGTATTTTGGATGAGATGCGTACAGCTATACACGGTATAGTGCACTGTTCGGGCGGCGCACAGACTAAAATAATGAATTTTGTGGATAACCTGTACATAATCAAGGACAATATGTTTGATACACCCTCATTATTCCGAATCATACAGGAACAATCGGGAACATCGTGGCGCGAGATGTATCAAGTGTTCAACATGGGGCACCGCATGGAAATTTATCTTGCCGAAGAAAATTCGGCGCGGGTGATAAACATTGCAAGAGAATTTGGTATCGAAGCAAAAACCATCGGGCGGTGCGAAGCGGCAAAAGGGAAAAAACTGACCATCAGAAGCGAATACGGGGAATTTGATTATTAGTTTTTGAAATGAAAATCAGGTGGTGCTGTAAAAAGTATGCTTTTCTTCCTACACATATCCAAAATTGATATAAAAGAAAGCTAAATTAAATTCTTTGAAGTGATTATAGATTTTTTTGGAGAAGCAACACGTTCTTCTAAAAGCCCGTCTGATCCGATGTCGTAATCTGCGATTATTCCCCTCAATACCAACTGTATTTGTTTTTCCCGTCACATGATTATCGGTTGAAAAAGCAGCCTTGAAACTTTCCTATTCATCGCTGTAAATAGTAT
>JGI24702J35022_10000523_pt1 | contig 23254 bp, 13 predicted proteins | sample TergutTh196P4_FD_35022 | JGI IMG/M metagenome (IMG submission 35022)
ACGGAGTCTTTGTATACTACTTCATAGGTGTTTTGCAAACCAATCAACCTGCCTATCAAGAAAATCGTGAACAAAAGCGACATATTTTTTGTATTGCTTCCAATGCTTCCCCACCAAGTCCAAGCAAGAGTAGTCGATGCGCGCAAGCGCTGCCTTGAACTTATCTGCCGACATATGAAACTGCTCAGATGCTTCAGACAAAATAATGTCATTGAACGAAGAGCGGGCCAAAGCAATCTGATATCATCCGCATCACCTGCTTTCATTTACTCAGTATACCACCTAAAGCAGGAAGCTTCAACGGTTTTGTGCTCCGTTCTGATGATTTTTGACATAGCAAGAAAAACGCACTGATTATAGACAGCCAAACAGGAATATGCTATGATACTGTCTATGGGATCGCTTTTGGCAAATATATCGACAGGAGAAGAAGCTATTGGATTTTGATGATATACGCAAGCTGATCGAAGCTAATTCTATCCGATGGACAGACCATGCACTAAAACGTATAATTCAACGCAGCATAAGCCGTTCTGATATATTGCATGTATTATCAAATGGGGAGATAATTGAGGAATACCCGGATGATTATCCTCACCCAAGCTGCCTTGTATTAGGTATGAAAGAAGACAAGTCTCCATTGCACATAGTCTGTGGTATTGGCGATAGTGAACTGTGGGTCATTTCGGTTTATTATCCTGATCCTGAAAAATGGATAAACAATTTTAAACAACGGAAGGAGATAAAGATATGAGTTGCTTTATGTGCAAAGGCTCAATTGAAGACAAGTTATCAACATTTATGGTTGATGTAGAGAACTGCATCGTCATTGTAAAAAACGTTCCTTCACAGGTATGTTCGCAATGTGGCGAAACATCCTACTCCGATGACGTAGCCTCTCGCCTTGAAAATATTGTTGACACTGCGAGAGAGGCCCTGACCGAAATCTCAGTAGTAAATTTTACCTCCAACGTCGCGTAATGCTCTCCAGGGAGCGTTTCACTGCTCGACGCGCATCTCGATGTCGTCCCTGCCAAGGAAGGCAAAGGCGACGCGGTATACGGCCTTGCCGCTTCCCGCATATTTTTTATGATACCCCCTCGTGTTTATCTGCTCCATGCCGTCCTTAAGGGCAGCCTCAAAAAGCTTCCGCTTCGTCTCGTCGCTCGCGTCTTGCGGGCACCGCTCATGCTTGAACTCCATGACATACACCTTGTCACCGATCTCAGACGGTGCACAAATTCTAAAAAGGCACAAAAGGAAAAGAAATAATATCACATGGGGTGCAGCGCTTGTTATGAGCGCTGCACCCCATGTTGTGATTGGAAGCGTGATTATATCGCGATGTCCCCGAGGTTGATGTCCGCCTCGGCGGTGTCTAGGCCCGTGAAAGCCTTGGACTTGCCGGCGACCTTGATGTCGAGGCTGAACTCGGCATCCGGGAGGTCCTCGAACCAGAAGTCCCCGAAATGGTCGGAAGTCGCCTTATACGTCTTACCGCCGCCCGTCAGGGTGCATTCGGCGCCGATGTGGACTTCGTCCGCGACGGGGTCGAAGACCGTGCCGGCGATGAACTTCTTGGGCATGTGGAGGTAATAGACGCGGGGCTTCGTCCCGAGCTCGGGCTTCAGGACCTCGGCCTGCGCGATGAGGTCTTTCGCGTCCTCTTCGTCCATCATGCGGATGCACAGCGTCGGGCAGTTGTCCGAGCAGCGCGTCTCCTTCCAGCCCGCGTCGATCAGGTGGGCGCAGCCGGTGCATTTTTGCGCGATGTTGAGGTCCCTGTTGAAGTAGATCGCGTCATACGGGCAAATCTCGATGCACTTGCGGCAGCCCGTGCACTTGGCGGGGTCGATGATGACGAGCCCGTCGTCGCGCTTGTACTTGGCGCCCACGGGGCAGACCTTCATGCAGGGCGCGTTGTCGCAGTGCATGCAGAAGTGCGGCCTATATGCGACCTTGACCTTCGGCACCGTGCCGCGAACCTTTTCCTGCAGCTTGAACCAAAAATGGTCGATCTCCGGCATTGGCTTTGCGATAGGCGACCAGTCGTTGGCCACGTGCTCGTCCTTGCAGCCGATGTGGCAGCTGTGGCAGCCGTTGCAGAGGCTGAGATCAACGATGAATACTTTCTTTCCCATTACTTGCTCCCCCTTTCGACCCACGCGGAGGACCTTAGGCCGGAAGCGCGGTCATATTCGCGCCCGAATTGCTCCGGATACTCTTTTCTCCAGCAGTCCATCTCCTCCATGCTGACGCGCTGGACGTCGACGAGGAACGACGTCGTCGCTTGGCCGCCTGCATGCCTGGATGTGAGCCCTTTTGGTGTGATGAGGTTGATTGCGCCGCCCCTGTCGAGCTTGCCGGGGATGATGATGTCTGTGCGCGCGCCGTGGTCGACCGATACGGCTCCGGGCATGATGCGCTCTATGACGAGTGCGCCGCAGAGCACGATGCCGCGCTCGTTGAAGACCTTGACGATGTCGCCGGTTTTGATGCCCCTGGCCTCGGCGTCTTGCGGGTTGATCCAGCACGGCTCGTAGAGGTAGCCGTCATAGCCCCTGACTTTCCCGGTCATCGCTTCTTTTGTCCATGGAATGTCGTCGGCCTGTGCGTGGACTCTCCATCTGGGGTGGTTCGTGATGATGAGAAGCGGATAGGTCCGCGCCCTGTCGCTCGAGAGGCGCTCGTCGTGGGTGATGCCCTTCTCGATCCATTGCGGATATGGCGGGCGCTCCTCGTCGTTCGGGAAGAACTTTTGGAGGTTGGTGGAGCAGAACTCCAGCTTGCCCGTCGGGGTCGGCAGCGGATTGGCCACCGGGTCTTTATAGAACTCGTAGAGGCCGGCGGGGAGGGATCTCCAGTTTTTCGACACGGGGATGACCATGTAGTCTTTCTCCTGGAACTCTTCCCAAGGGGTGATCTTGTCGAAGTTCATCCCTTTGTACACGCCCTCGATGTATTGGTCGACGGTCCTGCCGATTGTGACTTCCTTTTCCTTGCCGAGCTTCTTCGCGATCTCGACGACCGCCTCAAAGTCGCTCTTGGAATCGCCGACCGGCGGGATGGCCTGCCTCATGTTGAGCATCGTCTGGAAGTGCTCGCCGTCGCGGACGCACGGCATGACGTCGTCGACTTCGAGGTACGTGTTGGTCGGAAGGACGATGTCAGCGTAGATGCAGTCGTTTTCGAGCCAGGGGTGCTGCGCGAGCACGAACTCGATCTGCGGGTTGCGGATCGTCATGCCGATGTCGAAGCCGTCGCCCCAGCAGGTCTGGCGGCAGGGGGTGTCGGTCCAAACCATGTGGATCGGCACTCCGTCGTAGTCGATCTTGTGGTATGTCTTGTCGATGTCGCGCTCGTCGTGTTGGAGCTGGCCTGCCTTGTCGAACCCATGCCCGAACGTGTAGCGCAGGTCGCCCTTCTTGGCGGGATATGTGTACCTGATCATCTGGTCGATGGGCTCCTCTTCGTGGCCGCCCGTGCCCCAGAACTCCAGATATTTGTCGGTGCCCTTCTTGATTGCCTCTTCGATGAGCGTCTTCGGAATCAATTGCCTGCCCCACGCCTGCGGGGTGCCGCGGTGCGGGTTGAAGATGCGCTCATGAAGCTCGGGATCCTTTTCCTTGATCGTCTCGAATGTTCCGGAATACTCCTGGAAGCCCTTTGACGTGTCGGAGTTCGCGATGTCGTAGTTCAGCTGGTCCCAGGTGATGTTCTTGGGCATGCCCATGTACGCTATCTGCGCATGGTGCTGGCCCGGCTTGCCGAGGCCCTGCATGCCGAGGAGGATGCACTCGAGGCGGGCGGGCTCCGTCGCGTACGGGCCGCGGATGTAGCCGCCGCCGAAGTAGTGGCCGACCGTCGTTGCCCTGGTCGCCCAGCGCCTCGCGAGGGCCTTGATGGTGTATGAGGGGATGCCCGTCTTGCCGGCGGCCCATTTCGGAGTCTTAACGACGCCGTCGACCTTGCCGAGCACGTAGTCCTCGATCTTGTCCATGCCGACCGCGTGCGTCGCGACGTATTCCTTGTCGTACGTGCCTTCGGTGACCCACGTGTAGATGATCGCCAATTGGAGCGCGGCGTCGGTGTTCGGCAGGACCGGGATCCACTTGTTGGCGTGGACGGCTGCCGAATAGTTGAGGTCCGGGCAGATGTAGACCTGCTCCATGCCGGCTTTCTGCCAGAAGAACATGAGGCGGCTCGCGAACTGGCCGCGGAAGCCCCACGGAGTCGTCTCGAGGTCGCCGCCCTGGACGACCAGGAGCTCGGTGTTCTCGGTCATGTCAACGACGAGGTTTTCAGCAGGGGCCATGTTGCCGATGAAGCCTTTGCCCCAAACGTGCTTGGCGCCCCAATACCAGCCTTCCCAGCTGTCCGGGTTTCTGACCTGCTGGGTGAAGCCGCCCATTTTGTCCAGCAGCAGCGTGCTGCAGCCGTGCGGCGCGTGGATCAGCTTGCTCTCGGAGTGGCCGTCGCACTGGAGAAGGATCGACAGCGGTCCGTACTCCTTGTGCATGCGCTTAATCTCGGCGGCGATGAGATCAGTCGCCTCGTCCCAGGAGATGCGCTCGAACTTGCTGGAACCGCGGTTTTGAGGGTTGCGCTCGCCGTTCGGGTCCCAGTCGACGCGCTTCATCGGATAGGGGACTCGGTTCGGGGAATAGGCCCTCTTCTTGTATGCCAATCCCCAGGGGGGAGGCACGGATTTGCTCAACGGCCCGAACTTTATGCCGTTGCGTTCCATTTCCCACGGATTGAAGCTTGCGTAGTCGTACTTCGAATCGTAGTGGAGCGGCCTGATGCGTATGACTTTGCCGTCTTTGACGTCGACGTGTGCGGGGCAGGCTCCGAATATTCCGCCGCTAAGGTTGACGGCCTTGACGACGGTCTTGTCGGCGCCTACCGGTGGCGGCGCCGTACCCGGGGTCGCTACAGGATTTTTGTTTTCTGACACTTGATTTCCTCCTACTCTACAAAATAATAGTCGATTCCGAAGCTCAAAAACAGGGGAATTGCGGGTTTCGAGCTTCATTTATATCTGATTTCTCTCTGTTTAAGTGGGGAAACGAACTCCCTAAAAACCGGAGAAAAAAATCATACGGTGTGAAACGATGGTATATGGATCAGTGGAATTTGCATGACAGAACCGGAGTGTTTGACGGCTAATACCATACTAGAAATATTCCCGGTAGCTGCTAGTCTGTGCATATGAATCGACCCATGCGAGAAATTCTTGCGAGTTCTCTTGGTCAACTATAAAAACCGGCAGTTTGCGGATCGCATAATTAGGGTTATTTGGGTTATCCTGAGTGTCTAGCCAGTCAGGCCATAATGCCTCCGGCGTAGCTTGGCCGCTCATCATTGCATAAAGCCCGCACCATATCAGTTCAGCGAAAATTACATAGGGCGTGTACAATGTTGCAACATATGATTCAAACATTGGCGAAATCCCGGTTCCACCAGCCCATGTCTTTATCATGTCAGCCGCTCCGGTAGAGACAATAGCGCTATTGGACGACAGTTTAGCATCATAAAGAACCGTAGCAACATGACAAGCCTGGAAATCATTCGGTGCGCATACGAGCCAATGATCGATCTGCGGGTTCTCCTCAATGAGCTTCTTTGTGCGAGTGAAAGCATATACTTCCTCAAGTGCGATGCCATCATCATTAGTCAATGAGTTGAGGAGATAGAATCTATCATTGTTCATAATTTGCGGAGCGGATTCTGTGAGGCATTCTCGAACACCCATAACATACTGCTCGTATTCAGGCACAAGGCTTGACATATCAAGGATGATCCAACCATATGCTTCAATGGGAGTGTCAGGCCATTTTTTGTTTTTGTAATCAAGCAGTTTTTGAGCAGCGAGAGCGCCAGTGTTATACATATCGGTATCAACGTACGGATGAAGCAATTGATTCGTGGGAGACGCACAGTCAATCGGTTTTGATGCTCCGGCCATCCAAGACATGGACTGTTCATTAAGAAGCTCCGAAACGCGGTCATAAAGAGATTCAGGAAAGATGTCGATTATCAGTCCATCATATTCCTCGCATAATTCCGGCAAATCGTCTATCAGCGCATCAATGTTTTGTGGATACTCAAGGATTCCTGAAAACTCGCAGTTAGTTTTCATTGCCCAGAAAGGAAAGTTCTCACCAAGAGCTGCAACGGACGCGCTTGTGTAGTTTGTCAGATATGTGACCTTGTATATGGGCATCTTGTTATATGCGTAGTTAGGGTCGAACATTCCAGTCTCATATTTTGCTTGTGGGGCGGCAGCATCTTCTGTGGGTTGATGCTCGACAGCAGCGGCTTCCGAATGGTCATGCCCGGCGGCTGTTGCGTCCGTAGGTTCTTGATCGGTGATTGCGGGTTTCAACATGTCTGTTGCTTCATATGGGGTTTTGTACCGCTCACGGTTGCATCCGCCGCATCCGAGCGTAGCAAGAGTTATCAATGCTAAAACAAACGACATATAGCGCTTCATACATTCTCCAACCGCTGCTCCAGGGGATAAGCGTTGAATCGGGACATAGCCACCTCTTTGAATACTACGTACATATTACGTACATATCCGATAATATCAGATGATTTGCCAGAATGCAAACAAATTCTTTGATTTTCATCAAAATTTTCGTAAATATTTTTTCTTTTTTACCTTTATTTGCGCTTGGGGGGCGATTGACTTTGAAAAGATGGGTGATATAATGATTGCTGCGCAATCATTATATCACGATATCACGATATGTGATTTGGTGTATGTCGTCTTGCTCCCGCCTTCGGCGGAACCGCAAGACATGATACAGGCATTGCTGCGCAATCATTATTTTTTGAATTTGGGGAAGTGTTATGGAAAACAAAAAGCTCATCCGCTGGCCGCGCCTCGTATATGGCGTCGTGACGCTGCTGTTCGCGGGCATCATCTACGCATGGTCGATACTGAAAGCGCCGTTCGAGGTCATTCCGGGCTGGGGGGCAACGCAGCTCGGCCTGAACTACACGATAACAATCTGCTTTTTTTGCATCGGGAGCTTCATCTCCGGCATGATCGCGAAGAAGACTTCGTCCGCGCTGCGGCTCATCGTCAGCGCCGTTATGCTTTTCGCGGGGTTTTTCATCGTTTCGCGCATCGACGTTTCGGGCAACGTCAGCAGCAACGTCGCGGTGCTCTATATCGCTTATGGCGTCATATCCGGGGTCGGCGTCGGGTTCGCTTATAACACGGTCCTTGGCATGACGAGCGCATGGTTTCCGGACAAGAAGGGTTTGTGTTCCGGCGCGTCGCTGATGGGCTTTGGCCTGGGTTCGTTCATCGTAGGCAGGGTCGCGAACGCTTTAGGCCGTTCCGAGAATATCGGCTGGAACAAGACGTTCCTCATCATAGCGATCGCGCTTGGGGTCATTTTAGTCGCGGCGTCCTTTTTGGTGAAGCCGCCTCCTGCGGGCACCGTGTTTCCGGCGCCGAAGGCCAGGAAAAAGGCCCGCCCGACCAGCGAGGTGAGGGATTATACCGCAAAGGAAATGATCAAGCACCCGTCGTTTATAAAGGTGTTCGTTTTCGTGGCGCTCGTCGCGTCGGCGGGCAGCGCGTCCATCAGCTTCGCGAGGAACATCATGCTTGACGTCGGTTCGACGGAGTCTTTTGCCGTGACGATCGCGGGCATCCTCGCGGTGTTCAACGGCGCGGGAAGGCTCGCCGCCGGGTGGGTTTTCGACATTCTGAGCATTAAGAAGACCATGTTCATCATCGGTTGCCTGGCCGTCATCGCCCCATTGGTCGTCGTGCTGGCGATTACCGCGAGCTCGTTTGCGCTGGGGGTCATCGGGCTGTGCCTGTGCGGGTTTTCATACGGCTGCGGGTCTTCGACGAATATCGTCGCTGCCGGCGAGATTTTCGGGCCGAAGAATTTTTCGCTCAATTTGAGTTTGTTTACGTTCGTGCTTATTCCCGCGCCTTTTGCTGCGACGCTCGCGGGGCGCATCAAGGACGTCACCGATGGGTTCGCCCCGACGTTCCTCATTCTTGCTGCTTGCACGGCTGTTGGGTTTGCCGTTGGCATGACGCTGAAGAAGGAGAAATAGGGAAGAGATCGGCGCCCCGGTGTTCAAGGGTATGCGCAATGCACCCCGGTGTTGAAGGGCACGCGCAATGCGCTCCGGCATTCAAGGGCACGCGCAATGTGCTCCGGCATTCAAGGGTATGCCGTGCAGCTATTCACATTTACATGCTGCGAAGCCTTGGGCGGTTGTCCAAGGCTTCGTGAATTATTGATGCTGTTTAAATGGTGGCGGGGGATCAGTTGCGCCCGGGTCTGATGTGGGCATCTGCCCCTACAAGGGGCGGGCGGCTGACAGGGGTGCGTCTGGGTGCGGCTGACAGGGGTGCATTCATGCGATCATTAGACCGTCGACGACCAGCTCTTGCTCCTGCACGCGGCAGAGATCCTGATACAAGCCTTCCGCTTCCAACAGCTCCTTGTGGGTCCCTTCCTGCACGATCCGGCCTTCTTCAAAAACGATGATGCGGTCGGCCCGGCGGACCGTGCTCAGGCGGTGCGCTATCACGATGATGGTGCGCGTGCCGGCCAATTCCATGATCGCCCGCTGGATGTCCGCCTCCGTCTTGACATCGACCGATGCGGTCGCTTCGTCCAATATCAGCACGGGGGCCTTGCACAGCACTGCCCGCGCAATGGCGATCCGCTGCTTTTGGCCGCCCGAGAGGCGCGCGCCCCTTTCGCCGACGATAGTCTCAAATCCGTTAGGCATCTCCATGATGTCGTCATAGATTCTGGCGGTTCGCACCGCTTGCTCGATTTCTTCCGCCGTCGCGTCGGGACGGGCGAACGCGACGTTTTCGGCTATCGTGCCATTGAACAGGAACGTGTCCTGCAAGACCATTGCCACGTTTTCATGCAAACTGTCGATATCGATGTCGCGGAGGTCGCGGCCGTCCATCGATATCACGCCGCTTTTGGGGTCATAGAACCTTGCGATGAGCTGGGCGAGCGTGCTCTTGCCGACGCCGGTGGCGCCGACGATGGCGACCATTTCCCCGGGCGCTGCTTCAAAGCTTACATTCTCGAGGACGGGGACGTCGTCGATGTAATAGAACGAAACGTTGTCAAAGCGCAGGGCGCCTTTTGCGTTGACCAGCGGCGTGGCGCCCGGTTTGTTACGGATGATTTCCGGGGCGTCGAGAACGGCGATGACGCGCTCGACTCCCGCAAGCGACTGCTGCATCTGCTCGAGCAGGTTCGTCAGGCCGGTGATGGGCACGTAGAACAGCGACAGATACAGCATGAACGCGACGATGTCGCCCACCTGGAGCTGGCCTTGGAACGCGAGGTAGCCGCCGAATCCGACGACGAAGACGGTTCCGAGCGATGTCAGGAACTCGACCGTCGGATGGAAGACAGCGCTGTAGTTGAGCCCGCGGAGCATGAAGCGCGTGAATTTGCCGGCTTTTTCGTTAAAGTCCTCGACTGCCATCGCTTGGCGGCCGAAGGCTTGTATTTCTTGGATTCCAGAGTAGTTGTCCACCAATTGGGCGGACAGGACGCCAAGGGCTTTTTGCGTTTCCCTGAAGCAGGGGCGTATTTTTTTAGCGAAGAACCATCCGCATACGAGCAGGAACGGGATGGGGATGCATGTGAGCAGCGCGAGCTTGACGTTGATTATCATCAGCATAATAATGACGCCGACCACTGTTATCGTGTTTGAAATCGATTCCGGGACGAGGTGGGCGTAGAGCTGCTCGAACATCGCGGTGTCGCTGATCGTGCGGCTGACGAGGTCGCCCGTCTGGCTTTCGCGGTAATAGTCCATTGACTGCGCCTGGAGTTTGTTATATACTTTGATTCGCATTTCTTGTACGAGCGTCCAGGCGGCGCGGTGCGCCATAAAGTTGCTGAGGTAGCGCAGCACGATGCGGAACAGGTATACCAGCCCCAGCGCGAGCGTCAAGGTCAGGACTTGCCGCAGCCCGCTGTCGGAGAGGCCGTCGGCGACGAGCCCGATCATTTGCGACATCAGGCGCGGCGCTGCCAGGTTGGCAACGGTCAGCAGCAGAGTGCTGGTTATCGCGATGACCATCAGCCATTTGTAACGTTTTGCTTCTTTTGCGACTCTTAATAAGACTTTCATGTTGTTCCTTTCTAGATTTCGGCTTTGCGGGCGTTTTGAATTGGCTCCGCTGGTGTTTTTATACGAGTTTATCATATTTTTTTGTTTTTTCAACCATATTTTCGCAGGGAATCCGCGAAAACTATCAGCGCCGGTGGAACAGGGGGACGGTTCTCGTGTTCCACTCCTGGCTCACAGAAGGTGCCTATTCACTTTGGGGAAACATAAGTGGAACGCGAGAACCGTCCCCCTGTTCCAGCGTTTGTTCCACAGCAGAGGAGGGTTTTATGATTTATTTCGATTGCGATTATGCGGAGGGGGCGCACCCGAAGATACTAGAGCGCCTTATGGAGACGAACGATGAGCAGACGCAGACATACGGAGAAGACGGCCATTGCGCGAAAGCGGCGGAGCTTATCAAGCACTGTTGCGTCTCGCCAAGCGCCGCCGTCCATTTTTTCACCGGCGGGACGCAGGCGAACCTGACTGTGATCGGCGCGTTGCTGCGGCCCTATCAAGGCGTGATAGCGTCAGTCTGGGGGCACATCGGCGAGCATGAGACGGGCGCCATCGAGGCAACGGGGCACAAGGTGCTGACGGTGGCGAACGACGACGGCAAGATCACCGCCGCGCAGATCGACGAGCTTTGCCGGGCGCATAAGGACGACCCGAGCCATGAGCATATTGTCCAGCCGGGGATGGTGTATATCTCCCACCCTACGGAATACGGCACGTTATACACGAAGCCGGAGCTGGAAGCCATTCGCCGTGTGTGCGATATTTGGGAGCTGCCTTTATATATGGATGGCGCTAGGATGGGTTATGGCATTGCGGCCGCCGCGCAAAATTTGGCGGCAGGAGAGAGGCTAATGCTCCCTGACATTGCGGTGCTTTGCGACGTTTTTTACGTTGGCGGGACCAAGGTCGGGGCCATGTTTGGCGAGGCGGTGGTCATCACTTGCGACGAGTTCAAGAAGGATTTTCGATATTATATCAAGCAGCGCGGGGGGTTGCTGGCGAAGGGCAGGATGCTCGGCATTCAATTTGAAGTTTTGTTTGAGGGCGGGCATTATGATGAAACATTATATAATAAAATATCAGACCACGCCATTTTGATGGCGGGTCTGATAAGGAAGGCATGCGTTGATAAGGGCTACGGCTTTTTGTGCGAGACCTATGCGAACCAGGTGTTTCCCATTTTGCCGGAGCATGTCATTGCCGAGCTGCGCGAAAAATACGTGTTCCTGACGTGGGCAGCAGCGGGGGAGATAAATGGTGAGCGGCATTATGCCGTCAGGCTTTGCACGAGCTGGGCGACGAAGGAGGAGAACGTGGCGGCCTTGACGGAGGATATCGCGACGATCACATAGGGGTTGTAATATTCACCCAGCTGTGAATAAGGCATGCCACGATCGCGTAGGGGTTGATATTGTTCAGCTCCTACCTTAGACAGCGGTTGAAGAAAGCGGCGAGCAAATCGCTGTTTTCTTTTGTATTGAAGGCTTTGTCAGCATGGTTGCGGTCATCGTATAGTATGAGCTCCGACCGGTCGTCGCCGCAGACCTCTTTGATTTTTTTATCGAGCAAGGTCGAATGCTGGTATGGCACCACGCCGTCCAGAACGCCGTGCATGATGAGCACCGGCGGGATGCCTCCGTGGACGAGGCTGATTGGGCTGATCAGTTTAAGCAGGTTGAGGCTGTCGGTGCCGAAAGCATTGGCGAACGCGCTCTTTCCGTTTGCGGTTGCCACGTTTGGCATGCTGGGAACGCCGGACTCGCGGAAGTACGGCTCGGTCGGGTTTGCGAGGATTGACGGGCCATACATGTCGCAAATTGCCTGGACCCCGTCGGAGTAGCCGGGCCATCCGTATTCCACGCCGGAATATTCCGGCCTGTCCGCCGTGAAACCGACCATAAGCGCGAGATGCCCGCCTGCTGAATCGCCCGCAATGCCGAAACGGTCGGGGTCGAGGCCATATTCCGCCGCATTGGCGCGCGCCCAGCGCACAGACGTTTTAACATCAAAGAGAAATTCCGGGAATTTCGTTTTCGGCGCCAGGCGGTAGTCGACGGAGATGACCGCGTATCCGTAATCGAGCAGGCCGATGACGCCGTCGAGGTATGACATTGTTTTGCTGCCCATGGACCAGCCGCCGCCGTGTACATAGATGACGACGGGGTATGGCTTTTCCCCGCTCTCGGGCAGGTATAGGTCGAGCAATTGTTTGGGGAGGCTCCCGTACTTGATGTCCGTAAAGCGGTTTTTAACCGTAGCGGGGTCGAACGCCGTGGGGCCGAGCGCGGCGGCGATTATACGAGTTTGTTCTTCCGACATGCGGGGCAGGTCGGTTTTTTCTGCGTTAGTTTTTTCGGGATTTGGCATGTACATCACTCCTCGATAAAATTGTTATTCAGCCATTCATCGCCGCTCTTATACAGCGCCTCCAGCGCAGGCCCGCCGCTCATTCTGGGACAGTCCCTGTCGACGGTGTAGCCCGCCCTCGTTTGGAGGTATGCAAGATGGCGGTATTCCATGGGGAAGCGCTCCAGCAATTCTTTATCAAGCGCAAGGGTTTGGTTTTTGTCAACAGGGTCGATGCGGTCCTTGTCCGCGATCGTCGTACGATGCTTCAAGCCCCATTTGCCGTCGGCTTTTTCCCACAAGTCATAATGCCTAGCGTAGCAGGTAACGTCGCACAGCACGCCATCCACGACCGCGCGTTGCAGAATGATGAATTTTGTCATGGACACCGCTCTGCCGCCGTTGACCTCGACGGCGCTGCCGCCCAATATGTGCTGGATGTTAAGGCCGTTTTTTACGCCGGTTTCGGTGATTTTTATGAAGTCCTCATACGTGCCTGTCGTCCAGGTCGCAGTCATCGTGCCGCCGGGACGCCATAATGTGCGGAATTTGTCCCACATCAGCGCGTCGCGGTATACGACCCACCGCTCGATCAGGTCTTTGATTACCAGAACGTCTGTAAGATTTTGCTCCATAATAGCCATTCCTTCTTTATAATATTAACGAGAGTCTCCTTCGGTCATACCATCAGATACTTCCTTAGAATATCGAATACGCGGTCGATGTCCAGAGGCTTGCCAAGGTGGTCGTCCATGCCCGCTGCGAGGCAAGCGTTGATGTCGTCTTTGAAGACATTCGCCGTCAGCGCGATGATCGGCAACCCGATGCCGCACATGCTCGGATGGGCGCGTATCTGTTTCGTCGATTCGAGCCCGTCCATCTTTGGCATTTGCATGTCCATGAGGACAAGGTCATATAATTCCGGCGCCGAAGTCACCATGTCGAGCGCTTCCTTGCCGTTTTCGGCGCAGTCAATGCAGAGGCCGGTGTCCTCCAGCAGGGAGATGAGGATTTCGCGGTTTATCTCAATGTCTTCCGCTATCAGCAGGCGCTTGCCTTTGAAGATGCCGTCAATGTTAATGTTTGCGCCGCCGGTGCTCGAGTTTGCGCCACCGCTTAAGATACCCGCGCCCGCGCCCGCGCCCGCGCCCACGCCCGAGTTTGCGCCGCCCGCGCCCGCGCCGCCACCGGTACCGCCGCCCGAACCATCGGCGTCCGCATCGAGGGCATCGCCTTCGCCGCCGCGGTATGTCGATGCCAGCGACGGGTTTTTCCCATACCCCAGCAAGGCGGTGAATATGAACGACGAGCCTTTGCCAAGCTCAGATTCAATTTGTATGTTGCCGCCCATGAGCTCAATGATGCTCTTGGAAATCACGAGCCCAAGACCGGTGCCGCCGTATTCCCGGCTCGTGCCGCTCTCCGCTTGCTCAAAGGCAATGAAGAGCTTTTCCTTTTGCTCGGGCGATATGCCAATGCCATTGTCCGTGACATTGATGCGCACCATGCAATCCTCGTCGCCTTCCTCGAGAAGCGAGGCCTCTATGCTGATGGCTCCGCCTTTTGGCGTGAACTTCGCTGCGTTTGACATCAGGTTGGTTATCACTTGGATCATGCGCTGCTCGTCGCCCAGGACAAAATCGGGGATGTCGGGGTCAATCCGGACGGATAACGTTTGCTGTTTCTCTTCCATGCGGAAGTTGACGACGGTTATCACTTTTTGCAGCATTTTCTCGAAATCATACTCGATTGGCGAAAGCACAAGTTTGTTCGCCTCAATTTTCGCCATGTCGAGCACGTCGTTGATGATCCCAAGCAGGTGGGAAGAGGCGTCGCCGATCTTCCCAAGCGCCGTGTCCTTGCCATGGATCTCGCCGGAGCGTTTACCAATCGCCGTCATGCCGATTATCGCGTTGAGGGGCGTGCGCATCTCATGGCTCATATTCGCGAGAAACTCGCTTTTTGCCCTTGACGCGGTCTCCGCGACGTCTTTTAGCTCCCTGAGCCGCTTATTGTTGATGTGAATTTCATCAATCATCTGTTGGGTTCTTTGGTTGTTGCTGACATCGATGAGAGAAATGATGAAGCCGACCTGCTGCGCCCTGGTATATATGTTATTCTTCGAAAAGACGAAATAGCAGGGCACTCCATCCAAGAGCAGTGTGAGCTCGGCGTTATGCACCTCTTCGTCGGAATCCGTGAGCAGCTTGATTGCCTCAGGCGGGTTTTGGTTTATCGTGATCGACTCGAAATAGGCAACAATGTCCTCCACCGTTGTGGAGTCAATATCGAGCGCGAACAATGGGAAAGTCTTTTTGAAAGAAGGGTTCGCATCAGAGATCCGTCCGGATTTGTCCACGATTACGAATGCATCGGGGAACGTGCCGAAGATGCTCGTGAGCGCCGCGCTGCGGTTGTCGAAGAGCCGGAGTCTTGTGGAATATATAGAAAATATAACGAACATAAGCAAGAATGCGAATGGCGTTATATCAAATCCTAAATTCAATATGTCGAATGTGTATAAAACGTTGAGCACGATGGGTAATGCGACGGCGAATGCGACGGCCAGGAGCAGGGGGGATTTTTTGATGTTTTTTGCGACGTATATGAACAGGAGGATTATCGCAGCGAGCAGCGGCACGTAGCTTATGATGGCGTGAACCGGAAACCATCGGCCTCCGATCGGGAGCAGGCCGTCGTATCCGGATATGAATTCGTGGTGCAGCGGGTTTGTCAATAGGGCGAGAACGTCGACCAATGCGGCGATGCAGAGCGCTGCGGTGAGTTTTTTTGACTGCGCAAGGCGCGATTCCGTAAAGTGCATCATGTAGATGAAAAATAGGGGGATGATGATGCAGCCGAGTACGAAGTAGTATGGGTATATCGCTTTGTATAGCGCGTCGGTCAGCAGCACGAAGATGCCGTTGAATAGCGCCCATGTCGATATTATGAGTCCGATCAGGAAGAATATTTTGAGGTAGTTGTTGCGTTTTCCTCTGTACCAGATTCCGAATACGAGGAATGCGTCGATGTAGAAGAGGGCCACTGATAGAAAGAGAAATACTATTTTTGTTTCCATTTTGATAGTCCCCACCCATTGCTGTATTTTTGCGTGGTTTCGCCCCACGGTCACTCATTATACACGTTCTGTGTTGTGAAATAAAGTCTTTTTGTGAGGAAAATGTAGAAAAATGTGATAAAAATGTGATTAATAGTGTGAAATAAGGGCGGCCGTGTTCGGCCGCCCTGCAGTTCATATGGTTTTGAGCGCGAGCCCCACGCATGAAGCCCACGCAGGAGGCCCCTTATACCAGCCGCGACGGCAGCGGGAGCCCCACGACCGGGACGCTGCCCAACGCAGGAGGCCAACGCATGAAGCCCACGCAGGAGGCCCCTTATACCAGCCGCGACGGCAGCGGGAGCCTGATGTTCGCCTCTTTGGCAGCTTCGATCAGCTGGCCGATGGCAAAATCGATCTGTTCGTCTTTGTGCGCGCTCGTCACGCAAAAACGCAGCCGCGCCGCGCCGATCGGGACGGCAGGGTAGACCGCGGGCGGCACCGACACGCCGCGTTTCAGCAGCATTGCCGACAGCCGGAAAGCGTCCATGTCGCTGCCGACGAGGACGGGGATGATCGCAGTCTCGCCCGCGAGGCATATGTTGAGGCCGGCGTTCCGCGCCGAATCCACGAAGTGCGATATGTTGCGCCGCAACGACGCGACGTGCGAAGGGTCGCTCTTCAGCAGCCGCAGAGCCGTAAGAGCGGCAGCAGCGACAGGGGGGCTGATGCCGACGGAAAAGACGAAGCCGGGAATGTTATACCGCATATACTCGATGAGGGCAGAGCTGCCGGCGAGGTAGCCACCGCAAGCGCCCAAGCCTTTTGAAAGAGTGCCCATCTTTATGTCGATGTCGTCGGGGTCGAGCCCGAAATATTCGTCGACGCCGCCGCCTTTTTCGCCGATGACGCAAGACGAATGAGCCTCATCGACCATCAGGAAGAGGCCGTATTCCTTTTTCAGCCTGACGAACTCGTCGATGGGAGCAATATCGCCGTCCATGCTGTAGACGCCCTCGACGACGAGCAGCACCTTTTCGTAGCGCGAACGGCTTGTGGCAAGTATGTTCTCCAGGGCCAAGATGTCATTATGCGGAAAAGCCCTGCATGTCGCGCGCGAAAGGGCGCAGCCTTGCAAAATCGAGTTGTGGCTGAGCGCGTCATATAGGACCAAATCGTTCTCGTTGCAGAAGTTGCCGACGAAAGTGACGTTCGTCGAATGCCCGCCGACGAGCACAAGCGCGGCTTCCGTGTGCTTCCATGAAGCGATTTCGCGTTCAAGCTCGAGATAGAGCGACTTTTCCCCGGCCAGCAGCCTGCTGCCGCTTGCGCTCGTGCCGAATTGCTCGGCAGCTTTGCACGCGGCGCGGACGGTTTCGGGGTGCCCGCTCATGCAAATGTAGTTATACGAAGCAAAGTTGAGCACTTCGCGGCTGTCGACGATGGATACGTCGCGGAGCACGCTGTCATGGCATATGAAATAAGGGTCTTCGACCTCCGACATGCCTTCAAGGCGCTTCTGAAAAGTAAGGAATTCATGGGAATCCGTGAATTTCTTAACAGGAATTCTCTCGATATCCGTCGCGGGCGCGGCGTTTTCGGAAACACCCGTGCGTTTGCGCCATATGAGCCGAGTGACGTCGTTCACCGTCGAACAGCGGCGGTATTCGCTGTCGTCGATCGACAGGCCAAACACCATTTCCGCGCGCGCGAGCAGGTTCAGGCTGTCAAGGCTGTCGCCGCCGAGGTCGGTGATGAAATGTTTGTCATATCCGATTTCGGAAGGGGGGAGGGTCAATACTTCGGCGAAACAGCGGACGACCTCCTCGCGGAGCTCGAGCATCATCGACGGCATCTCGTTGCCGCTGACGGCGGCCCCGCTGACAGCGCCCGATTGGAGATCGACGGGCCTTGCGTCAATCTCTCCCGCTTCGAGCAGCTCTTTCAGCTTCTGCCTGCGGACCTTGATGCCGTTTGCCAGCGGAAGCGGCTGCGCTGAAACGAAAAGGCGGCGAATCCGCTTCAAAACCGGCAGCCCGGCGTTGATTTCCGAGATTTTTGCAGCGACTGCGGCAATCTCGCGAGAGTCCAGGCTATTCTCAGGGAGCTGGAAGACAAGCGATATCTCGCCGTATGGCGTGCCGCTCGCGAGGTCGAGAATGCATAGATACTCAATCCCCTCAACGGAGCTGAAAGCGTCTTCAAGCTCATCGGGGTATATGTTCTCGCCCGATTCGTTGATGATGACCTCCTTCAGGCGCCCCTCAAGATAGAGGCAGCCCTTATCGAGGCGCGCGATGTCGCCCGATTTGAACCAGCCATCGTCGCTGTATTCGGGAGTGCATCGGCCGCCGTCCGTAAACCGCGCCCTATGCATGCTGCCGCCCCTGATGAGAAGCTCGCCGACGTTGGTATTATGCCCTTCCGCGTCGACCGTCGTGTAGCTGATGCCGTCGATCGGCGTGCCCGTGCAGCCGGAAGTGCGATAGCGCGACTGGGGCCTGGTCTCGAAAGAAGTCAGGCCGCTCTCCGTCATGCCAAAGCCGGGGATGGGGTAATAGCCCAGGGCGTTGATGGTCTTGAGCGTGTCGAGCGGGATGTGGCTGCCGCCGACGAGGACCGTGCGAATCGAATCCCCGAGCAGGCGCTCTTTCAAGGAATGCGTCAGCTTGCCGGCGAGATCCGGGCCGGAGCGCGGAAAGGCGCGCTGTATGCCGCTGCTCATCGCGAAAATAGTCTTAAGCAGGCGTTCTTTCCTCGGGCCTTCCTGACGCGCTTTTCGCCATAATCCGTTTGAAAGATTGTTCAAGAGGAGGGGCACGACGATGAGATTCGTGACTCGGAAACGTTTACAAGTTTCCTGGATCGTGGTAGGCGCGCGGTCCTTGAGATACACGACGGCCTTGCCGACGACGGGGAATAATATGCAATGCACCATAAAACCGAGTATATGGTGCATTGGCAGAAACGCCAGATGGCGCACGGGGTCCCTGACGTCGGCAACGAGCCTCGGGCACTCCGTGATCTTTGGGATGACCCCGATGGCCTGGCCGATGATCGCATCTTCGCCAAAGACATAAACCTTGGACGTGGTGGTCGTCCCGGAGGTGCATAATGCAAGCTCGTCCGCGAAGTCCGGCTCAAAATCGTCTGCCGGGGCGGCGGCGGCGAGCTCTTCGGGAGATATCATCAAGAGGCCGGGAAGCTCGTCGGCCCTGCCTATGAGGGCGACCGCGCCGGACTCTTCCGTCAGCATTTTCACCATTTGGTGGCTGTGGTTGACATCGAGCAAAACCGGCTTGTAGCCGGCCATCAAAAGCCCCCAGAAGGCGACGGGCCAGTGGTAGCAGTTACCCATCATCAGCGCGACGAAGCATCCTTTTTTCTCCGGCCCTAGCCTGTCGCTGAAAAGCGCCGCGGCCGCGTGGATGTCTTCGTCAAACTCGCGGAAGGTTCGTGAGAGTTCGTTTCCATCCTCGTCCAGCCAGAGCGCGGCGATTTTTTTGTCGTCGGTGTTGATCATTATGTCATATAGGTTTGCGAATTTGCAGTCGCTGTGGCGCAGCCGCTCAAGCCTGCTTAGTTCGTCTTGAAGCAAATTTTTGGTCATTGTAATAAAACCGCCTGTCCTGATGCGGGATCAGCCATATTTCCGGTTATTGACCTTTTGCCGTTCCGAAAACCCATCCCTGCATTTGATGTTATCTTTGCTGTTTGGCAGGGATAAGTTACCATGAAGGAATGATTATGTCAATATAAATCTCATTATATCGTGTCTTGCGGCTCCGGCGTGTTACAGGTTACGGGGGTCTCCCTGTTTTGTCATTCTGAGAGAGCTTGCGACCGAAGAATTTTATAAATGCCGCAAAATCGGTGCAGAAAAATTCTTCGCTAAAGCTCTGAATGACAGTGGTGAATGACTAATGGATGACATGGGGTGGGGGTGAACAGTCAACTCGGGGCGTTCATTCATCATAAGCGCCTTTTGATATAGTCGATGGCAGCGACGCTCCCGGCAATTAGGAGGAGCGCGGCCAGCATAAAAGCAGCCATCGTCCACGTTTCGCTCGCAATCCCCGTCGGAACGATCTTCACATAGAGGTCATAGACGAAATACACCAGCCTGTCTTTGGTTATGACCTCTCCGTCAGGGTTGCCGGCAATGAGATTGTTCCCTGCCGGAGCCGTGTCCCAGACATGCCCTTTGTAGGTATATCCTGATACGGCGGGAGCGGTTTTGCCGTATGTCCCGCTCGAGACGATAAATGTCATGCTTTCGGGATATAGAATGATGCCGTCCCTGTCGACAAACCTTTCAGTCACGATATGATAGAGGGTGCCTCCAATATCCGCCTTCAATGGCAACGACCTGAAATAACTGTCATGAACGTGCCCGTTGTCAAGGTATGCGAATGTCTCATTGACCGAGTATATGCGCGTGTCGTTATATGTGATCACCGACGGAAGCGGCGACGGGCGTGGGGAGCTCGGGTGCGCGAGCTGCTTGTAGCCGCCGGCAGCCTGTATATAAATATTATAGTCGGAAGGGTTCTGCGAGCCTGTTGTGAACGAGAGCATGCCTATGTCATAAGGAGCGGTGATCGTCCGTACATGGTTAGTGAGAGATCCATGCTGCATAATGATGAATTGCGTCCCGGCTTTCATTTGGGCGCCCGTGTCCGGGAAGTTGATGTTGACATAATAGCCATTGCCATAATTTCTACCAAATCCGTGATTCGCAACGCTGTCTCCCGCATAAATCCCCGCGAAGGCCGTGCGTTTTCTGCCAAATACCAGTATGTTCGCGCTTGAATCGACCGTGAGCTGCGGCACGATTTTGTTGTCCAATCCCGTCCCGATGCCTGTGCCTTCGTATACGTCGGCAACTATCTGCCCTCCTGTGATCTTTACGACGCCGGCGAGCTTTTCGGAATGATTGGGGGTGCTGGCGCCTTGGTATCCACCGTGGCCCACTCCCGAGCCGATCGGCGCCTTTAAGTTCAAGATGCCGCCGCTTATCTCAACGTGCAAATTCGTTCCATCAATGACAGTCACATTACTGCCTGTCGCGCCTCCGCCTCCGCCTATCGCGGCGCCTGTGCCGCTTACCGTCGCATCAATTATTCCGCCTGTAATTATAACTTTGGCGTTGGAAGAGCGTTCGCCGCCGCCGATTGCAGCCCCATTTCTGGAGGAAGCAATGATATGTCCGCCACTGATCGTCACATTGCCCGTTCCCGTTGTCGTGTTGCCGCTGCCCTGGCCGCCGCCGATTGCCGCGCCTGCGCCGCCGATGGGAACCGTGGCAGTCACGGTTCCGCCTGTTATGACTACGTTGCCCGTGCCGTTACGCCCGCCGCCGATTGCGGCCCCAAAGCTTGTGGCATTGTTTGTTGCCGTAATGTTGCCACCGTTAATGACGATATGGCCGTGCGTGCCGTAGGCGCCGCCAATCACCGCGCTTTCGATGTTCGATGTTGAGTTTCTTGTTACCTTGAGCGTACCGCCGTTGATCGTAATCAGCCCGCTGTCAGAGCGGTCAGTATTCGACGTAAAATATCCGCCGATACCGGCAGTGCTTGAGTTTGGGACGGTCATGTCGAGCGTGCCCGATGTGCTGCCTGTGTTTTGAGACTCTGCGCTGTCGATGGTGATTTTCGCGTTTTCACGCACGACGAAGTAGCCGGTTTTAATGGTGTTTTCCCCCGCAAGCAGCAGGTTGAGCGTGGAATGGCCATACATGTGTATGTAGAAATCTGTGTTGATTCCGTTGAGGATTATCCGCGTATCGACACCATCCGGGATGTAGAGCGTCCAATAGGGCGCGTTTGAAGCTCCTGTCTGTGTTATTTCATATGTATATGAGTTCGCGTCCTTGTTTAGGGTAATTCCTTTGCCTGTTTTGTCATCGGCGACGGTGTAGCCCGTATATGCCGCGTTGGGTATAGGCAGTCCCTGGCCGGGGCCTTTTCCAATGTCGATCGTGTAGTCCGCGATTCTTACCGGGCCTCTTTGAGGCTGCTGCATGAGGGCGTTCGGGTCATCGACCGTAATTATTGCGATCGGGAGTTCGCCGCTATATGTGTAGTTTTCGATTTTTGCCGTGAGGATGTATTCTCCCGGCTCTTCGCCGTTGTAATGGCCTTCCCAGGACACGGGGATGTTGATGAGTGTTGATTTGACGTTTTCTTCGGTTGCTGGGGCGTGAGCCGTTGCGGTCTCGGGAGCCTCGGGGGCGTGCGGTGCTGCGGGTGCTGCGGTCTCGGGAGCCTCGGGGGCGTGCGGTGCTGCGGGTGTTGCAGTAGGCTGCGTGGGAGTGGCTTCGAAGCTGATCTCCGTGCTGCTCTCCTCCGTGCTGCTCTCCTCAGTATTCCGCACCTCGGTAACGCTCTCCTCTGCATTGCTCTCGATAATGCCCGCTTCCCGGTCGATCGTCGTTGCGCCAACAGCCGATGATTGCGAAAGGCTTGTTATGGTCGCGGTGTTTCCAGGCAATGGCCTGGCATTCGATGCTTCGGAGTATTCCATAAATATTGCCGCACGGCGCTCGGCAGGGAGCAACAAGTCTTCCCAAGACGTGCCAATCTCGACCCAGTCTCGATAGACAAGATCAGATTCGTCAAAATATGCAATTTTTGCTATATCGCCGCCATGCGTTGGTTCTGCAAGTGTTGTCCCAATCATTGGCAACAGAAGCATAAGCGTCATCAGCAGGACCAAAATGGTGGAAATTGCTTTATAATAAATATTCGTCTTAATCGTTTTTGTGTTCATGTTATCAACAACCTTTCGCGAAAAATGCAATAATGATGTAGTATTGCACCAATTATTATCTACATATTAGCGTCTGAAAGGTTGTTCAACTACACCCAAAGAGGTATATTTTCGACATTTGGAGGTATTTTTTGTCGAACGAAGCGTAGTCCGCGATGACGAAAGCGCGGTGTTCAGGGTTATGTCGCTGGGCGCGACTTAGCGCAGTCCGCGATGACGAAGGCGCGGTGCGTTAATGACCGTTGAAGCCAAGACCGCATCGCGCCTTCTATTTTTGATAAGCTAACGTGAGGTTGACGAGCACACAGAATCAATTATTCACCGATAAACATTTCCTTCAGCTTTCGGCTCCACGATTCGTGGTTTGAATGGATTATGCGCCCGACGAAGTTTGAACGGATGAATTGCAATGCAGCGGTGCGCTTTGCTGCCATGTAGTAGTCAGTGCTTTCCGGCCTGAGCAGTTCAGCGTCGGACAGGCGTATTACCTCGCGCTTGAAGCTGACGGCTTCCAGCGCGCGGTTTAGTTGCCGCGCAAAAGTGAGAAAGTCGCCGCCGGTCTTGTATACGAAAGTCGCGCTGTCTGAGGCGGCGAACTCCACCGCCGCATATTGCATGTCCGGCGATGGTGCGATCAACCAAAGCAGATACCCGCCAAGCGTGGGGTCCGGCGTTTTTGCTTCATAATCGGAGGCATCGTCGTCTGCCCGTGTTGCAAGCATTGCGTTGATGCCGCCGGCCATGCTGGTCTGGGCGCCCGCGCCATCGCCGCCGATGTCGGGTAGGGTGCCAACGCCGGGGCTGCCGGTGCCGCCGATGTTTGCCAGTGCGCCCACGCCCGCGCCGCCGCTGATGTTTGCCAGTGCGCCCACGCCCGCGCCGCCGCCGATGTCGGGCAGGGAGCCTACGCCCACGCCCGCGCCG